>Ga0302188_10001653_pt1 | contig 17258 bp, 13 predicted proteins | sample II_Bog_E2_1_FD_198783 | JGI IMG/M metagenome (GOLD analysis project Ga0302188, IMG submission 198783) | Peat permafrost microbial communities from Stordalen Mire near Abisko, Sweden - II_Bog_E2_1 | ecosystem: Environmental > Terrestrial > Soil > Wetlands > Peat | place: Sweden: Abisko...
TCATTCCTTAAAATTTAACAATGAATATTTGTTTTTATATGATAAAGCAACATTTTAAATAAAATATCAGCTCCCGCTTAAAGAGAAAGATATTAGACTGAAAGATCTATAAATTAAATTTAAAAACAAGAAATTTATATCTTATTTGATGATTTATTCTGCTTTTAAACAGTAAATTATTTATTGCTGATTTAATAAGCAAGAATAGATCAAGAATAAAGAATAGTTTATTTGTTTATTCTCTTGCCATAATTGATATTACCAATTTGCTGGAAACTATCTGAAATATTTCGATAATGATAATTAATTGACAAAATTAACTATTTCACAAAAATTGCCTATTACTTATCATAAAATAAATAAAACTAATTGTTCAACGATCAAATTAGTTTTGACGGGGAGATTTGACTACCCTCTTTGGGTAAGCCATATGTCTGGAGGTTTATTAAACCTTCAGCTATTTCTGGTAGGCCCCAATCCTTCTTTTTTCAATACACTTGAAAATTTATGGCTATTCCACAGGTGGTGGATCATGTTCATTTTCATGTTATTTCATGTCATTTTGCTCTTGCAAATTTTAATGGATAATATGATGTTCTTGTACATCTCCATAATTTTCAGAAGCACTCTGATCTTCAAAGTATTATAACAGATTCTTTAACTTATTAAAGAGGTCATCTTTCTTATTGTAAATCAATTTAACTGATAATTTCCTTTTGATCCATTATATAATTTACTTCTCAGTTATGTTGTTAAATTTAAGGAGAATGTAGTCTTTGAACATTTTGTGGTTTCCTTTGGATTTGGCTTGTTTTTGATGATGACTGCAACATTGGATAGGAGTTCTATGCAACTTTTTATTCTTAATATCTGATGGAGGTCCAATAAGTTCGCTTATCATTTTCCAAAAGCAATAAGGAAATCTTTGCTTATTTTGAATAGGAATTTGGTTGAAGTTGAGAAGGATGGCATAATAATAGTCCTTTTGCTGCTATTTTGACCAATAATAACTCATAATAATAAATGATTAAATGATATCTTATTTATTCTATTAAATACTCTCCTATTAATATCTTACAATTCTATCTTTGGCCTTAAATAAATTATTCACCAATAAAATAATAAAATAGATACTCATAATCAGTCACTCTATCCAATCAACATCAGATAGATCTGGACGTGAGGCCTATGCAAATTTATTCATGATAAAATTCATAGTTTATATTAATATAATTTAAATTTAAATTTTCTCCTTCATGATTGACGCAACCAACATTTTTTGCAGTTCAATACTTCGAGTGTAAATTACTGCTTAAATTGAATAATAAATTGAGTAAATTTATAACAATGCAAAAGCCATTCAAATGCGTTTAATCAATACCATCAAAAATGTATGGAGTCGCCTAAGACCATCTTGGCTATAAAACCACTACTTTAAAAAGTTCTACTATGATAAAATGTGCGAATATATTTGCAATTGTAAATCAAGAAGAGTCAGTAATTTTGCAATTCGATCTTTTTATTCTAAACTCGCTTAAAAAAGGATGGATAAACAGCAAAAAATGGAAGCAAAAAAGATCATCGCTGACAAAATCAATAATATTAAAGTAAAAAACATTTTTAGTGAATGGAAGAAAGTAGCCAATCTTTAAAAACGAATGAAATAATTGTAAAAATTCAGAAAAAAATAATTAGTCAAGGAGCTAGTAGTATTTTTATCAGAAAATAGAAGGAACATGTTGTAAAAGAAAATAAAAATTGAAACTATCAATTTGAATAGTCAAGATATCTATTCTAAATCTCTGCTGAAAATCAGTTTTTAAGCATTTATGCTTAATGCTAAGATGAATAAAGTCATGAGAATGATTCGAAATATCAGATATTTAGAGCTGAAAGTCAGTCTGGTGCGATCCAATAAATAATCTAAGACGAAAGGCATCCTGTTTCATGAAGATAGATTAAAGTCAATAATATTTTTGACTTGGAAGGAGGAATATCTCACTAACATTGCAATAAATACTTATAAGACAAATCTATGGAGGAAGTATTTCATTTTATGGAAATTTAATTTACCAATCTTGATATCTTAAAAATAAATAGACCTCAACAATTAGTGTATTATCAATATCGCCAAAGAGCGCTCCACTAAGAAGCTAACTGGTAAAGTGTTCCTTGGATGGAGAGAGCACGCCAGATAAATGAAATAGCTTCGATATCATAGCAGTATTTTGAATAAATATGCCGATGTTAAAAGCAAAGAGTTGCTTTTACGAAAATATTTTTAAAAATTGCGCATAAACTGTCTGAACAATCAGGTTCGGTTCCGCTACCACGACATCAAGCTTAAGCGCAAAGTAATCGATGCTTTAAAGATAAATTTTAGCAATTCCATTAAAAAATAGTAGGTGATATTGACGTTTATTCAAAAAAGGGAAATAAGCAAATATTTTGTAGCGATTCAGCAATTTAATAAAATATATAAATAAAAGATTTAGAGACATAGATTGGCCAAATTGTTTAAACTGTTTAGCTTTGGCATAATAAAAGAGTATTATTTTAGAAATTAACTTTCCAGTACTTATCACAAGCATAATCTTCTCTTTAAATCTATCTTTGCTTTTAAAAAAGAAGTTATTTTTAGTCGCAAAGAAAGATACATTATTGCTTGGGCTAACATTATCGTGCCGATGAAACGATGGAATCGGGCATTCAAAATTTAAAAATATGTTCAACGTAAAAAGTGGGCTTTGATGAAATCGATCCTTAGATAATGGAAGTTAAGGATCATTCGAAGAGATTCAGAGAGGAAACTAGTGAAATAATTCAAAGAATTCGAGTCCAATAAAAAATGTTTAGCCAGTGATTCAAAAATGTAGGTATTTTAGTTTTAGAACATCATGGCAACAATAGCGAAGATACGAAACAATTTCAACGCAGAACGATCGGAAACAATGCCAAACAATTCCTGGGCTGCAATTCATACTCCTTCCCAATCAATAAACTTCTCATATAGCCTTTAAAATGAGTGATACTGTATTTTTTATTTGCATATTTGCTTTCATTTCATTTTTTTTGCAATAGACAATTAAAAAAGTTTACGGGGAGATTATGATTTAATTTCTGATGAGTGATGGGGATTATATAAGTCACAAATGAATATATAAATATCAAAATCTTCTATGGAGTACTAATCTAAAACATTACGCTCAACAATAGTTTTAGGAGTATTTTTTTTGCTATTGACCACCACCTACTCCAGCTTTTCACAAATTATTACCTATATTACTCAAAATGCAGACGAGCAGTTTTCGTATACAGGGGAAGTTTCTCTCATTGTCAATTATATTACTTATCTGGTAGGACTGACAAGTGCACCCTCTCTTTTTAAATTCAAAAAACTGTTTCTTCTCGCTGCCCTTTGCTATTTTTTCAACTATGCTCTTTACTTGTTGGAATTAGAGAATATTGGAGGATTGATTATTTCTATCATCGGAGCTATTGTTGGAGGCTATGGCGCTTCTATCTTATGGGTGAGTCAAGGTGGATATATGATGAGATTATTCAAAACAAATAAAATTGAATAAAATCAGGAGGGAAGATATTTTGGTATTTTAAATGGCTTGGTATTTGCAAATAGTCTCATGGGAGCTATCATCACAACTTTTTTTCTGGGCTTGTTCGGGAATAGAATTTATTTTGTTGCATTAATGATAGTGGCGTTGGTGAGCTTTTTGCTTTGTCATTTTTTGCTTGATCCACTATAAGTAATCCCTGAAAATTAATAAAGAATGATCCATGCAGAAGATCCAAACGTTACAGGCAATTGCAATTGCAGAACATTCATCATGAACTTAAAGCAAGTTATTGAATTCTATCCCAAAATGAGGCATACGATTATTGCAATAGTGCTTGATGGATTAATTCTTGGATTTGTCGCAACAAACTATAGCACTCTACTTCCTGTTGATTTAAAAACAGATTTAAATGTGGGTATCCTTTTGATTATTCATGGGGTTGGAGGAATTTTGGGTGGGACTATCAGTGGTTTCCTCAGCGACTATATGACTGTGCCACAAGAAGGGAATATTACCTTCCTTTTTATTTTAGTTACCATGCTAGTTACTTCTCTTAAAGTTTATGTATAGTTCTAAACATTGACTTTTGCATTCTGTGTATCTCTTTGCTGGGGAGTTTCATTATATTCCCTAGAAGGATGGATATTTGTGAGCTGTGCCAAGGTATATTCAGGCAAAATATAAAGCTTTGCTATTGTAAAGCAAATTCATAGTCTATCTTTTATACTATTTCAAATCTATATGATCGTTGCAAATCAATAAATACATCTGATGATTACTCTTTGTGTTTTCATGATTCTCTGCTTGCTGTCTTGCTTGGGAGTATTTTTATTGAAAGGAAAATTAAAAAATAATGACCTATTTGTTGAAGAGATCGAAGACCAGGGGTCACCATCTGAAGATGATTGATATGTCAATATTATCTCAAACTAGTTCTCTTTGAGCAATATTATTTAAATTGACTATAATTTGAATACATGCTATCGTTAGATAGTACAGAGAAAGATCTTCGCTGTCGGTAAGCGCTCTCTGCAATGCTAAACGATCAAATATAAAAAAATGAAGAGCTTTAAACAGATAATCTATTACTTGAGTAGGAGCAGAGAAGATTGCTCAATTTGTTGTAAATTAAAATGGAGGAAATATAAAGATTGCAAATGTCAAAGGGGCATATGTCAAATGACTCAACATTGTAAATGACCCAAATCTCTGGAAAATAACTGAAATACTCTAACGAAGAAATGTAAAGATAATCCAAAATAATGAAAGGAAAAATAAGTCATTTATAGAGTACGATTGGCGAAAAAGAGGAGGAGATGAATCGACTTCGAAGTTATTTTACTGCAGTGATAGAGAAATTGGATGAGGAGAATAAAAATAAATAGAAACAAAGAGAAACCAACGAAAGAAGTAATGATATGGCATCTGTGAAAGAGGAAGTCAGTAAAATAAAAGGAGAAAATCACAGTTTGCATTAAATAATTCTTCGGTCAAATTAAAAAATACGGTAGTTATCTCAAGAACTCATTATGGCTGAACAGAGATGCGAAGAACTTAAGCAATATTCAAAAGAGCAATTAGAAATAACTCAAACGGAAATGGCTAATATTAAAAGGCAGTTGGAATAGAAGTTAATGGATGCCAAAGTTGAAAATGGAGAGAGATAGATGAGAAAGCAGAAATAATTTGAATAGAAACTAGGCAAACAACGTAAATAAAACGAGGATAAACTATAAAAATTAAGAAGATCGTCAGAATAGCAATTGTCCAATCTCAAGACTTAATATGAGGAAAGAATCAATTTTATGATTGTCAGTTCTGAAGATGAAAAGACATAGCTAAGGCAAAAATACATTTAAGAGGCAAAAGCTTGTATCTTATCTGAGCTAGAAATGTAATCCCGATAAAATGGTCAGCAGATATTATCTTTGGAAGAAAGGCTCGCTACAACAGAAGCAGCATTGAAAAATATAAACAAAAAATATGAAGAGCAATCGCAATTTGTAATAAATTTGTAAGATGATTTATCCAATGCCAAAAGTAATCAAGGGAAAATTGAAGTGTAATTTAAAAGAATAACAGGTTAATTGTAGAAGAGAAAGATTTAGCTTATAAATATGGAAGAACAGTATCATTACTAAAAGGAGAACAATGAATTTTTTGAAGAAAACGTAAAGAAATTGGCTGAGTAAGTCAAGGAAAAAGAAAATGTAAACATAAAAATTACCAATGAACTACGGAAAGCAGAGGCTAATTATAAAAAGACTTCGAGTGAACTTCAAGAAATAAATAAAAAATATCAAATACTGTAATAAGAATTTCACAATACAACCACCGAACTGGAGTTAAAAAGTGACGAAATTGATCGACTAAACACAAAGATTATGAAATAAGCAGACAGAAAAGATAAGCTTTTAGGCTAAAGTAGAAAAATAATAAAATAGCAATAGTTATAAATTGATGAGATTAAGAATAAGCTTATCAAATATGAACTTGACGAATAAACCCGATAAAATCAATGCAATGACAAAATCAAATAGTTGAGATAGACTTTGGCCAAAATAAATGATTAGAAGAGTAAAGTGACCAAGTAAAACAAAACTATTAAATAATAGGTCTACAAAATGGAAGAACAGGTGAAAATTAATTTCTTTCAATTTGAGCACCAAATAGAAGAGCTAAAGCGATAGAAGGAAGACCTCACATAAAATAGCAAAAATCTGATCATATAAAAGTAAAACTATCGTAGAGTATACGAAACAAATTCTCAATAACTTTTAAAGGCCAAATAAAAGATAGTCAAATATGAATAAAAAATAGAGAAACTAACCGTTAATCTCAACAACTGCGAACAGGAAATTGATTGCTTAAAGGAGTAAATAACATCCCAAGAAATATATCGTCAAGAAAAAATATAAAATGATAAATATAAACAAGATATCATTGATTTAAAGGCAAAGCTAAACAACACCAACTAAATTCTGACTAAACTTAAAAGATAACACTCTGATCTAACGCGTGATACCATTGTTCTCCACGAACAAAACTCAAAATTAAAAGACGAAAAAGACAAAAGTTAAAATCGGACAGTTTTGCTGAGAAATGAAAAGAATAAACTTGAAGAAAAAATACGATAGTTGAGAGATGAACTAGACCAAAGATGTCAAAAAATGGAAAGCTAAATGCCCTACATCAACAATATTATTGAGGAAAAGAAAATACTTGAAGCATAGATGCAGAAGTTGGTTCATGAAAATAAACGAAAAGATCATTTGTTGGAAGTCGCTAAACGTTCCAAGGCTGAGGAGTTAATTAGTATGCAAAAGGAGTGTGCTTAGCTCAGAAAGAAAGAGAATCGCACTTAGAAATAGTTGGAGGAGCATAAAGCAACTATTGAACAATTGAATCGATAACGGGTCAATACATACAGAGAGGTGACGAACCGTGAGGATCATATCCGCAAAGTAAAAGAAGAAAACAAATCGCTGAGGATTGAGCTGAAACGATTGGAGGCCACCTGCGAAGGGCAGGAGAAGCAGATAGAAGAACTGTACAAAATGCTGTAAACCATCTAGAACAACGAACGTTAATGATAAATTTATGTTGTTTGAAATAAATTTTGAATTAATGCTCTTCGTTCTGATTAAAATAAAATAAATGACTATGGATGCAGATTATACTGAAATTCTAGGCAAGTCACTTCAAATGAAATGAAAGTGCTATAATCCTTTTAAACTCTAAGAAATTATTCTTTTATTTATTGGTTATGAGAAGATATTTTAGGATACGAGATATTAAATTTATTATTTATCAATTTGAAGAGATAGACTAGACAGCAATAGTCAAAATTATTCACGTGCTATGAAACAATTATCTATGAGTTCTATGTTGCTACTCCTTGTCCTCATTTTAAAAATTACGCAAGCAACTCAATCTCCAACCGTTATCTGCAATTTGCCGATGGTTTGCCCCACTGGCTAACAGTGGGATATATCGGCTTGCTAATGTATCTCTAATTCCTGCCAGCAGGCAATTGAATGTATTTCGCCTGAATATTTCGATGTTATTAGCTGTTAGTGTCAGTTATGTAACATCACAAGTTGTTCACTTACAGACCACTTTGATATTCAAATCTGTAAGTGTCGCCCTTGCGTAAGCTTTGCCTGTCTTCTTCCCAATTACTTCGATCACTTAGCGTGTCAATGCTTACCTTGCTTAACAATTTGCTCTGATCCTTCTTATTTAAACACGAATACCTGCTCATGTCAATGCCACATAGATCCCAACAATTGGCTGGATGAACCCTGCCAATATCATGTTGAACATTACGATATGAACATTACCACCTGCACATGCGAATGTACTTTATCAAGTGCTGATTGCCTTTCTCAAATTGTTGACGTGGACTGCACGTGCTATTGTGAGCCTGGTGGTGGCAATTGCATTGCTCCTTTTACTTGGTTCAATGCTAATTGTTCATGCTAGTGTTTAGCATCAAATACTAGTTGTTTGGCCCCTTTCTATTTAGATCAAAAATATTGCTCATGTATGTGTGGAAGAGCTGCCAGCTAATGTTCTGAAGGTTTTTATCTAGATATTATTATATGTTAATGCTTAGAAACTTATTGCCCTTTATTTGACTCCACAGACTGCCCTCGCTATTATTAATACAATACAACTACTTGCTAGTGCATGTGTCCACCCTGCACACAATGTGATGGTATTTCTCTTACTTATGGTGACGGTATTCTCTATCAGGATCCCGTTGACTGTACATGTGATTGTGAGGCGCGTTCCTCTGACAACGATGATACTTTTGGGGGCGGTCCAATGCCAGGGGACGATGGCTAATGATGGATGTCTCTTCTAAGCCAATTTATTAAATATTCAATCAACCAAAATATTATTCAAATATACCCATATTATAAAGGTGTATTAAATTATTAAAATTAGTAATCATTTTTTACCGAATAAATCTAGAATATTTTATAACACTGCAAGTTCTATGAGCAGTAAAACCAATAGATAAATATTATTATTCTTAAACTTATTTTTTACAATTCAATATCATACAGGTAAGTTTAAATACTTAAATATCAGTCCTTTTTAAGAGTACGCTGTTTTTATGCTGCCACTACTATCTTTTCAGTACCCGAAAGACCTTTCTTCTGTCTGATTTTTTACAAAATTATTCGGGCTTGATTGTACATGCTGTTCTCCAATCCATCTTCTTCAATTTCTTCAATCGTTAGAGGAGTATAGAAAGGATCTTCTTCAATTATTTTCCAAGTATCAAGGTCAAGCTGAGCGTTTACTGTACCTTGAGTTTTGTCTAAAACATCAAAACAAAAATTGGTCGACTAAATTAATATAAAAGTACTTCTAACATCGGTAGGTGAGCCTTGATAATAAAAAAATTGGAGAATTAATGCAAATCTTCACTGATGACTTGGGCTCTCCTCCTTGAGAGCTAATTATAGATACTTCCGTAGTATTGCTGGCCAGTGTGAAGTTCGCAAAGATACATTGGCTCTACAAGGCGAGGGCTGCCACCAAGAAAAGACTCAATGCAGCAATCTTTCATTGTTGAAATAACTTGGCCTGCCAAAGGTCCAAAATTATCTTTTGACCAGAGATCCTCCACAACAACTTATTTTTTTACTTATTATTATTTTTTAATTTCTTATTTCTTTTAATTTTCAGACTATTATTTTATCTTTTATAATTCAGGTTTTATTTCAAGTTTTGGAGTTTCGACTGCTTGAATACTCTCAAGAATGAAAATAACCCCCATCATCTCTTCATTTGCAAGAGGGCCTGAAGAACATGCGAGGCAAAATCCATTTTTGATGGCAGTAAAAAGTTATTTTGGAGTTGTTTTGTACTAATCTAGAATTTTAAGAACAGAGGGATCCAGCTACCATTAACTCTATTCCTCATCAACAATACCGTTGCGAGCCCTTTTCAAAAAAGATTGATTACTGTTTATATTTTGAACCACGAGAATGTTGGTCCCTGAAAGGGGGTGCGGACCAAAACAAACCATTTTATCATGGATTAATTGTTTCACTCCTTCATCAAGTCCATTCTAGTTGAATTAAGCTTCTATAATTTCAATAAACTCTCGACTTTTTTATGAAAAATTCTTTATCTGTTATTGAACCTTTTCATTTTTCGGATCGTGAATTTTATGACTTTGGAGGATGCCAAATAAGCTCTGCATTTTCTCAGTCTGCTTGTCTAGAAATTAAGCGATAGCGAAGGGCATTCCAAGAGCTCGAAGAGTAATGGAAAGTTTTTGATTGGGTGTTTTTAAAGTAACAAGATTAGTTTTTAAATTTAAATTCAGAAATTTTTGTTTGATGTGCATCTTTCCCCTGTTCTTATGGTCAACTTTTTTAAGTTCCTTTTCTTTCTTATATACAAATGTCTCTTTTTCATCAACAACATCATCCCTATTTTTGAAAAAGAATCGGATGTCCTCTACAGTTAAATCTTCACTCTCGTAAATTTACACGTTGGAATCCCACTCTCTGACAGCTCTTTGCTTCTATTTCTACTGTTAATCGAGTTAAGCATCCGCCATCATCTCAGCTCTAAACTGCTCCTTTTTTAGTTTTTTTTATTGCTAAAGTTTTCTCTTTTTGATTTCTTGCAGATATTTTTGATTTTTAGTTTATTTGAGATTACTCCAAGTAATCGTTTATCGGAATGTGATAATGGGCTCTGATGTTTTAATGGGAACTTTACAATAAATATTTTATAAATCCACCACACATTTTTATAGATGGACTTGCCCACACGTATTCAAGATTATATCCCCTGTACCCTCGACATAAACATCCACTGAAGGATCAGAACGATTCAATTTTTTAAGACCTTACAATAATCGAGCACCGTTTTTGATATCAGGAGTAGAAACACTAACCTTTAGAATTGACTTTGTTTGCGAAGATATTGGCACAAAAGAGAGACACTCTTCAGATGTTGAAATGGTGCCTGATTTGAAGATAAAGTTTTCAAGTCCCGCAAGCCCAACCACACATCCTCCTGAAGCCTCTTCAATTCCTTCTGGATATTGGCCGTTAAAGTAATATATCTCAGTCACCTTCGCAGGTGTAATATCGGGAATCTCAATCATTTCTCCTTTCTAATTTTACACTTTCTTGGGCTTAACTCCAATAACGAGAATTTCTTGTCCCCTTCTGACTCTTCCAGAGAATATTCTGGTGAATCCCAAAACAACTGAATCTTCGTGACTGCTTGACCCTAAACCTCTCTCATTAATTTGTTTGCGATTGACTGTTACCATTTTGGAAATAAAAGCTATGAGAGGAGTGTTTTATTAGCTTGAACAGCTGGATAAAGCGTGTAATATTGTTTCTGAGAGATTATGCTATCTAGAATTGAGTTGCAACAAATAGGGAAGTCTGAATTTTTGAGCCTGGATGGGGCTAGGCAGTTCATTAACAATGCGATCTAAGAGGACGCGATCAAGAGGGAGCCAACTGTTGATTATTTATTTTATAAGAGCATATCCCTTGGCTTTGCGAGCAGCCTCAGATACTTTTATATTAAGAGCGCTGATTACTTTTTAAATTTTATCCATTCTATCATTTTGGACATTTTAGAAGATATCCCAAATTGGTTTGAGAATCCAGTCAACGCACAAGGGACGATCATTCTCATTGCGGGGTTCAGTCCCAAAAGTTTTTGTCTTTGGATTAAAGTAATACTCACCCCATAAATATTTTTAAATTTCAGCAGGCTACTTACCCAACTTTTTGGCGATCAATGGAGAAAAACTTTAAATTGCAAAGCCCCAGTTGTCGAGAGAACTTGCGAAAACAACATTCCTTTTTTAGGGGGAGAAGTAAAAATGAGTCTCTAAGGTGTCAATAGGCTGCTCTTCTCCCTTTTCATATTTTTTGCTAGAACTACCGACTTCCTTAGCAATAAATGACCCCAGAATAGCATTGACGTGTTCGATTAACTGAGTCAGATGATGAAAGGCTTGGAGCGGTTCCATTTTGCAGTGGGTTATTAATTTATCAATCTTGTTGAGAACCAGAATGGCAGGTAATTTTTAGGTATACAACTGTTGTAGCACTCTGAAAGTTTGACTAGAGACACCCTCAACCGTATCGACTACTAAAAGTGCAGCATCTGTGACTCTCAGTGCAGAAGAAACCTAAGAATAGAACTAAAGATGTCCAGGAGAATCGATCAGATTGATGAGATAATCCTTATATAACAAAGCAATTGAACTAGATTTCATAGTAATTCCCCGATCTTGCTCATCAATGCGATCGTCCATGAGTCTTAGTTGTCCGGCTTGCTTGCGATGAATAATTCCATTGGAGGCTATGAGGCAATCAGCTAATGTGGTTTTGCCATGATCGACATGCGCTACGATGGAGACATTTCTAATTTTGTTGGGGTTAGCAAGGGTCTTGCTGATGTGCTTGTACCTCGTCTATTGCCCTATCATCACTTATTAAAATACTTTTATAATGTTTCACCAACGCAATGAGCTATTTTACGTACTGCATAAATTTGATAATTTACGATTAAACCAAAAAAGAATTTTCTTCTCCTTGGATCATTTGAAAATATAATCGTCATGGCCTTGAGTTTAGATATATTAACTGCTGCTAATTGTGTATAATCAACAAAATGTAAAATTAACTAGCGGTTGCCAATATCCCAAACAACCCCATCTAAAAGCTTTCTCCGAAAGCCAAAGAGTTTTATGTCTTCCACGGAGTTCAGATGATAGGCTCGCAGTTTCCTCCCAGCCTCATTGAAACCCTTCATCTCAAACTTACCGATTCCGCTTATGATGGGGGTGAGTTTTTCGAAATCGTGGACAACCAGGATGACTAAAAGTATGAAGTAAGAGCAACCCAAAACATCTCTGCTAATGAAAATGTCTTCGTTGTCGATCATGCCTTGACTTTCAGATATCCAGAACTCCGCAAACTTTTGAAAGATAACCCAAAGATCGTGGATCGTTTGGAAAGCATGCTTAAATATCAAAATGAAAAGGCTCTTCCTGAAGTGGAGAATGAAACTGCTGAAGAATAAGCTCTCACTCTCTAACTTGAGAATATGGATATGTTGTAAGTTGGAGCTCTCTAACTTCCAAAAGAGTTGATCACTCTTTCGCTCATTAACAATCGATTGGAAAATGCGGAGGAACTCATCAACAAACTTCAATATCTTAACTTAAGAGCTCTATGGTTAAATGGTAATCCAGTCGCTGCAAATTAGGATCTGAAGAAGTACGTTTAGACTCGCACTCGCATCGAGCTCTACAACAGTAAGTTTACTAAAAACTGTGGCGAGTGGGGAATTAAATTCGCTCATAGTAAGAGTCTTAGCTTTGCCAATAATGCTGATAAGCATAACATCTTCACTCTTAACCTTGACGGTCGAAATGTGTTTGATATTGACATTGAAATTATCTAAGGTTTTAGTAAGCTCCGCTCCCTTTCTTTAAAGGATCATACCATCAATACCAAAGAAGATTTATAAAAGATACTAAGAATTATCAGTATACCAACTTTAAACTTCATCTTTGTTGATGAGTCAGTTGAAAAATAAATCAGATAGGCTGCCGCAAGAGGGTAAATCAGCGAGAAAATCATTGAAAGATTACTTGTTAATAAACACAGCCTTAAACAAGAACTTGAAGAAGGAGATGCTAAAATTGATTAAATATGTGAGAAGATTTACAGATTAGCCGGATGCTATCGATTGGCCAGCTCAGAAAAGCTGGATGAGACTTCTTGCTGGTACATTAATGATGAGCTTGGATCCAACATTCCTCACAGTGATCACCCTAACGTAAAATTAATTCCCTTCCTATATGCTCCAATTAATAAGCTAGACTAAAATGTGGTTGCCTATTCCATTTTATGGCCATTGGAGGATATTAAGGTTGGAGATTTGATTACTCGGGATTATCTAAATGGCATACGTGAATAGAAGCAACGATCTTCTCGTTTGGCCGCATGGTATAAGCTACCAGAATCCATCTATCTTCAAAAAATCTAAGAGTATGATAGGAAAATGTTTGAACTCACAAAAGACTCAATATCTTTAATGGAGAAGTTCTACAACCAGAACGCGGTGCTCCAGAGAGAGCATGTTGCTCGTGAATTTGAATGGGAGGATAAGTATGAAGTCATCACTGATTATGAGTACATCAACAAATACCTCAAGCATGAAAGGTTTTAAATTGTCTCAGATTTAGAGAAGGCCAAAATCGTATGGTTGACAGGAGCTGCTGAAGAGGAGGAATGGAATAAGTACAAAGGGAAATTTTATTTAAACCAATTTCCTTATGAGTCTTGCATAGTCCTCAAACATAATCTTGCGGATACAATTCAGTCAGTGTTTGGAGATACTAAATTTTTAATGAGAACCTACGACCTGGAAAAGGAGTTACCCTTATTTATTGGCGATTATTATCGCAGGGAGAGAGAAGGACTCGACAACCTCTGGATTCTAAAGCCTCCCAATATGGCTAGATCGATGGATATGATGATAACAGATAATTTGCCCCTCATCATCAGGGGAATGGAAACTGGTCCAAAGATAGCTCAAAAATATATTTCTAAGCCTGTATTGAGAAGAGGAAGAAAAGTTGATCTGCGATATATATTGCTGGTCAAATCTGTGGCTCCCTTGACTCTTTACCTTTACAAAAATTTTTGGATAAGAAGTGCCAATAACCCTTATAGTGTCGACCGTAGACATCTATCAACTTATTAGACTCAGTTCACAGTTATGAATTATGGGAATGTTTCCAATTTCGAGCAAATTAAATACAAGGACTTCATTGATGAATTCCAAAAAGATTATAAGATGCAATGGTCGACCATCAATGAAAAGATCAAGAAAATGCTTAGAAATGTATTTATTGCCGTGGCAACTAAATATCCCCAGATGCATGATGATAAAAGCCGAGCAGTCTATGGAATTGATATAATGATTGACGCAGAAAATATGGAACCTAAATTACTTGAAATCACTTTTTCGCCTGATTGCAAGAGAGCCTGCGAGTACTACCCGACCTTCTACGACGAAATCTTCCAAACTCTCTTCTTGGAGTCTATGTCCTAAAACATGGAAAGAATTATCTGATCAAATCTGTTATAATTAAAATGCGCCCAAATAATATAAAATTAACAACCCTAAAACTATTACGAAATATAATAACTTTTTGACAAGTTAATAAAAGCGACAATAATAGATATGAAGGGTTTATTTTGTTTATATATTTATCCAAAAAATTTTTAAATTATAGAATTAGATTGATTAAAATGACTCAATTCCGATCAATTTACTTGATTAAACTCTTTTGTATGGAAAGCCCTCCGAAATACAAAGAGCCTTTTCATGAATATTTTTTTTTGAGGAGGCTTTGCTCGTGATATCATGGTCTCACGATAGAGATATTTATTTTTAAACATTTATGACCAACACTCATCTAGAAAAGCATGGCAATAGAGAATTAGGTAGTCATCTTTGTTTAGATGGCTCTGTTTCAGCATTTCTTTCATTTGTCGTTAATCGAGAACCAATGGCCTCCATTTTTTAATTTGCCGGAAATGAGGCTTCTTATACAAAGGCAAGAAATTTTTTGTTGGGTATTGGTTTGATTTTTTCTTTTTCTATTTCTTTTTCCTTGGGACGACTTACTCTTCTGGATTTTGATTTGAGGTGTAACTAGTATGATTCAAAGATAATAAATTCACGTTAAACTCTGGATTTTGGTCCAATTCCAATGTAGGCTCTATGTAATTCTCCACATTGAATTTATCAAATGAGGGAACTGGGGGGTCTGACAAGAAAAAATCGAAATTGTCTTAATATTAGGCCATTTAATTTTAAGTATAATATATTAAAAGATTCGTTTATTTGAGTTATTATTGGAGAATACCTATACGGTACAAATATTTTAAAAGGAATAACGCAAATATCTATTTCCAAACTGACATCCTAAATTTATTGCCAATTGATTCTTTCTTAAATTTAGATCTTCCATATCTTATGCTCGGTAAAAAGTATTCAAAAAGAAATTAATAAGGGAATCGAAAAGCAGACCTCCTACCTCCTCTTAAATAAATTATAAGTGTCCTCTCTTCAAAACTTTTAATAGTCTCTAAGCAGAGTCATTATAAAATATCTTAAGTATCAATCCCATTTTTAGAATCATATAATTATTAAAAATATCAACTAATTATGCTTTACTTCACTTGATAAAATTTATTAAAGAATTGCGAAAACTGCGGGCGCGAACTTTCAATTTATTCACATTACTTCTATATGGCTCAATCATTGATTTCATTGTCAAAGAATTAGTAAACTCTTCGGAAATATTAAGTCCGAAAGGCTTCTTTTCAACTATTGCTCCATTAGTATTGTTTATTACTTTAGTAACAGCCTTCGGCGATTAATTTTTTGGAGGATGAATACGAACCATCTGATACGAGCTATTATCTTGTTTAGGATTATAAAATAGTTAGGTCTTTGGTGACTTAGGAGAAAAGGGAGCCGGAGAAATTATTGAAGTGGGTTTAAAAGGTTTATTTTTAGGCTCGTCATGAGATTTGAAGGGACTATATTGATTATTTGATGCATAAAATAATTCTGGAGATCTGATAACCTGCGAGTGTGAGTTAATATTAACTTTGGAGTTGATATTTGAACCTGTAAAATCATTGAATTGACTCACAATATATCCATTTTTTTAAAGCCCAACTGAAATTGTACTCAAAGGAGCTACCTCGTTTGTTTTAATAGGGAATTATTGAAAGTTATGTGATCCTTGCGATGCAGATCCTCTTAGTCTGTATGAACTCTTGCTTTTAGGAGTACTTTGGCTCTATGAAGGTTAGTAGATCATTTACGCCATATAAATTTATTGAGGATTTTATTCATAGACGAAGATATCTGTTTAAACATACCGAACGCATTTTTAATGGATTTATAAGGCTACTCCGAAATAAGGACAGAGAAATCCTAATATCTAATCACGAGTTAGGTAAGAGTCTAAAGCATCAGCCTTCCCCATCATCATGAGTAGACTTCGATAAAAATGAGCAAAGATATAGTCCATGATAGGATAGCTATTTAGGGTTGTTTGAACATTAGCTCGGCCCTATCCAAGTATTCCAAAAAATTCAATGATAAAACTTTTAGCCTGCGCATCATTGAATATAGCAGGGTCCTCTCCTTGATAAAAGATGAATCTAAACTACGAGTTGATAATTTATTCAATTTTCCTTATGTAGAAGTTGTAGTTAATGTCTTCAATTTCGAAGCAGAGTTTAAGATACTGATAGTAAAAAACGCGAATATGCCCTTGAGGATCGTTAGCGAATATTTTCACAACTCTGGCTGGATGTACTAAGTTGTTCTAGAAAAAAGTTGGTAATTTGACTGCGTTTTTGAATACTTCGGTATTGTCAGCAAACTAACTTAAGGATTTCATTCTCAAATTAATATCTCAACAATTTTATTGCAAAAATAAATATTTAATGGATTTAAGGTATTTATAAATTAGCCATTTGTGATTCTTCATATATCAATTTATATAGGTATTAATATTGATATGCTAGGGGTTGGGGTTGGGGTTGGGGTTGGGGTTGGGGTTGGGGTTGGGGTTGGGGT
>Ga0302188_10001670_pt1 | contig 17145 bp, 16 predicted proteins | sample II_Bog_E2_1_FD_198783 | JGI IMG/M metagenome (GOLD analysis project Ga0302188, IMG submission 198783) | Peat permafrost microbial communities from Stordalen Mire near Abisko, Sweden - II_Bog_E2_1 | ecosystem: Environmental > Terrestrial > Soil > Wetlands > Peat | place: Sweden: Abisko...
AAAATATCTTGATATCGACGCCTACGCATGCGCGGTCGCCTACGCTGAACTTTTAAATTTGCTAGGTGAACCTGCTATCGCCTATAGTTCAGCGGTTCTTAATGAAAGTATTACGCCTACAATTCTTTCTTGGAATAGTGAGTTCTCAACAAGCTATGTGCCAAAATCTGAGGATACCTTTACTATCGTAGACGTATCGGAGCCTAAGTATCTTGATGCCGTAGTTGCTATTGATCGCGTAGATGAAGTTATTGACCATCATGTAGGTTTTGGAGACTTTTGGTCAGCAAAAAGACAGACTAAAGTCACTTTAGATTTTATTGGTGCAGCCGCTACGTTGATCTATGAGAAATGGATTCAAGCAGATAGATTTTTAGATATGAGTGAAACAAGTGCCCGATTGCTTCTCTCCGCAATTCTAGATAACACACTTAATTTCCAAGCTGCAATTACAAGTAATCGTGATCACGCTGCATATGCCGCACTTCTACCAATTGCTAATCTACCCGAAGATTGGACATCAATCTATTTCAGTGAATGTCAGTCAAAGATAATGAGAGACATACAAATTGCACTTAAAAATGACACTAAAATGCAGACTTTTAAACAACTTGGTGGCGAAGAAATTGCTATAGGGCAATTAGTAATCTGGGATGCGAGAGAAATCGTAGACACCCGTATAGGTGAGCTTTCTTCAACTATGCATGATAAGAGTTCTTGGTGGTTTATTAATGTTGTAAGTATTTCTGAGGGAATTAGTTACTTTATTACTGATAATAATGCTATTAAAGAATGGGCCGAGAAGCTACTCAAGTTATCTTTTGTAGACGAAGTAGCAAAAGCAGATAGACTGTGGCTCCGTAAAGAAATCGTTAAAGAAGATTTAGATACAAAATAGACACTCCCTGTTCGGTCGTTTAGGTCTTTACTGTTATACTATGGATAAATCATGAAACAACATATCCAGACCGTAAAAACATACATTATTGAACGCAAAAAGAGATTCATTCTTATCGCCTGCATTATCGGCGCTTTAGTAATTGCCGGTCTCATTACTCTTGGTGTCTACGAGAGTACTCCAAAGATAATCTATAAACCTGCTGACGCCTGTAAGCTATTCACTCCTCTAAAAGCAGAAGATCTTCTCGGTAATAAGGTAATTGATCTCGGCACGAATAGCCCTGTTGTGTCAGGAAACCTAGCTACCAGTCAATGTAGCTATACTGATACTAATCCCATAGAGAATGACTTGATTGTCGCAGCAGTTGCTATTCGATCCGGTGTTAATAATGAAGGCGTTAAGCAAAATAATGCTGACTTCACTGCCGCTAAACCAACCACCGGTGTTCAAAATGTAAGTAATCTAGGCGATAGTGCATATTTTAACCAGTCACTTGGACAGCTAGATATTCTCAAGGGTCGTAACTGGTATATCTTAAGTTACGGTGTTGGCTCAACACCACAATCTAATACACTAGCTAATGACGTTACACTTGCTAATAAGATTTTGAATTAGACGAGTTATACCAACGAAGAATTTTTTAATGGATGAATCAAAAAGAATAAAACTAGGCCTCTTTAGGCCTATTTCGCTAGTGTTAAATATAAGGTATACTGAGTTTGATAACTATAAAAAAGTAACACAAACATGACAAAAGCCGATAGTAGATTGGTTAAATTTGAAAAAGGTATGCTCCGTAACTTTAAAGGGGCAGGCAAACATACTCTCGGCGTCTGTAAGGCAATTATCAACCGTAAAAGATATAGTCGGTTTCTTCGCATATTAGGTCCTGGGCTCGTAACAGGAGCGGCGGATGATGATCCATCCGGAATAGCAACGTATTCCCAAGCAGGTGCCAGTACAGGATTAGGTCTCCTTTGGATCTTCCCACTGATGTATCCCCTTCTTCTTGCCGTACAGGAGTCATGTGCTCGTATAGGCGCAATAACAGGCAAAGGTCTTGCGGCTGTTATTAAAGAAAACTATAGCAAGAAAATACTATATATATCTGTCTTTTTAGTTCTCATTGCCAATACTATTAATATTGGGGCTGACCTTGGAGCAATGGCAGCAACGACACAGCTTTTTATAAAAGCACCTTTTGGTTTGTTAGCCGTTTTTTATGCGCTCATAGTTGTTCTGCTCATTATATTTGTTAATTACAAGCAATACGCTAAAATCCTGAAATGGCTTGCAATCGCTTTACTAGCTTATCCTGCAACAGCTTTTTTAGTCGGTCAAAACTGGCCACACGTTATAGCAACAAGTTTCGCCCTTCCTACTCATCTTAATTCCACAATGATTTACATTATTGTTGGTATCTTAGGTACGACCATTTCTCCCTATCTCTTTTTCTGGGATACGTCCGAAGTCGTTGAAGAGGAAATTAAAAAACATAGTATTGTAAAGATTGGAACTGTACACAGAGCAACCAAGAGATTCCTCCATAATATGCGTCTTGATAATTTTGTTGGTATGACCTTAGCTAGCTTAACCGCCTGGTTTATCGTCATTGCCTGCGCCTCCACGCTATTTGCTCATGGCATAACTAATATTAATAGTGCCGCAGATGCAGCAAAAGCGTTAGAGCCTCTCGTTCATCAGTTCCCTAATTCTGGACTCATATCTAAGTTAATTTTCTCTATTGGTATTCTAGGACTAGGACTGCTTGCCGTACCAGTCCTTGCAGGATCGTCGTCATACGCACTCAGTGAAGTATTTGGCTGGAAAGAAGGATTGTATCGTAAATTCCGTAAAGCCAAAGGCTTCTATATTGTTATTATTCTCGCCACACTCGTAGGTTTACTGATGAATTTTGTAGGAATAGATCCGATTAAGGCACTCGTGTTTTCCGCTGTGTTTAATGGGATTGCTGCAGTTCCTCTTATTCTCATGGTTAATAAGGTAGGCAACAATAAGGCTATTATGGGTGAGTACAGAAATAGGCTTTTATCAAATGTACTTATAAAAATTACATTCGTCGTTATGCTCGTTGCGGTGCTAATACTCTTCTTTACAACAATCCAAAGTTGGATAGGGTAAGTACATTCCCCTATAGGTGTGTTGTTATTAGAATGAGTGTGATAACAAACCCAGTAAAAAGATTTAGCCAAATGAATCTTCTCCAAGCTTTATTTGTCGTTTCTGAATGAACATCTGAGACATTTGTATAACGTATAATATTTATGATATAAAGTAAACCAACTAGACCAACGATAAATACAGGGTAGCCCTGCTCAATCATGAGTATTGACGCTAGAAAATATAAAATTATAGAAAAACGCACCGTCCATCTGCCACCAAATACCGTTGCTATGGACTTAAGATTTCCTTTCCTGTCTGGAACAATATCCTGAACCGCTCCAAAAGCATGGCTTGCCATTCCCCATAGGAAGAAAGCAAGAACATACGGACCCACATTTGAGCTAAATCCATTTAAGGTTAGTCCGTATATGAGAGGCCCTACAAAATGGATACTACTCGTAATTGAATCTATTAAAGGCTTTTCTTTAAATCGTAATCTTTTAATTGAATAAGCAACCACAAGAAAGAGCACTATAGCAAGTATCGCTACGGATGCAAAATTTCCGATAATAACAAAATAGACAACAAATGGTATGTTTAACAAAAACGCTACTCTTAGTATGATTGGGTGAAACTTCTTTTGCTCTCGCATTCCTTCGATTCCGCCCTTACGAGGATTAAGAATATCAGAGTCGTAATCGAAGACATCATTTACTCCATACATTAATAAGTTGTACGGAATAAGAAAGTAGAAGGTCCCAACGATAAATAGTATGTTTGGCTTTCCTCCGCTTATAAGATACCCTGCGGCAAACGGATATGCGGTGTTTAACCAAGATATGGGTCGTGATACGAGAACAAGTTTTTTAATTGTTTGTAACATTACTTTAACTTGCCTTTTGATTTTTCCCAAACAAATGGAATAATAAGTGTTGCTAAGATTGGATATGCAAAATCCTCAACGGGTGCATAACCGATACGTATCCCAGATATCATACTCTGCGTGTAGGCAATGATATCGAGGTGAACGAGCATTGAATCAAATACAGCTGTCATAACGATAAGGCTTAAACAAACAACGACATAATATCTAATAGGTACTATACTTCTAAAACCAAGTGCTAACAGGACAGCACTGACAAAAAGGATATTTATTATTATATACGTGGCCATAGTTTACCAGCTCCTCGATATAGAATAAGAGTCACGTAACAAAGTAAGAACAGAAAAAATAGTTCTTCAATTGGTAACTGAGGCACGATAGATAACGGTAATTGGTAATTACTTTTTCCTTGTAAAAAAATACCAAAGCCTATTCCTAAACAGTCCCAGATTACAAATATTAAAAAACTAAACCCAAGCACGATAGCCGTGCGTTTTGCGTCATACCAGAAGGCTAGTTTATAGCGAAAGTCTAAAATTAATAAGCATATGATACTCACTACGAGACAGATAAGATAGGTAAAGTGAATCATTACGTTGGATCCTTTTGTAGGTTATTAATGTTATTGACCCTACCCCCCTTTTTGTCTCCTGCAAGTCTCTTATAAATAAGTTCCGCTCCAATAAGACACATTGGAAGTCCAATACCAGGTGTTGTATTGCCACCGACATAATATAAGTTCTTAACCTTTCTACTTACGTTCGGAGATCTAAAGAAGGCACTCTGCTTTAGTAGATGTGATTGACCAAGCATAGAAGATTGCCAAGCATAGAATTTTGTTGCAAAATCATCTGGACCAAACACTTCTTTGGTTATAATACGAGATTCTAGATCTACGCCTGTCACTTCTTTTATTTGATCAAGGTATCGTTTTTCTAACTCAGTTGTTTGTTTAGTCGAAAGCTTAATTCCGGATGGTAGAGGAATAAGTATGAAAATGTTCTCTTTCCCAAATGGCGCGACTTCTGGATCTATCCCACTTGTTTTTGATATGTAAATAGACGCTTTCTTCGGAAGTTCTTTGGTGAAATAAATAGCATCGAAGTTACTCTTCCAGTCATCCACAAATAAAAGTGTGTGATGTTCAAACTCAGGGATTTTTCCATCTACACCAAGATATAGTAGTAACGCACTTGGACCAGCCTCTCTTTTACTCCAATAGGATTCAGGGTAAGTTTGTTCAACTCTTTCAAGTAATGCAGTTTCAGTAAAATGAAGATCTGCGTTTGAAATTATAATATCGCCATAAACTTCTATATCATCAGCAAGTACTATACCTCTGGCCTTACTCGATTCCGTAAGTATTTTTTTAACCTGTGTATCAAAATGATAAGATACGCCTAATTTGTTACCTATCTTTAGGAGGCTTTCAATAATTGTATACATTCCGCCCTGCGGATAAAAAACACCTTCTTTAAAATCAAGAGCACTCATCAAACTATATATAGCCGGAGCTGTGAATGGTGAGGTTCCCAAAAACACCATTGGATATTCAAGAATTTGTTTTAGTCGTCGATCACGTACGTATCTAGAGACATAACGGTCTATCGAGGTCATTGCAAGTTGTAGCATTTTTATCCCATGTTTTAATACATCTCTTCTCAAAAAATCTCTTATATCTGTAAAGTTACTATATAGAAAATGCGACAGTGAAAGCTGATAAATAACATCACCTTTACCTACATATTCACGTAATTTATTACCAGCACCTTTTTCGATTGATTCGAAGGTGTCTGCATCTATATCGATTGAGCTGTGAATTGTAATAGGGTCTTGATGTTCGAAAAATACTTTATATGCTGGTTCAAGTTTTACAAGTTCAAGATGGTCATTGATATCCTCATCTACTAGATCATAGTAATGACGAAATACTTCTGGCATAAGATACCAAGATGGTCCTGTATCAAATGTAAAACCATCTTGTTTTAATTTGCCAGCCCGACCTCCTGCCTCACTATCTTTCTCATAAAGATGAACCTCGTAGCCAGCTTTTGCAAGAAGATTGGCAGTCGATAAACCACCAATCCCGGCTCCAATGATGATTACTTTCTTTTTCACTACTTTATAATCTCTATTATTAAGGTAGTTATCAAAAGGGATAATTTTGTACTGTTTGCTATCCGAATTCTTCTTCGTTTGATTATCTCAACAGGTGTGCGTTCGAGCTTTTTTAATAGATACTTGTAATAGTTATAGCTAACGGAAACGGCTGTACGACTAGACTTAGGGAGTTCATTCAGTGCAACTTTTGCATTATAAAAATTTTTCTGTATATCCTCAATGATTTCTTTTTTTGAGTTGTCGTCGAATGACTCGTACGTATAATTAGGGAAATAAACTCTATGAAGTTTATTATAATCATTCGATAGATCACGAAGAAAATTCACCTTTTGATAAGCGGCACCTAAACTTCTAGCACCAGACTCGAGTTTCTTATATAGTGCTGTGTCAGTGTCACAAAAAACCGCGAGACACATAAGTCCTACAACTTCTGCAGATCCATAAATATACTTCTTGTACATTTTTTCTGTAAACTTTTTTGGTTCAAGGTCCATTTTCATACTTTCAAAGAAAGCTTTTATAAGCTTTTGATCGATAACGTAAGTGTTTACGGTATGAGCAAAAGCATGGACGATAGGGTTAGTACTATACCTTGTGCGTATCGCTTCGTATACATCACTTTCAAGTACTTTTAGGCGCGACGAAGACAAATGGTCGCTGTATGTATCAACAACTTCATCGGCTATTCGAACTAGAGCATATATTGCATATATATGCTTACGTATATTAGAAGAAAATAAGCGACTACTTGTTGAAAAAGAAGTAGAATAGCGTTTCGTTAAAAGTTCACCTATTTTGTAAGACGTTGAAGTATAGATGTCCATTATTTATCTCGTAGTATCGCCATTGTTATCAGGTTATCTAATACGTCTTGGTGTTCCTGTGTTAAATTAATATTAACAAGAGTCTCCTTTGCCTTTTCTACATACACATCGATAGCATTTTCTACTGCCTTTTTGGCATATGATTCAACAAGGAGATCTTTTAAAATTTGAACTTGTGGTATTGTCATTGAATGCACACCAAAATATGCATAAAATTGTTCTATTTGTTTTTTATTACCAAGTATAAGAAATTGTTCTATAAGAAAAGTCTTTTTACCTTCACGAAGGTCGCTTGTTGAAGATTTACCCGTATTCTTTTCATCACCAAATACACCAATAAGATCGTCTTTTATCTGGTATGCAATTCCGAGATATTCGGCGAAAAGAGATAACTGAAGTTGATCGTTAATAGGTGCATTTGCGAGAAGTGCTCCGGTCATAAGGGGACCGATAAACGTGTAGCTCGCTGTTTTGTAGTAAGCAATCGTTTTGGCATCGATTTCACCTATTGGACGAAAAACGGATTCCGTATCTAGAAGCTCACCCCCGGCAACCTCAAATATGCTTTTACCAAATAGTCGCTGTACGGCGAGAATCTTTCGGGCTGAAATAGGCGTTGATCCAATGAGTTGATAAGTCGCTGATATTAAAAGATCACCGGCAAGGAGTGCCACGCTCTGTGCATAATGTCTTAAATCATCATTATTGAGAACTTGGTTCGCGTACAACTTCTCATACGTTCCTGTTATATTATCTACACCATAGCGAGTAGTATCTCGATCAATAATGTCATCGTGAATAAGCATACTAAGATGAAGCAGTTCTTGGGCTGCTGCAATCGGAAGGATGTTTTCAACGTTGGTTCCCCCGAAAGCCTCATATACCATAATAGTCATTTGCGATCTCATTCTTTTCCCGCCAGCACTCATGAGTCTATAGAGCTCTTTCCATAATGATTCGTAGTGTTTATCTATCAGTGATGCCTTGGCTATGTTTTCCTTAAGAAAGTCATCAATAACTCGATTTACTTCAAGCTTATAATTTGTTTTGATTGGAGAATTTTTTATTGCCATATTACACCTACGTTATAGCTTTTTAAGAAAGGCTTTATGAGCACATGTGATGTAACTATTGTACTCTACTTATCTTCACCTTCTATTGATAAATGCGGGATAATCTTATTAAGCCACTTAGGAAGCCACCATGCGCTATTTCCGAGCAATGTCATAACCGCAGGAACGATCGACATACGAACAATGAAAGCATCAAGAAAGACTCCAAAAGCAAGTCCAAATCCAATCGTTTGAATAGTTTGATCATGATTTGTTATAAACCCTGCAAAAACACTTATCATGATGATTGCTGCAGCGGTCACGACCTTACTTCCAATACTAAAGCCGGTCACGACAGCAAGTTTTGCATCTTTCGTGTGTGTATGTACTTCGTGCATGCTTGAAACAAGGAAGAACTCGTAATCCATACCCAGTCCAAGCAGAACTCCAATTGCAATAATAGGCACGAAACTTACAATCGGACCCGGTGCTGAGGCAATACCAAACCAACCCCATTGGTAGATTGCAACAAGTGACCCAAGCATAGCCGTAACTGATAATAAGAATCCAAGAGTCGCTTTAATAGGTACAAGAATAGATCTAAATGCGATAATAAGAAGTATCAGCGATAGTCCTACTACGACAAGCAGGTACTGCGGAAGTGCATTCGAAACTTTTGCGTTTATATCGTTTTGTAGCGCAGTTGATCCAGTCACTTCCAGACTAATCTTACTAGATCCACCAATCTTCTTCTGCGTGGCAGAACTACGTAATGAGTTGATAAGAGTAGTTGTTGCTTTGTCGGACGGTGCCGTGTTCGGTACAACCTCAACTGCTCCTGTCGTGCCGTTATTTGTGACAAGTATTGAACTCGATGACTTTACGTCACCCATCGTTGCTATACGCCCCGCAACAATCTTCAATTCATTGTATTTTGCATATTGATCTTCGGCGACAGTAACTTGTGCCAACGCAGTTTCTTTTTTAGCTAAGACCTGCGTAGTATTTGGAAGACCAGAGAATTCCTTATTTATTTGTGCAATAAGTGGATCACCAATAGCCGCCGTATCTTTACTGCTTACTGCAGGAAGTCCGTTAACAACAACTAGCAGTGGTGCATTAAACCCAACGCCAAAGCCTTTTGAAAGTAGATCGTAGGCCTTACGTTGCGTGGATGATGTACTTGCGTATTCATCAACAGGTAGACCAAGAATGAGCTCTCGAGCGGGAGAAGCTATTACACCCATTATAACGACACCAACTATAAGTACGAGGATAGGGTTCTTCGTAATAAATGCTCCCCATTTATACCAGATAGTAATGTGGCTATTACTATGAATTTCTTGAGGACCTCTAGTTTGTGCTTCTTGAATAGCTCTTTTAGTTTTACCTCTAAATATCTTGTCTCCCGCCATTCCTAGAAGAGCCGGAACTAATGTAATGGCCACAGTAGCTGCAACAGCAACAGTGCCAGCTCCCGCTAGTCCCATCGTGCTCATGAAAGGAATTTGTACAACTGTTAACGCAGACAACGCGATTACAACGGTTGAGGCAGCGAATATAACAGCATTACCCGCCGTACTAATTGCTTTGGCCGCAGCTTGTTTATTCTGATATCCCTCAAGGAGATAGGCTCTATATTTATTAATAATAAACAGAGAATAATCGATCCCTACAGCAAGACCAAGCATCACTGCAAGAACAGGCGTGGTCGATGATATGTTGACGACATGACTAAGAGAAAATAGACCTGCCATACTAACACCTATGGCAATAAGTGCAGTAGCAATTGGCATACCGGCAGAGATAAGTGTTCCTAGTGTAATAACAAGCACTACTAAGGCGATAACAACACCCGTCACTTCTCCGACTCCCAAGATTTCTCCAGGAACCTGGCTCACTAAATCTCCTCCAACTTCGACAGTTAGACCGTTGGCTCGAGCCTTCTGCATAAGACTTGAAACGCTACTAATTGTATTAGGATTAACAGAGCCCCCTTCACTAGATAAATTAACTTGTATATACGCTATTGAGCCGTCTTTTGAAATTTGAGTCGAATTTGTAAATGGACTTGTAACACTTGCTACGTCACTAAGTTTAGCGACCGAATTTGAGAGAGTTGTTACTTGTGTCTCATAGGCACTAATAGATTTCCCACTAGGCGCTGCAACAACTATTCGCGACGATCCTTTCCCACTACTTGGAAAGAGTGCGCTTACTTGATCGAGTGCCTTTTGAGCCTGTGTTCCCGGAATACTTACAGAAGAACTGGTTGGTTCGATAAAAGTCTTTGCTAGGAATCCTAAAATTCCTAGAATAATAATCCAGCTAATTAATACGCGCCATTTGTGAGTAAAAGCAAAGTTGCCTAGTTTATGTAGTGAGTTTCCCATTTATTGTTCCTTATTTAGGTTTCTAACTTAGCAACTGCGTCTAAAAATTGTCGTATTGGCGTAATGTGCGCTTTGAGCGTTGGGCGATAATATCGCCTTGTACCTTCGATGTGCTGCGTTACAAGCTGAGCCTCTTGTAATATCTTTAAATGATGAGAGACGGCTGGTCGTGATAGTTTTGTTAATTTTGCAACCTGTCCAACACTAAGGTGTTTAGTATCGGCCATGATCAGCAAAATTTCTTGACGGTTTGGGTCACCAAGTGCAGAAAAAAGCAGTTGATTCTTTTTAAATAGCTCCTTTATCTTCTTAATATCATGTTCCATAACTCTAATGATTATAACGCATTGGTTCATTTTTTTGAACCAATATAGTTGTACTTATTTTTTGTATAGATTTCGTCGCTACAAATGACATGTTACAATTCTAATATGACAGTTCAACAGCTTTTCATTCAATCAAATAATGAGCTAAAAAAAGTAATCGACCAGATTAGGGATGACCAATGGACGATCGATATGCCTGTCGGTATTACCCGCAACCCTTCCAATCTTCACCAGGCAGTAAATTATCATATTTATGATGATGCATGGATACCGCGAGTACTTGAGGGTAAGACAAAAGAAGAAGTCGGTGATGAATTTGAGATACTGCTTCTTACGCAGGATACAAAAAAGGAATACGACACGTATAATGCCCTAGCAAATACTGTGGTCGGTGAATTTAACGATCTTGAAAAGATAGTTCATCTTTCTTACGGTGACTTCCCTGCACGTGAATATCTGCAGCACATTACGATCTTTCGAACGCTAAGAGCTTACGACATTGCCCATCTTATCGGTGCGGACTCAACAATGGACCCTGTTTTCATACAGGGATTGCTTGAAGAGTACCCTAGCCATTTCGATCAATATAGACAATATGGAATTATTCCCGCTGCGCTACCCCTTGACCCGACGGCAAGCCCCCAAGCTCAATTTTTCTCAATGGTCGGAAGAGTATAAAAAAATTATCATTTTAAAAGATCAGCACGTGCTGATCTTTTAAACTTATACAGAAATTTCAGGATAGTGAATGACGTAATCGAGGATATCTACTACTAGATCTAAAAAACTTTGACATGGCTTCTCGATCTTGTAAAAGCTTCCAACGTCGCTCTTGAAGACGTTCAGCTTTTATTCTCCACTGATCATCTTCTACGAGGTCGTATAGTTCCTCTTGGTTAATGTCCGATACCTTCGTTGGTCTAGAAAATAGTTTTATTCTACTCACTTCGTACCTCCTTTGTTTATCGTACTTACTACTATAAAGGGTGACTTAGTAACCTTCTGTGAGCAATCTTACAAAGAACTAAGATTCTTCTATCTTTTAGTCATGTGTAAAACTCTATTATGAAAAACTGATAAAACTTTGATAAAATGGTTGGAGTGATTCATTACTATCAAGCCATTATTATAGGATTAGTTCAGGGGGTGACAGAGCTCTTCCCAATTTCTAGTTTAGGACACTCAATCCTTATCGCGGATCTATTTAACTGGCAAAACCTTGTTAGTCAACAAAGTGACAAAACATCTCTTTTTCTTAACTTTTTAATCGGACTCCATGTTGCCACCGCTATTGCACTTTTCATCTTCTATCGAAAAACGTGGTACAAGCTCTTCAAAGGATTCAAAAACTCAGTTAAAGAGCGAAGTATTAAAACAGTTAACGAGAAGCTTGCTTGGTTATTAATTATTGCTACGATACCTGCGGCACTTATCGCCTTCCTTCTTCAAGATAAACTTCGTGCTATATTTGCCGTTCCTGCATTTGCTGCTATTTTTCTTATAGTTAATGGATTTATCCTCCTCAAAGGTGACAAAAAGGAGATGCAACAACGGAAAAGTGAAGCCTCAACTGGTTCTATGCAAGTAAGCAATAAGGAAGCGGCAATAAAACTTACTTTCGGACGAGCAATCGTCATGGGCATAGCACAGTCATTCTCACTACTTGCCGGTATTAGTCGTTCTGGCGTCACAATGGTAACAGGGCTCTATAGTGGCTTAAGTATTGAAGCTGCGGCTCGCTTCTCTTTCATCTTAGCAACACCAATTATCTTTCTTGCGGGTATTTACAAGCTCCCAGAGCTCTTTAGTTCTGCTGATCGATCTATCTTAGGTCCAACAGCTGTTGGTGCTGTCATAGCTGGAGTTGCGGCCTACTTCAGTGTACGATTCCTAGATAAATACTTCCAAAATAAGCGTATGCTTCCCTTCGCCATTTATTGTTTTGCTTTCGGTGGATTTATGCTTCTATTCGAGATCTTTTCTTAGTCTTAAATCTTAAGCCACATAAAATGCCCGGTCATACGATCGGGCATTTTAATAGTGGACCCTCGAAGTAAAACTGAAACTATATCTTTGATAAGCTTATAAAATTAAATGGAAGGCTTAATCAACTCAACATCGATGCCGCCATGGATTTTGAAGGACTATGACCCCGGTATTGGCTAATTGGTCTTATGCTTGCTCGTCTAAGTATAATATCGTAGCATAAATCTAATAAAGCTAAGGAGTAATATGTCATCACCCGAACAAGTAACTTCAGGAATTTTCTTACCTAAAATTGTATCAACTCGAAATTATGAACCCGGTATTGATTACCTGTCTTCTCCAGTTAGCGTCTCGGCAGCGAAAACCGAAGACGGAAGCACCGCATTTAGCGCTACTATTGAACATCCTCCATTGGACGGCAGGCAACTATTAAAATTTCTTAAGGTATCTTCACCAGATACTGAAGATGGAAGTTTATACGGAGTAATTAACGATTGGAATATTGTTGACCGACATTTACCTTATGCAGACAAACTCGTTTCTATACACGAACATATAGGTGAACCTTGGCGACTCTTTATGCAGAGTAGGCCACTTTTTCTTAACATTCTAAATGGTGTGCTGCATGTGTCAGATTTTGATAAGCGGAATTACAGTCAAGTGTACAGAGAAAGAACAACTGGCCTATGGCCTGAGGCCGATGCAATTGAGCGAATATACACGGGTGATGCGCAGCGCGCTATAGCGGATCAACTAAAAGATTTGGATAAAACCGTTGATTTACTTACCCGCTATGGCATTCAAGACCCGGAGTCTGCCGTTACACGGATGGTAGGTTTAGCTGTAAAACGGGGCAAAGGTAACCGAAAGCAGTATCGCAATATAGCTGGTCATAGAGACAAATTAGCAGAAATTCTTCCTAGAGTAAACATCACCGGTGATGTTGTGAGAGCTATTGGGCAAGAAGGAAGAAATGAACTTACCAGCGCGTACCGCGAACAAGCATACGATATGCTTGACGCTGCAAATGGCACCCGTTATGTCTACAGGAAAGATACGTTCAATGAAACGGGTCTATCGGGGCTTCAAGAGGCTAATGTAGTACGTTCAATCGATAAAGAAGGTCTGGTTAGTATTGTTTTTGATAACAAAGGTAACCAAGTCAACCTAGTTGCGCCGAAGTCCGTTCACGAGGTTGAGTTTGTCCTTCCACGAATTAGTCCGCTTATAACATGGCGACGTGATACTGAAGGTAATCGTGTATTTGATTTCTCTGAACCACGCGAGATTACACAAAATGTACACACCGACACAATTCTTGGGGCTTTAGCTGTCGCTTACTTTACGCCAGAACTGACGCAAAGTTGGCCAAAGAAAATGAAAATTGGCGATTCTTACGCTCAAGGTATGGGCGCTGCCCAGCTCCCAGTTCTTGCGCTTTTCCCTAAATATCAACAACAGCTATTAGAAAGCTCTTTCATCCGCACAGCCGAAGAAGCTGCCGAAGCTGCTTAAATTGATAGATTAATTATTGTTTTGAGACAGAGCTAATAAAACCCTCCCGGAATCGAACTGAAATAACAGATTTAGATATACAAAAAAGTTCCAGAAAGTATTTTCTGGAACTTTTCGTATCTCGTGATAATCTTGGTGGACTATCCCAGGGAAAACTCGCACTATATCTTTGTTGAGATTATGAAACTAAGTGATAGGCTCGAACAACTTGGTATCGACGAGATCAGGGAGTTTGAATATTTTGTCGTATCCAAATAGTTGAGGAGTAACATGTCGTCTTAGACCTCCTAAAATTTGTTGTCAGATGATTTTATATTAAACAGAGTAGACTGCTATCTCTTGTGCCTACATAGAGCTCCACGTGAGTTCATCTTTCGTATCAGTGGATGAGATAGTGGCCATTTGTCAATTAAATTATTGAAAGTTGCTTAAAAGTAGTTTAAAGTAGTGGATATTAACTCAATCCTGAGTTAGTTGTATCGTTCCACCAATCCGTTAGGATCAAAGATGAAACGTTTCAGGAAAATCGCAGCCTCATTTGGGGTTGGTGCATTACTTGTCACAGGTTCACTCGTAGGCGCTGCCTCCATGGCTGCGCCCGCAAGTGCAACGCAGGTCGACAACATGATGCTGTGCGAACCCGCCACGGGGTGGTGCTTCCAGACCAACCCGCCGTACAACTCGAGCTTCCCCCACTACTGCCAGTGGGACACGAAGCTCACTAACCTCAACAGCGGCATGTGGTACACCGGGTGTAACGTCTGGGGGCCAGAAATCACTTGAGTAACCACACTCAATTCTGAAAGGTAGTCTATACCTACAAATAGACAAAAACCTCAGAAAGTCTGAGTCCGGATAGTACATTGAGTAAGGAAGATCAGCTCTAGCTGAATTAATCCTGAAAGATGTGCTATCCGGTAGAATATGATATTATTTCAACATGAAACATAAGCAAAATCGTTCCAAAGTAAACCATTATACAGTTAGTGGACTAGTAGTTCTAGTTATTATTTTAGCAACAGCAGGTGTTTTCGTCCTAGGACGTTCGCACACAGAAGCTGCTACATCACCAGTTAAAAAATCTGTGCCAACTGTAATTTCTCAATTCGCATTTAATGGTGCAAAAGGATGGACGCAAGGTCCAAAGAATAATACTTCAATGGCTGCTTTTTATACACCATCTGACTGCTTTGTGTCCATACAACGTAATACGGGGACGATCGATGTTGATACTGAACTACAGAAAACAATAGCCCTACTGGCAGGAAATGGTTACACCGTTACGCAAAGTGCGGTTCAGCCTATGATGTTAGCCTCGAAAAGTGGTAATATACAATACCAGCTTCACCAATATGCTGTCAGTGGAAACGGCAGCGGCGGACAATCGTATGCAGCTCAAGAGTATGCCTTCATCCCGCTCAGTAATGGCTATCTTAAAGTAGAAGGCTACTGCACAATAAGTACTAACTTACCCGCTACTGTTAATGCCCTCGATGCATACGAGTTTGATACTTCCAAGGCAACTGTAATAAAGTAAGCTATCAATCTAAAGACCGGAATTCCATACACACTTTAAATGCTTGTCGCCTGAAGCTAATACGAATGTATATTGTTTTAGACTAGCCTGGATAGAGTGAACACCTTATTAATCGTTTTATCTTTTCTCAAGTCAATCTACAGTGTAAAGCTGCCACGTTACTATAAGTATGTTAGAAAATATGGAAACAAATCCCTCTCAAACTCGAACTGAAACGACAGAGGTGGGTATACAAAAAAGTCCCAGAAACTATATTTCTGGGACTTTTCGTATTAGGTGATAATCTTGGTGGCTCCTCCCAGACTTGAACTGGGGACACAAGGCTCTTCAAGCCTCTGCTCTACCAACTGAGCTAAAGAGCCACGCTTCGAACTATTGTAGGGGATGCACCCCTATTTTTCAAGCGTGTGGCTTACTTATGTTCACCAAGGATTGACTTGACGTTATCGACAAGATCCGCCGGTATAACAAATACAGTCTTTTGACTTGGTTCGACCGCAATCTTCTCAAGAGTTTGAAGAGTTCGAATACTAATACCTCCTGCGACCTTGCTAAGCATCTCTGCGGCATCCGCAACTGATTGTGCAGCCGATTTTTCACCTTCGGCCGTAATAATGACTGCTCGTCGCTCACGTTCAGCCTCAGCTTGTTTGGCCATTGCTCGTTTCATGTCTTGAGGAAGCTCAATATTCTGAAGCTTTACGTTCTCAACGTCAATTCCCCACTTCTCTGTTTGTTTATCAACGATTGCTTTAATCTGATCACTGACCATATCTCTTTTACCAAGAAGTGAGTCAAGCTCAATATTACCAGTTACGTCTCGAAGCGCAGCTTGAGCGAACTGACTTGTAGCGTATATGTAGTTTGTCGTTTCAAGTACGGCTTTTTGTACATTAATAACTTTAAAGTAGACGACTGCATCTACATTAATTGTTACGTTGTCTTTAGTGATTACTTCCTGTTTTGGTATGTCGATTGTATTCGTTCGAACATCGACTTTTATCATTCTTTGAAAAATAGGAAAAATAACTCGTAGTCCCGCTTGTCGAATACCAGTAAACCTTCCAAGACTCAGAACAACCCCCTGTTCGTACTGATTAACAACTCTAAGACTACTAAGTACTAATATGATAATAACGATAAGAATAATCCAAATCATAAACATCAACCTCTTTCTTCAAGTGCAAGCCTTATTAGCTTGTCTATAAGTTCACTATACGCTACTCCGGCGTCTAGCCATAGTTTTGGGTACATACTAATATTCGTAAATCCAGGTAGTGTATTGATCTCGTTAAGATATACTTCACTATCTTCAGTTAAAAAGAAGTCAATACGAGCGATCCCTCTTCCTTCAACTGACTCGAAGGCAGAGCTTGCAAGTGCCTGAATTTTGGTCGTTATTTCGTCTGGAATATCTGCGGGGATAACAACTTCCGTTCGACTTTCAGGATCGTACTTTGATTCGTAGGAATAAAATTCTCGA
>Ga0302188_10001671_pt1 | contig 17136 bp, 16 predicted proteins | sample II_Bog_E2_1_FD_198783 | JGI IMG/M metagenome (GOLD analysis project Ga0302188, IMG submission 198783) | Peat permafrost microbial communities from Stordalen Mire near Abisko, Sweden - II_Bog_E2_1 | ecosystem: Environmental > Terrestrial > Soil > Wetlands > Peat | place: Sweden: Abisko...
CATCTCATCGCCACTCAATCCCCTTGATACAACCGGTTTTAGGTCATGGAACTTTTGTCGTTTCTTTTGGCTAATAGATTGCTGGATGCGATCAAATTCGGCTTTCAATTCCCGATAAAATATCGAGATGCTCATGTTTTTGTCCAATTCCATTCCGCAACCCCGCTACCCGTGTGTCCCTGGTATTTATCCGCCTTAATCAAAAGCCTCGAAGCTGCCGACAGTTGAATTGAATAATCATGATTTGGCAACTATAAATAGTGATCCAGCGCTACCAATCTAGTATAAATAGATATGTGGGGAGCGTTATTGAGGTGGCTCTCAATGATATCAGTATTCTGCGACCGCTGTGCTCCCCACTTTATATCAATTGTCGCAGAAAGAGTCGCAGTAAGTATTTTCAATATATTTTGAGGTATGTGGCGGCTCCTTCTTAGCAGGGAGTTATTTCTATGATTATTCACTATGTTGACGGCGTATGCGGGAGTTATAAAACAACCCACGCCCTTGAATTCGCGGTTAAAGCCGCAACCAAAATACGCCAGCCCATCCTGTTCGTGCAACCAACCACCATGTTGATAACCCAGAGTGTCGATGTCGTCAATAAGATGTCGTCGAAAGTCGTTGCAAAACGATTTGATAGCAGTGTCTGCGCTGGTTCAGTATTTTCCGATCTTCACGAGTTTATGACCGAATGGGATATCGATGATGATGGCGGATGTATCGTATTCATCACCCACAAATGCTTGTGGGAAATGCCGTGGTTTCCGAACCGGTCAAAGTGGAACTTGATTATCGACGAAATCCCGGATGTGGATTTCGAGTATCATTTGAATCTGCCAGATACCGCTGACTTTGCCCTGCAATCCGTGCTACAAGCGAACGAGTGCGGCCTGAACGCCATGCTGAAACTGACCGCCCGGCCGGAGAAGCGGAGTCAGGTCCAGCATTGGGCTCGCAATCCGGGCGCCGACGATCTGATCAAAGTGGTGCAGCCATTGTTTCGCGAACTGACCAGTCAGCATTCCAACGTGTTCGTCACCAGGGCATCGTGGCAGCGCCTTGGATGGGAGGGGCATGGACAGGTGGCCGTGCATGGCTGGCGCTCGCCGTCCGTCTGCGATGGCTGGTGCTCTGTCAGGATAATGGGGGCCTTCTTCACGGACAGCCTTTTGCACATGATTTGGTTGAACATGGATGTTGAATTTCGCGAAGATAATAGGATAAAGGTTTTGGCACAACGCCATAATTCCGATATCGGTAAGCGGGTTTCAATTCATTATTTTTCCGAGAAATCCTGGAGCAAGAAAGTTCGTGATAAGATAGCCAACGATGACGATCCGCTGGTGCATATCAAGCCGATTATTACTGGCCTGTGGGGCGATAATGAATTTCTATGGTCCGCAAATAAGGATATCCCAGATGCCGTTATAGGCACACAATTCGCGAACGGAATTCGAATTCCGGCAGTCTGTCATGGCTTGAATGAATACCGGCATGTTTCGCGGATTGCCTTTCTGTCGGCACTCAATAACACGCCGGGGCATTTTTCATACGCAGACAAGGTGCTTGGCATTTCCTCGGATCAACTCCGGCAGGCACGATCGCATCAAGTGGCGTATCAATCGATCATGCGAACGGCGTTGAGAGATGCCGACAGCACGGCGGAGGTCACGGTCTTGGTTCCGGACATTGGCTTGGGCAATTGGCTGGCAGAGGTGTTTCCTGGTTCAACATTGCACGCGCACGAAGCCGCAGCAGAATGCCGCGAGGTATTAGGCAGTGCGACTAAGGCTAGAGGCAGACCGCAGAAGGTATCAAAATTGACGGCGACCGAACGAAGTGCCCGGCGTTTCGAAAAGAACAGAGAATTAATTCGCACGAAAAATAGTATATATAAGGTCTTTTTCGTGCGAAATGACATCGATCTCTCGCACGAGTTATCCGTTCAATCTCTCAATGTGCAACGATCAACCCACATAAACTGGGATGATGTCCGATCCCAATTCCGTCAATGCCTCGACCAAATCCAACCAAAGAAAGAAGACAACTCGCTGATTTCAGGCGCGCTGTTCGATCTCGACAAGGACAAAGAGACCACAAAGGGCTTGACCAATATAGTGGCAGTTAATGGCATGTGGTTGGATTTCGATGATGGATTATTGATGCCAGACGAGTTCGCAAGAATGTTTCCTGATATTCGATGGATGCTGTTCAACTCATTCAATAACGGCAAGAATGGACAGACGAAATATCGCGTTGTATCCCCGACTAAATCGCCGATGACACAGGAGATGTACCACAGAATATGGGATGCAGTTGCTGACCGGATAAAGGACTTTGGGTATTATGTTGGAACCGATCTCGCATACGAGAAGGCATTAAAGTCAGGACGGGTATTGCCCGAGAAATCTGGACTTGATGTCTCGAAACGAACCGCAAATTCATTTTTCTATCTACCATGTCGCGCGGGATTGGGAAAGCAATATACATTTTGGCGAGAGAATTGGGGCGATAATATCCCGCTCCTTGATCCAGAAGTTTGGCTGACATATGCACCGCTTGAGGCGCAGGAATATGAGTTGAAACCACCGCACCAGAACGCTCGCAGTGATAAACTTCAGGTTGTTGCTGATAAGCTAAACAGTCGCACCTCTACCAACGATAATCACGCGATTGAACAGGACACGCGCGATGCTGAGATTTTAACCGCGAGACAAAATGCTATCAGTGATTGGCGATCAACACCACCAGGAACTGGAAACAATGCGTTCTATCGATTAGCGTGTAAACTAAAGGTATATGGCATGGATGATAACGAGATACGATCGACATTAAATACTGAGGCAACATATGGTAGATCGCCATCCGAACGACGCCGAGAGATACCGGGAATAATGAGCGCGCTCAGGAAATTCACGCCGACGAAGCAGGCGGCATGATAACGGCGGTGCCGGTGATCGTTCAAGCGACGATGCCGGCGCCCGCCAAACACCTTTCATTGAAATCATTGACGAATTTGCTACAGGAATCGAGCGAGTCGATTCTGGCGTCAAAATCACGCCCGCTGGCCTTGGCGTGGCGAGATAGATAAAATGTCGTCGGGTTTCATTTTGACTCCGGCCGCAAAAAAGTGAAACCCGGTTTCGGGTTTCATTCGTCCCTTCGAAAATGAAACCCAAAAACCATATTGGTTACGCGGAACAGATTGGTACCGGAGGCTGCGGAGGCTGCGGAGGCAAATCTTAAAAGTTTCCTGCAAGATTCTCTGGCGAGCGAGCGACGATGGTGACCTCGCCAAAATACCCCTCATTGAAATCATTGAGTAATTCTCTCCAAGAATCGAGTGAGTCGATTCTGGCGACCGTCTCCCTTAATTCGAAAGGAGGTCAACGCTTGTCTTCACGGATATGCGCCCCCCGCTGCGTCCTCCGGAAATAATCTGACCTGTTCGCTCTCAGAAAAGGTGACCAGTGGCCTGGCGGCAGTAGGCTGGGAACGGCAGGGGCAATCCGTCAGGGCCAGGTCGAGTTCCCGGGCCTGCAAACGGTACCGTCCCTCGCCCGATATCGACGGACGAGTGATACGATGGTATTGATACTATTGGTTGACGGTTCCCAGGAGCTTCGGGGCTCCATCAAGGATTCGCTGATGATGGCCGGATTCGTTGTGGATGACGCGGCCGATGGCTTGGCTGCCCTCGCTCTTCTGGAACGCCGGCCGTTCGATCTGCTGATCACCGACCTGTGGCTGTCCCAGATGGACGGGCTGGCGCTGATGAAGCATCTGCGCGCCATCAACCCGAAGATGCCGGTGATCGTGCTCACGGGCGAGACCGCAAAGCGGCCCGTCTGCTATTCCGTCGCCCTCGCGACCACCTGGGGCGCCGATGTGGTGGTGCATAAGCCGTTCGACAACGACGATCTGGTGGACGAAGTGCAGCGGTTGCTGGCTCAGTACGCCGAGAAAATGGCCTGATCGCTGACACCGCCAGCATTGCGGCATCGCGATGAATGGTCAATAACCGTGCTCGCGAAGCCGGCTTTCCGCGACCTTGGCCCGGCCGTAAAAATAGCCTGCCGTGACCGCTCGGCCGTTCTTGGCTGCGGCGGCGGCCATCATCAACGCCGCCGCCTGCTCTCCCCGAAGCCAGGCGATCATGTCTTCGTGTTTCCCGATCTCCGCGTCGTGGTGATACTGGTCCAGAAGGTCCTTGCTGGCGTTCACCATGACGACGAAGTTGGTCAACAACGCCGACACCCGCCCATGCATCCACCATCCGAGCACGGATACCGCAGCCGATCCGATGACCAGTACCCAGCCATGACAGGCGGCATCCGTCACCACGTCACAGCCGGTCACCTTCATCGTGAGAACAGCAGGAAAAGCAAACCGCGCCGCACTGGTCCATTCCACGAACGTAATTAGGTCCTGGTGTTTCCGATACAGCGACATCGTGGCGCTCCTTCGCTCGCCGTCTCCAGACGATGACTCCAAACCAAAGGAGGTCAACGCACCTTCGATAAGTGAAGCGGCCTAATAATCTTCCTGCAACATAATGGTCATGACGCGGTTTGTAATCGCTTCGTCGTTTGGATCAGGTGAGGCGAACCGATATGAACGATCATAGTAGTCGATCTTGAACAGAATGGCCTTGCCATCAACCACCACTTTGCCGAAGTCGTGCTCCTTGTAGGGGTCGTTGTTTTCGTCGAACTCGTTGAAGGTCTGGATTTTGGCGATGATCTCCGCGATCTTGGCCTTGCCCAGCACCTGAACCCCTGGGGTTATGACGATCTGGCCGCCTTGCCCGGTGGTGCGCAGGCGGTCGTTGAGGGCACGGATTTTGGCGGTGGGGTCATCGTCGGTAATGTTGGTCATGGTATGTCCTTCCCTGTAGGCATGGCTGAACGCTCCGGGAAATCCCGTGGCAGCCCCGATTGAGGTCCTTGTCGGTGTCCGTGCGCGTTGCTCGGCGTGTGTACGGTAATGCCGCTCTTTGACTGGTTCAACGCCCCAATGGCCGTGATGCGTCCTTATCGGATAGAAACGCGCTGACAAATTCGCCTGCGACATCCGCGAAGGCTGTGTTTCTTCGAGATTTCACGATACCAGTCAGAAACTGGTTGCCGTCGTTGGTCAGTTGCGCACCAAAAGTAGGTTCGGGCAGCCAAGCCCCCATTGAGGCTGGCCGCCGGCATGCCGGAGGTTCACAGCACCTCGACAGCGGCCCGCATCAGGTCGTCATTCACTTCTATATATCGCTGGGTGGTGGTCAGGTGCTTGTGCCCGGCCAACTGCATGATGACCTTCGCGCTGATGCCGCTGTGGGCCAACTTGGTGATAAACCACCGCCGCCCCGAATGGCTGGTGGCACCGTCGAGTCCGGCTTGCTCGTAGAGATCGCCCATGAGCTGGCACAGGGTGTTGGCGCTGAACGCCGTCCGCTTCTGCGTCTGGAGCAAGGGCCGGTCATGAGCAACGGTGTCGGCAAGGGTGGCGCGGTACCGTTCCAACTCCTTCCGCAGCCGGTCACTGACGAACACCACCCGAGCATGCCCGCCCTTGGTGATCTCGCTGGACAGCCTGATCTGGCTGCGCACCGTTTTGGAGTCGGCTTCAAAAACGTCCCCGATCGTCAGCGCGGCGATTTCTCCGACCCTCATTCCGGCTTGGTACGATAGGATGAAGGCCATCCGGTTCCGGGCGGCGTGCTTGGTTTGGCTGACCACTGCAAGGATACGTTTTTGCTCGTGGTCGGTGAGAACTCTGGCTTGAGACATCGCAAACCTCATTGTTTTCTGTGTTTCGGTGCCAAAGATTATGTTTCCAAGTTGGGGGAAGGTCAAACGAAGGTTGAACCCCAGCATTTGCGGGGGCTTGGGGCGAAACCTCACATAATGTGTGGAATGTGAGGTTTGGATGGAGGGGAAATGTTCTTGTCTTGCGCCAGTTCCAGCGCGATAATTTCAAAGAGCAGGATGGGCGGTTGTATGAAGTTGGCATCGTGCCCGTTATGAACGACGACCAAGTCGAAGGAGATATGCCTGCCCATGAAAACATCATGCAAACCGTTGGCGCCAAGCCCGAATCCAGGTGATCCACCGCCATTTCATCGGATGGCAGACGATTCCTTTGAAGAGATGTGCTGCGCATTACTGGCGAAGGAACCCGACATCGTTTCGGCCGATCTTTTTGGTCGCCCGCGCGAACGACAATATGGAATTGATGTCATTGGTCAAATCGCGGGTGACGAAGGGATCGAAGTCATTTCCTGCAAATGTCGCGGTCGGATCAGATCGAATGAATTACGCACGTGGTCGGATGATTTCCTATGTTTCTGGGATACATATTGGATTGAACGTCGTGTGCGTCGTTTTATTATTGCGGTTGCGGCCGATATAAAATCATCGACACGTAATCAGCAAATCGAAGCCGAGAAAGCTCGCTTCTCCGCATTTGGCATCACCTATGAGCCGTGGTCGCCACGCCTTCTTCAGGAGAAACTACGCTCTCAGCCCGGAATAGTTGCCCAGTTCTTGGGGGTGGAATGGGTTTCCCGGCTCTGTGGCACCATCGGCGCCATCCCAGCAGATCCTACCCAATTGCTCAACGAAAGATGGGCCCACAGCCAAGCTTGCGAGTTTGAGAAGGCGGTCGCCTGTGCGGAGAGCGCGGCTCAGATGGCTCGGGATTCGGGGGACAAGAATACTTTACGTAAATCTCTTCGATGCGCAGCGCGGGATCTCGGTGATCACCTGATTTCCAAGCGATTTGATGAGATGGCGGTCAGGCAAATTGCCTCCCGCATCGCAGCTCACATCGCGGAGCTTGAAACCTTGGATATGCCGGAGGCTGAACTTGCCCTGGAGAAAGCGCTGTTTGCGCGGCTTGAAAAGCGGGGAGAAGACGCTCTGAATTATGCCAGAGCGGCTGAACAAAGCACTGACGATCCCGAGACGGTGGCCGAAGCGCTCCTGGTCCAACTTCAAGCCCACTGGCAAACGGAAACCCTTGAGAACGGCTTGAAGCTTAAACAAAGAATATATGATGTAACCGGTCGCCTTAAGAGTGGCGATTCGGAACTTGTTCTTGGCGCTAGCTGGTTACGGACCTTGAGAAAGGCTTCAAAAAGCACGGATGACGATGTTAGCTACTTCATTAACGTCGTACAGACTGTTGTTTCTGACAAGAGAGCGCCCCTTGCCAAGGCGCTCGTTGTGGTCGATGAGGTTGTCACCGAGTTCGGGCGGGCAAACGATTTGAACGGGGCGCTGGCTCTTTTGGAATTGGCACTAGGTTTGGCAACCACCGCCCGAGATTCTTTACGCGCCGCGACAATTGCCATTCAGATCGCCGAAGTTAATACTGAAATGGGGAATGCTGCGGAGGCACGACAACATCTGGGGATCGCTGATAAATGGATCGATGCTCTCAAATCCAACGGCAACAGACCCGGATGGGCAGGCAGAAAGTTGGCGTCCCTGGTTACGCGAGGCCGCATCGAAGCCAGACTTGCGAGGCAGACGGAGCTAACCGACTATGATGTGTCCATTGGGCACCGCAGGGCCGCCTACGATGTTCTGAGTGAGGCTATGGAGTTCATGAAGGCCCAAGAGGCAGATATTGTTGGCGACGTGGAACCATTTCGTGCTGATCTCAGTTTCAGGTTAGGAGAAGCGGCCGATGCTCTGGGCAGACATCTTACCGCTGCTCGCCATTACCACCATGCACGATCTGACCAGATCATGGCCGACGAGCGGTTTCGGGATATTGGAACGCGGGCTTGTATGCGGGCAGCCAAAGCGCTCCTGTTGGCTGGTAGGCACGTTGATGCCCTTTCACTCTTGGGGACAATACTGGAAACACCGTGGATCAATGAAGGCACTCGCACTGCGGCCCAAAGGAATATCCATTGGATCGATGAACACGTCGTTTCTATAAAGGACTGGTTCAAATCGGATCCAGCGGACAATATTCGTAACGATGTAATATGTAGCGGTCTTCGCCCCGTGATTGCCGAACAGATGCAGCCAATTATCAAATGGTTCAGTGAATTTCCGCCACTTGGCGAGGCAGGTCATGCCTATTCCGAGCTTTATGATATCTGGGGGCGAGGGGGACTTTCCCGGATTGTTGCCGCTGTGCGTAGTGATCCGCTGAATTCAATTTCGGTCGATGCCACATCTCTTGCTGAAATTCGTTTGTGGGCGCGGGTTTTCTGCCCTCTCTACGACACCGTTCTGGTGAACTGGAAGGGTCCTCTCTACCAGGGATTTCAGGTGGTTCCTATGCCGGATAATTTGGGGCCTCCTGGAGAGTTTGGAGGCCAAGGATATATAAGGACCGCAGGCGTATTGAATGGTAAAGAGGACTGGCACGCGGCCGTTGGCTGGGGCAATTTTCTTCCCAAGGATGTGTCAGAATTCCTCGCGACAGAGGCGCTCGCACTCGTTCGCTCTGGGCGTATTGTTCTCATCCCTGCACCGCTTGTCGGATGTACCCAAAGTGCCGTTGGCTGGTGTGACAACTTATTTGTGGATACGCTCTTGGGTGGTGTCGTAAAGACCGCCGTGAAACAAGATGATGACGACGGAGTCGAATCAACGATCACGCGCTCGCGGTTACTCGATCTAGGTTCGTTGAGCGTTCCTTTCATCGATAATATTCCCCTCAACGAACTCAATTTGGTTCTTGACGATACTGGCGAGTGGCTTGCTCCGCTCCGCCGTCTTCTTCAAAAGTCTCTGGGCAGCTCCCAGTTGCGTCATGAGAGTTGGGATGGCTTGCGGCCTTATTTTTCCGACATAAGGGACGCATTTCGCGAACTGAAAGAGCGCTGGGGGGCGATAACGGCACCACACACTACTGAAGCGGGGTGGTTTGTCGGCCGGGTAACGGGTGCCTTCTCGGCTGCAACCAGAGGAGACGATTGCCCCAGTTTCGAACCGATGACGGACCTTCTTCGCGCCGTGACGACGAGCAACCCGGACCTTGGTCCCTGGGTTCCGTTTTGGCGTTTGCATGAAGCCGGCGGACGAATCAATTGGACGAAACCACTCGACAACCCAAGCACGCCCCCCGATGAAATGGCGCGCCTTCATGGGTTTCGCAGTACCGTTTGCCAGGGGTGGCTGTTCCCCGGGGACGGAGGACCGGGGATGGCCACGGCCTTCCTTCCTACGTCTATGGAATAAAGTGATGCGTGATCTTTGCCGTCCATCAAGATTTACGCGACAATATAGCGAGTACTAATATCTTCATAGTGTTGATCTTGTCAATGGCCGCCACCTTGGCGATCAAAAATTGAAAGCAGAAACCATGAGCAACACTACATCCACCCCGAACATCGACGACATGTGGCTTCATCGAGCCGCCGTCGCGATCCATGATGCCGAGCGTGGGCTGGCGTTGGTTGGGCTCCGTCAAACCCCCCGATTTCAGGCGGAGCTGAAACGACTCCAGCGCCTGCATCAAGAGATCATCGATGGGCTGGGTGGCATCTTCAACGAAACCTCCAGCATGGGTCAGCGCGACATCGCCGTTGCCGGAGCCTGGATGGCGCCGGTTTACTGGGAAGGTCGCTGCTCTCCGCCCGCGAAAATCGTTTCTTTGCCGAGCGACGACACTCACCCTACCGTCGAGGCCGCGCTTTCAGAGCTTGGGACGCTGCTTGGTGGAACGACGCGCGCCCTTACGGTTTCGGCCGGGCGATGGGGTTTGGGCACGCAGATTGTCTGGCACGACGAGGACGTTGAACTCCTGGATATCACGTTGGATGAGGCGTTGGTCCAATTGTTCGAGCGGCTGCGCTGGGAGGATGATCCGATTATTGTCCAACGCTTCCGCGAAATTTCGGACGCCCTCCGCACCGGCGGCATCCCCGCACCGCCGACCTATGTGTGGCCAGCGGAACGACGCCGGAGCCCGAAGCAATGAACGCCTCCATTTCCGAAGCTCTGGCTCCGGCGACCACGGATTTGCTACCGTATCCCGGCAGCGAGATCGCGTCCGTACAAAGCCGGCTGAAAATTGTGCATACCTGTCGATGACCGAGCCAACCCAACCTCACGACAAGCTCTTCAAGGGCCTGCTCGATCAGCCTGGAACGGCTGGCGCCCTGCTTCGTGAGCGGTTGCCATCCGAAATCGCCTGCCTTCTGACCGACGATCCGCCCGAGTTGCTGGATGGCGAGTTCATTGATGAAGCCCTACAAGGCAGCCAGAGCGACCGGCTGTTTCGGGCGAGCCTCAAGACCGGCGACGACATTCTCCTCTATGTGCTGATCGACCACAAAAGCACTCCGGAGCCGGGCATCATATTGCAGTTGCTGGGCTACATGCTCCGCATCTGGGTTCGGCACGCAGGTGGCAAGGCGGAGGCCCTGCGGTCCTTGCCAGCGATTCTTCCCCTGGTCGTCTATCACGGCTCCAGCGAGTGGAAGGTGTCGCTGTCGTTGCGGGACACAATCAAGGCACCGGAGGCGATCAAGCGGTACCAGCCCGACGTTCGGTATGTCCTGGTCGATTTGGGTCCTATCCCCAACGAACACCTTTCGGCCTATCCGCCCTTGCGGGCTGGGCTCCTGGCGCTAAAATACTCTCACCAGGACGGCGATGCGGAAGCGGTGCTGGTCCAGGCGTTCACCGACGCTCGCGATTTGCCGTCGCTGTTCCGGATGCTGGTGACCTACGTCACTACCGTCTATGCGAGCGTGAACTCCGACCTGCTGCGGAAGGCCGTTCGCAAGGTCAAACCCGAATGGGAGGACGAGATGCTGTCAATCGCCGCAAAGGAATGGATGGCCGAGGGGAAAGCTGAAGGCCGTGCCGAAGGCCGTGCTGAGGCCAAGGCGGACACCCTCCTTCGCCAGCTTCATCGACGGTTCACGGTTCTGCCCAACGGTGTCGAGGACCGTGTTCGGGCGGCTGTTAGCGACCGTCTCGATGAATGGCTTGACCGTATCCTGGATGCCCAAACCCTGTCAGATGTCTTTGGACCAGAGCAGCCGCACTGATCAATGAGCGAACCAAAATAGGCGAACTCGTCTGTGATATTACCCGTGACTACCAGGAAAATTGTCAGCGGCTCCATGGCGCTTAATCTGGTTGCAATGACCGTTATCATCTTGACATGAAAGGTTGGCATCACACAGCAATGATTGGACAAGCAACGATAAGTCGTCCACAACCGTTTTCAAAGTCACCACTAAAGTTGGCCTAATGTTCTCCGCGATCATGGCCAAAGTCAGTCAGCTGCTCTATCGATTGGTTGTTTTACACATATTTTACACGTCCGAAAAAGTGTGCTATAACTTATTGATTTTTCAGCACCAATCCAGACTGCTCGCCCACTCTTAATCAGCGGGCCGAAGGTTCGAGTCCTTCATCACCCACCAATCTTTTCAATAGGTTATGCCATTCCCCTCAGGGGCAGGATGAAGCGGCATTTCAGCCAACCTATTGATTTTGAACGATTTTCCAAGTTTACACATATCTGGCACAGGCGAAAAATCGCGAAATTTCGGTTGTTTTACACAGAGTTTGCACACGCGATATTGATCGTGCGGCGGGCCACTTGACTAATCTGCGCAGATATGCGGTACTCAATATGCATATCACAAGTCATAGGAGGCCAGAGTGGCGCAGCGGTCGTCAAACGAGCCTCATCGGCCTGTTGAACCCCTTGAGACACGACATGTTTTTTTGGACACACAGGTTTATCGCGCCTTAGGCCATAATCCGGGGAATCGGGCTCTCACTTTACTAAAAGAGCAAATCGATTCTCATCGCGTGGTGCTGCATGTCACTGATATCACCCTATTGGAAGTGAAACGTCAAGTTCGCGAGCAGGTATTGGCCAGGCATCGTAAGCTAAAGTCTATTGAGAAAGATTTGGCGCAATGGAGGGTCAGAGCGCCAAAATTTGCGCCGAAAAAGGAAATTACGTTTGACGCAGACGCTTTGTCGAAACAGCTATTCGAGCAATTTGTCGTGTTTCTACGCAGGAAATGCGGCGCTGTTATCCATCAGGCCCTTGCAGTGGCACCGACCAAGGTCTTCGATGCTTACTTCGATCGAAGGCCGCCATTCGACGGAGAACAGAACAAAGAGTTCCCCGATGGCTTTGTTGTGGAGGTTCTGAAACAATGGTGTCACGAAAAGGGAGATCGAATACATGTCGTCACCGAAGACAAGGCGTTGACGCGCGCGGCATCGTTATGTGAAGAACTATTACCGCTAAAGCGTATCCACGAAGTGCTCACTCGCGCCGCAGCAAACCTTGGCGCTGACGGTGAACAGATCGCTGAGGACGTGCTAAACAATCCAGCATTTGACGACAGTTTCGAGGAAAGATTGCGCCCGCGAGTGGCTGATATAGGCTTCATATATGCGGGCGATTTGGCTGAGGGAGAAGCATACGAAGGAGAACTTCTAAACATCGAAGGAGTCGGAAACTGGTCCGTCGTAAGCTTGAACGATCGCCGAATTACGTTGATACTCGATGTAAATGTGAGCGTTAAAGTTGAGGTCCAATACGAAGACCGGCACTCTGCTATCTGCGATCGCGAAGATGATTTATGGTTCGGGGCGGAGATTGCATCGACGGATATAGAGGACGAGATTGATATCGAGGTATTGGTTGAAATCGAGCGGGAAACAGGCATCGTAAGCGAGGCAAAGCTATTAACTAATGAAGCAAGGGTCTCTGAGCATTATGATTGGGATAAATGAAAATTTGATCCGTGGAATTAAGGGGACATAGCACAAAACTCCTGTGAGAGCCGATGCCACCATTCAAGCGCGTTTTTGGAAGGATGAACGGTCTCTTGACCACCTCGTCCAGACCTGCTTGGATTCGCGCCAAGCAAGGGGTGTGCAATGGGCCTTCATACCACATCCGAACGAGAATTGTGCGACGGCCGCGTCGTCATCTACCAGCGCACCGACACCATGACCGCCGTCTGGCAGGTGCGAATCGCCTTTCCAGGCCAGCCCTACATTCGCCAGAGCCTCAAGACCCGCAACGAAGCCGAAGCCGTCAAGCTGGCAACCAAGCTGTACGAGGACCTTCGCTACCGTCATGAATCCGGTCTCCCGATTCGTCGCAAGCGGTTCGAGGAGGTTCTCGACCTGTATCTCGGTAATCTGGCTCAAGAGGTCGAGTTCGGTCAGGCCAAAAAGAAGAAACTCGATGACCACAGGAAAATGTCGAGATATTGTCGAGAATATTTCGAAGGCAGGCTGATCGATGCGATAAAAACCAGCGATTGCGGAAAGTTTCAGGATCGGCGTCGAACGTACTGGTTAACGGGTCCTGGCTCCAAGGTGGAGGAATACACATATCAGCGTGAGGGAAAGACCGTTCGATCTAAACGGGTTCAGGCAGTTATTCCAGCGGCCAGCACCTTGAATTCAGAATCCGTCCTATTGCGATCAATCTTCGCATACGCGGTCAAGCACGATTGGATCGCTGACAATCAGGTTCCCGACATCGGCGAGAAGATACCCTCCGCCAAGAAGGCCCGTGACGCCAAGCGTCGGCCTGGGCTTGATCCCGATCAGGTCCGCCATCTCCTGGAAGTGGCGGAAAGGCGGATGTACGAGGTCAAGGACAATGCCCGGCTCTGGCACCAGCGGCTGATGCTGTGGGCCTATACCGGGTTCCTGGCTCATACCGGCATGCGACCGTTCGAGGCCATCCTGGTTCGGTGGAAAGATATCAGCCTGACCACCATCCACGGCGATGAACCGTGCTGGCGCATCAGGACGATGGGCAAAGGTGGTGATCGCGAACGGTTCCTGATCCCGTTGGACGGCGTTGGGGTCTACATAAACGAGCTGATCGAATACCAGTTGGAACTCAAGAACAGAGACCTGGCACCCGAACAACGGATTGGCAATATCGACTGGGATGATCCGTCGCCAATCTTCTACGAATATCGTGGTGAGGAGATCGGTAGTTTCTCACGGGGATTTGCCGCGCTGATGAAGGAAGCAGATTTGTATCTTGACGAGAAGGGCAAGACCAGAGATGCCTATTGCCTTCGTCACTATTACGCCACGGAACGCCTGCTGTCTGGGGTCAGCATCTACACCCTGGCCGAGAACATGGGAACCAGTGTTGGAGTTATCCAGCAACATTACGGCCATTTGCGGCCGGAGATGGCGGCCAATGAGTTGACGCAGATCGGTCAGGCGGAAAAGGCGAGGCTCAAGAAAGCATCGATGGCTTTCGAGCAAATCGAGGATGGTGACGAATAGAATGGCATCCTGCGAGGTTCGTGGCAGTCAGTGCTTGAAAATACTTGCCTCTCCGATTGGGCGCTGACCCGCAAGTTATCTGTTGATTGGAGCATTGCTTCCCTGATCCTTCACCACTTATCTGCGATAATATCGCGCGAAGACCAGAATTCTGGCAAATCCGTCAACCTTTTGTTGATCCGTAGAACCATGGTTATAGGCTCGTGGCAGGTGAACAATTTACGGAGTAATCAGCCATGAGCTTGTTAGATAAGTTGACCTTCGCGACGACAACGAAGAAGGCAGAGACCAGTTTGCCAAATTTGGTGCTCCGGCGGAAGATGGTATCCGCACTCGATGACCAGATCGCTGGAGCACAGGCAGAGATTGCCGGTCAGCCGTTCGTGAAACAGAAAGAACGGTGGATGCCAACCGAGAACGGCAGCAAGGAGCGGCGGGTTGTTCAATCCGCTCTTCGCAAATTCTGGTTCAAGAACACCCAGGGCCAAGTTTTGTTGGAAATGCGATTCGGGAACAAGCCATTGGTCATCCAGGGCAAGCCCAGCATCCTGGTCGGCGAGATGGCGAATCTGCCCGTGGTCTTGAACACGCTGCGTGAAGCCGTCCTTGCCGGTGAGCTTGATTCCGAACTGGCCGCCGCGTCGGACCAGCGGCGGCGTGGTCGCAAGGTGAAGAATGGCAAGCCGGTCGGCACCACCAACGCCACGACTCCGGCGGCGTCCAACGGTAGCGCGAACGCCAAGGCCCTGTTTGCCAGAAGCAAATGACCTGCTCTGGACACAGCCGGCCGCTCGCGACGGCCGGCTGTTCAGATCATTGGCCGACCGTGGTGAACCGGTCGGCCATCGTGTGATTGGCGATGCTGATGACGGCGCCCCTGGGAGGGGACAGGAAGGGCGATTGGGCTGGGATGCTGCTCGTCGGGTATGGGGGAGATGCCGACGATCAGGACAGGGCTTGCGTGCCAGTGTCCCAGGGATGTCGCGCCAGCGTGATTGCCGGATGGGGTGCTATGCCAGTATGCTGTGGTTGGTATCGACGGGGGCGGGCATGGCAGGGGCACCCGTTCGCGGGTGTGAGGTTCCTTCCCATACACCATCCGTATTCTGGGGCTTCTTTCTTCGGTTCGGTCCCTTGGCCAAACTTTCTTCGCGAATTGTGTCCCATAATCTTGTTGTCAGTCCGTCCAATATCTTCGCTCGATTGGCGTCGCCATCCTTCTGGGCATTCTCGCATAGGTCGTCTAATCTCAAATATAGCCCAAGCATCACGTCGAGAGCCGGAGCACGGCCTGTTGCCAGAATCCAACTATAGAGCCGGTCGCTTCTTCCAAGGAGTTCTCGTGAAAATTGATTGCCCGATTTAGCGATACCCAGTGCAGTTAATATCTTATATATTTCATGGAGCAATTCATTCATTCAATATTTTCACTGTTATTTCGGTTTATTTATGTCGGCTAATTGCCTCTGCTTTTTCGCAACATTATCTTTGGCCTCGGTTACCTCTGCCTGTTTCTTGGTTCGATTGATCGCTTGCATTGCCTGATCCGCATTTCGTAAAACCTCTTTGACATCCTCTCTGATCAAGTCAGATATCCAGTTATAATTTTTGTGACCCATAAAATCCCTCCTAAATATTCCATCGGTTGTGTCATTGGTATTTATCCAATAGCATCTTGCGAGACCTATTTCAGATATTACCTGAATGTCCATGCGTGAGTTTCTTCCGCCTTAACCTCGTCCTTGATTGCTTGCATCTCTGCGCCGGTTCTCCTCCTGATTGGCTGTCGCATTGCAGGTTGAGTTGGCTTTGCGTTCTGTTTCTGGTAATCCAGCATCGCTTGAATGAGATCGAACTCACGCTTCAATTCCTTATAATATAGCCCCACACTCATTGCCGTCATTATTACATCTCCTTTTGGCGAATTTAATTCAGATATCGTATTTAACCGGCATCATAAACTGCAATGAAAAGTACCTTATATAAGGCACTTTTCATTGCATGATACTAAAAAAATATTTCGATTTGATAAATAAACATAATGACCTAATGCTACCCATCCAGCATAAATAGATATGTGGGGAGCGTTATCGAAGTTGCTCTCGGTGATTTACAGTATTCTGCGACCGCTGTGCTCCCCACTAAATGTTCATCGTCGCAGAATGAGTCGCAGATAATATTTCAAGATATTTTTGAGTTATGTGGCGGCTCCTTGATTGCAAGGAGTTATTTTTATGATTATTCACTATGTTGACGGCGTATGCGGGAGTTATAAAACAACCCACGCCCTTGAATTCGCGGTTAAGTCCGCAACCAAATTACGCCAGCCAATCCTGTTTGTGCAACCAACCACCAAGTTGATAACCCAGAGTGTCGATGTCGTCAATAAGATATCGTCAAAGGTTGTGGTCAAAAGATTTGATAGCAGTGTCTGCGCTGGTTCAGTATTTTCCGATCTTCACGAGTTTATGAATGAATGGGATATCGATGATGATGGCGGATGTATCGTATTCATCACCCACAAATGCTTGTGGGAAATGCCGTGGTTTCCTAACCGGTCAAAGTGGAACTTGATTATCGACGAGATACCGGATGTCGATTTCGAGTATCATTTGAATCTGCCAGATGCCGCTGACTTTGCCCTGCAATCCGTGCTACAAGCGAACGAGTGCGGCCTGAACGCCATGCTGAAACTGACCGCCCGGCCGGAGAAGCGGAGCCAGGTTCAGCATTGGGCTCGCAATACGGGCGCCGACGATCTGATCAAAGTGGTGCAGCCATTGTTTCGCGAACTGACCAGTCAGCATTCCAACGTGTTCGTCACCAGGGCATCGTGGCAGCGCCTTGGATGGGAGGGGCATGGACAGGTGGC
>Ga0302188_10001675_pt1 | contig 17112 bp, 13 predicted proteins | sample II_Bog_E2_1_FD_198783 | JGI IMG/M metagenome (GOLD analysis project Ga0302188, IMG submission 198783) | Peat permafrost microbial communities from Stordalen Mire near Abisko, Sweden - II_Bog_E2_1 | ecosystem: Environmental > Terrestrial > Soil > Wetlands > Peat | place: Sweden: Abisko...
CATCAGACATTCAGTTCCTAAAATCGAAACTCGAAAAGATGCTGAAAACCTGAAAGACATTGAACCCTTGGATGAGCAGTCTTGAGACTTAGTTCAAGAAATATCCAGACATGAATGCCACAAGATCTCCAAAAATGATTTCCACGAAGCTGAAGTAAAAGTATATGGGCCAACAATCAACTTCCAAGCCGAAAACTATAAGCAAAAGTCCATCATTCAAACAGAGGACTGATAGATCTGCATAAAAGCCTGCCAACCTCTTGACTGGAAAGAACCCTCAGCAGTCGTTCGCATATAACAATAAAACCAAGGCCAAAGCAGAGGAAATGAATTCATCACTTCGGCTGAATCGCTAGAAATCTGCAAGAAATTCAAAATCAATTTCTCAGTCTTCCTCGAGAAGACACAGCGCTGATATTCCCTATTACTTACGGTATGCAAATATCTATCTATCTATCATAATGAACCACGATATAGGGTTCGAAAGAGACCGACCTGCTGGTCTCAGAACTTAGCTTTTTCGGCATTGGCCGAGCGATTTGGTGAGTCAACATGATCCTAAACAGCATTACACTGTTAAGAAAACAGCTGCACTGAGGTCAGCCTCCCCGCAGCGGCTGAGAGAGCAGCGCGAATAATCTGAGATATCGCATTTCTGCCTGCAGCCCTGGTGGGAGGGTTTTGGTAATGGATAAGGGCCTAGTCCAATGAGGTAGTGACATTGTGCATTTGGAGCAAATGACTAATTCGGAGAGGGACACCGTGCTCCGTACAGGACCGTCCGTAAGTTACCCGCAATGCAGGCAGCAGAGAGTCCGGGACAAGAGGCAGTCGAGGAGGTTAATTGAGAGTACGTAGGAGAGTCCAGTCTGGATATACATATTTATGCCTGGTCATCAGCAGTGAGTCGCAAGATCTGCAAACGTCATTGGCCATAGGACCTAGGTCACCAAGCATTCCTTAAATGATTCGATTGGGGGAGGTAGGTGGTACGCCCATGAATGCTCTTGCCTGCCTACGGATGGAGATACGAAAAGCATCCTGGTCAGACCCAGATGCCAGGTCGTACAGTGGGAAAGCGAGTCGATAAAGGGGAAGAGCGAGAGTTCGAAAAAGGCTAGAGTTGTATCGGGCCTTGCCCCTCAGCAAGACAGGAGCTAGCTGCCCTCTCAGATACATTAGTTTGCCCGTAATAGCCTACACTTGATCCGATAGCAGAAGACTAGAGGTGACACTGCACCCTAAGTACTTATACCGTGAGACCAGAGGGTACCCAATCACGTTTAAGATTCCTGAAGGAGGAGGAGGGCAATCGAAGGCCATTATACCACTTTTAGTTTTGTTGACAATCATATTGCTGCTAGCAGCCCAATCCTCTACAGCTTGAACGGCAACAGCAGCGTCCTACCACCCTTCAGCCAGTATGAGGAGATCATCTGCAAACATGAGAGTGGCTGCGAGTCCAGGGACGTCATTGAGGCGATTTAGTAGAGGCTAAGTATAAATATCAAAGAGTAGAGGTGAAGAGGAGAGCCCCTGAGGCACGCCATTGGAGCAAGGGCTGAAGTCCTGACCATACTGTACTCGTAATCTCTCCAATATGTACCCAAGCAGCTGCATACCTTCTTCAGGGAGAACATTGTTCCTAGAGAGGAGACGAAAAAGGAGTCGACGATCAACTCTGTCATAAGCAGACTTGAAGTCAATAAAGACTGCCAGAGTCGGGAGACCGTTCCTGCGGCGCTGGAGGACAGTAGAGAACAGCTTTCTTTTGCATAAGTCAATGCTGCTATGAGGGAGGAAGGCATATTGATCGCGATGGAGGCGCTGTTGCCCATATTTCCGTAAGTGCGGCATTATCCATCCCTACAGAAATTTAACAACAGGAGAGCACACAACCAAAGGTCGATATTCCTCCACTAGAGGTATGTCTGGGTGTTTTTTGTTCAAGCAGATAAGACGACAGTCGAAGTGCCTTGAAGATCTTTCGTGTTCCCAGTATAGAGGGTCTATCAGTTCCATCATAACTGCAGTCCTACGGACACACTCTGGGCATAGAGAAGTACCAAGCGCAGTGTCACAGCAAGCTTGACAGAAGTTGAAAAGGGAGTCATCAACACCATCAAAAACAATGGCCTTCCCCAAAGAGACGTTCTTGGCCATAGTTATGATCATACTGATGCTAATTTTGATGCTGGGAAAGGAGGTAGGTGAGGAAGGTCCAGGAATAAAATTGTGAACGCTCCTAAAGTGTTCCATAATAGCCTGTTCTAGCATCCGGCCTTCAAGCTTTTAAGTGCCCTGGTAGGCAGTCGTCAGGACACCGCCATCTCTACGTTAGTAAGCATGGTAGTTAGTCGTGGCTCTGAGGTTTTTGAAGCTGTAGCCTGAGTTGGCACTAAATCTGTCAGCAGCCATCCCATCCACGAAGATGGAGAAGCCCTTGGACCTCCGCTCAAGGAGCCTCCCATCCGCTATGGCTTGCAAGACAGTGAAATCGGGAGGGATTTCCCAAGGAGCAGACGCTGCTATAGTCTTGTATTTCTTCTTGTAAGGCCTATAAGTAGAAAAAGCTTCAGTTAGGGTCATAGGTTACTTACTGTGAAGGATGTGATGAATAAAGTTTTTAGCATAAGACCGATTCGGTATCACTAGACGGTGAGTGCTTTTCCTCCCTCGTAGACGAAGAATTACAGGTGAGTGATCAGAGAGTTTAGCTTCACTCTCACCACCTTCCAGTTGGATACATAGTTGGACGGTATCTCCAGGCCAACTACTATACACTCTATCAATCTACCGTGCTACACGCTGATCCCAGCGAGACATAGCGGTGTGAGAGTACTTGGTACGGTGAGCACCGATCAGGAAGGGTCGTAAACTGCTATGTCTATTCAGTAGCTCTTAGTGCGTAAGGTTAAAGTCACCCATCAGCACGAAATGCCCATCGCAAGCAGCTCGCCAGCCAAGGATATCGTGCACAGCAGTAGAAATGGTCGCTTCGTTAGCCTACACCATACCAGGGTTGGGGTTAAGGTAGAGAGAAGCCACAAGAGTCGGCTGCAGGAAGGGGTATCCAGTGCATACAACTGACACATAGTTGACTCCCGCCAGGCGCAGCTTCGTAGGTACCTGCTCCATTACACATACTGATGAGTTGATCTTCATTTGAGTTACAGTATGCGGTAATGCGAAGTGACAATTGTATCCTTTCAGTTTAAAGGCCTTCTGGGGCTCAGTAACACCCAAAGCAAGGCAATGGTAGCTGCGAAGTAACTGCTTCTTAAGGTAACAGTTACCCTTCTCGATGTCAGAAAGTCCTCTACCGCAGTTCCAACTGCCAATTCTGAAGACTGTCGACGCTTACTTAGCAGCAGTGGACCGTACACGGGGTCTAAAACGCCCTCTGGAGTAATGACCATCATCAGCACGCTGCCCAGTGGAGCCCCCACTCTTCCTAAAGGTTAAAGGAGGGACAACACTGATTCCAATAGATTTCCTTCTCGTGGAAGATCGTGTATTTCTAATCTCATCCAGAGACAGATTTGAAGTAGGCTCTATGATTTCAGGAGGAAGCAGTTTATGATCGGGGGGTACAGACTTGTCTCCAGCACTAAACTCATCTGGCATCAGTCTAGGGCTGTTAGGGGCCGAGTGATTACTTACGTAAGAGAGGTTAGAGCCTGTTCCATTCTTCTTCCTCTTCCCTTTCCGTACCTGTTGGCCGTTCCCAGTCAGACTGAGAGATCTACTGTCATTCTCAAGGCTAGATCGATGGTTGCCGTTAGTACCTTTAACTCTGCTTTGGTCACGAGGGACCGGTTAATTAGTAGCCTGGAGAAGAATAGTCGAATTGACCCATCCGGATTATTGAGAGGGGTTGAGTACTTCCGGGAAACGTCCTCTCAACATCTCACCTCGATTATCAAGGAGATACCATCTGAAAGCTCCTTAAGCATAGAGTTGACGCACGGTCCGGAAATGTTTGGTAGAGGAGTTATATTGTGTAGCTCCAACAGTTCGATACCTTTGACCTAATAATTCCTCGAATTAACTAAGCACAAAGCGGCGAATATGCCCAAGACGGACTTTGGAGCTAGTAATAAGGTTTAGGAATACTTGGCGAGGAAGCTTCACGAGTTGCATACTAGCTACTTGAAGACATGTCTGACAGTTTTCCTTGATTACATAATTTTTCACAAGTTCGGAGATTGTCTTACAGTGCAAGAAGGGTTAACTATCAATCCTGGCTACTAAGTGGTGATACTATTTCCTGCTGATCCCACAAGCACACCTCTGGGACATCTCTGAAAGGTACTGCTACTTGGGAAGACTACGCGCTTCAGCCGACCTCTAAAGCATGAACTACAAGGCCTCAAAGTCATTGCCTTCGTCGCCTATTCTCCAGGGGGTAGCTCCACTTGTGGTTCTTGCTCCATTCACAGCATTGAAGATAGAGATAGCATCAGTCATTCCATTATCCAGCCGTTATAGAGATCGAGCTACTACCAAAACATCGGCGTATCGGGGTCCTAAATTGCCAGGACGGGCGAATTGCTTATCTTTAATGAGGAGGTGGACAGCTGACAAAAGGAAGCAGAGGTTTTGCTGGTTCGGTATGGGGATAACAGTCTCACGGGCACCTCCTTTGTTACCATCCGGAAGTTGGCGTTGCTCCTTCTGAAGTTGAGGGGACATATGCTACTTAAACTAATGTAGGGGTGGTTGATGAATGACGGCTGAGATGCTACGACGGAGCGATTCCTGGGCTCTATCCAACTCCTGACGTATGTCACGGTTGTTATCCGCCACCAACTTCCGACACAGTTCTGCGCATTCCACAGCTTTCCGGGCATCAGAGGCAGCCTCGGCTGATTCTGACACTGCTTTCCTTGTATCACAGAGTCCTTTTTCTAGCGTCTCCATCTTCTATGCGAGCATACTCAGCTGAGATTGAAGGGTGCTCAGAGATAGGAAGGATTCCTTGATGTTATTAGGGAAGGCTGAACTTATCAATCTTTCCATTGTTTTTTAGTTGTCAAGTTTGCTGGAGGCAATGAGAGAGGGGATGTCGAGCAGTGCTCTATCACTGAAGGATTCCACTTCCGTCAACCTGCCATCAAGGTCCAAAAGACTTTCATTAGCCTCACTGCTAAGCTGAGTCATGGATCCATGAATTTGAACCATGCCAGCGTTGGTACACTCCAAATCCGAAGCGAAGGAGCGGGCATATTGATGAAGGCCATCCATCTCAACTCTGAAGTCCTGGAGGGCACGAGAGGTCACCTACTCGACTACCTACATGCGGTCGAGGGTACTGGTATTGGCTTGGAAGCAAGGAGTGATAACATTGAGAAGGTGAGTCTAGAGGGAGGCAATCTGTTCGCCCATGCGAGCATTCAAACGATTCTCAGAGCTAATTACTTCAGCCTGCAGAGAGTGAGTAGCCCCAAATAGTCTCTACGAGATTCCCTGGTAGAGGTTTTAAAGACGTAACATTCTTCCCTAGAGGCTGGTGGTGCGCTCTTCAGATCGCCAACGCTGCTATTAGACGTTCGGGCCGCTGACTGACCAATCACATAAGTTGTGGTTCTAGTTTCCGTTCGCTGCTGAACTGACTTATTCCTAACATTCGTTCATTGTTGAACTCAGTTAAGTTAATGGTATGCAAATAATCATCCACTTAGAACGGAGACCAACTACCTCAAGAGAAAGTACGATTAAAACAGCATAAACCCCAAAGAGCCCAATCTTAAGGAAAAATACAAGTTGCTGGACCAGAGACTGGATCGGTTACGCGGCTAACTAATGATATAAAAGATGCCCGCCAAGAAATCAGCTTCTAAACTGCGACAGTAAGAGATTAGGGAAAGCAACAAGCGGTTTGTAATAAGCTCCAATGCGAGGCTTTCCCCTTTGAAAATGAATATGAAGGTCAACGAATAGACGTAACACCACGATATTTCCAATTCAGACCGAGGTCGGAAAGAATACAGTCATAGTAGGGAGGATAAGCGGCCTAGCTGGATGAATATAGGGCAAATGAAAGAAGACATAAACAAAGGCAAACAAATAGAAGTAAGCCCTTAACTATTATAAAAATACAAGCAGTACATGTAATTTATAGGTTTAGTAAATCTGACTAACAACTTAAAGGTTCAAATTACTGAGAAAGTGCCCAATTACGTGATGTACGTGGACAAAGGAAACAATAGTGCGCTGATTAAATAAATTTTTAGAACATACCGGCCTTGGTGGACAATAAAATAGTCTATGGGAAATAGCAAAATTAACTTGTTTTGGTACTAACTGAGACAGAATTAAATCCTGGATAATTTTAAATAGAACTTAAAAACATTGCATGATTTTTAAAATTGCCATTATTATGTTGAGGAAAATAAATAGAAATCATAGATTGGAGAAAAAGGAACTCACGCTTTGGTAAATATGAGAAAATATATCATTAAAGATGAGATGGAGGAAGTGGACAGAGAAGGATTAACAAAACAGAAAGTACTTTACAACTACAAAATGAAGCCGATTTATGAAAGTTATCGCAGGCTTTTTTCTTAATCAGGGCTCAAATAGCTAAAAATACTCGATGTAATCCAATAGAACGGCAAGATTAATGACAGAGTGTCCAGAAACAAAGTGAAATTCTATGAGAACAGATCAAACTCCTTTAAAATGCACAATCATTTGACTAATAACTGGGAGCTATCCTATAAGAAGGCCCTTTTCGCCAACTTAAAAGATTACTACGAAGCCCATAAAATCAATCCCTTCGATTATATCCCCACAACATTTCATGTTACTGATCTAAACGATAAATAATTTGGAAAATTTCAAAGATAATTCAAAAGGAGAGCTGAGTCGTTCAAATACGAATCAAAGAATCGACAGTTTAAGCATGAGGTAGAGCCATAGAAGCGAAACACATGGCTCGTAAAGCCTGGCGAAAATACATGTCGTGGAACAGACATTTAAGTGGTTGAAACAATAGAAGAGGTCAGAGAGATTATTTAAAAGGAAAAGTTTGATAAAAAGGGAAGAGTTCGGACTCACATTATTCAAGAGTACATAATGCCCTTCCTTTATCAAAAGAGGAAATTTGATATTCGTTCCTTCATTTGCATCAGTAGTGTCAACGGGTATCAAAAGGGCTACTGGTTTCAGGAAGGGTATATTCGAACAGCCTCCAAATATTTCAACATAAAGAATCTCAAAAATAAGTTTGTGCACCTCACCAATGATGCTGTTCAAAAACACCATTACGATTATGGCAAATTTGAGCCTGCCAACAAGATATCGTTTACTGATTTTCAGAGGTATCTCGATAGTACCCATAACTCAAGCCTCGAATCCAGTCACAGCCTTAATTTTTTCCAGCAAGTTTATCCTCAAATGAAGGTAATAGCTATTCTATGAAGAAACTGGCAGCTGACGCAGTCAGATCAGTCTATACTAAAATAAATCCAAATAAAAAATAGTTTTCATTCTAAATTTTTGGTTTGGACTTCCTAATTGATTAAAATTTCAAAGTATGGCTAATTTAATGCAATAATAACCCTTGTTTGGGGTTGGCCTGTCCTCTGTTGGACCGTGTGATTCCAAGTATGCTTGAAAATGTTTTTAAGTACATTTTATTGGCATTCAGGATAGTGGTTGATCCCATTTTTCCTCCTCCTCCTCCTCCTCCGGTGGAGTAGTTAGTTACTTTGTCGAAGAAGCTGATTTTGCCATAAAACCCTCTATAAGATAATAAGTTCGAACTAATTTTTGATGAAGTGGAGAAAGGGAAGGAACTAAGATCTTTTATGACCAACACTCCGGAAGTTAAAATATACCATTTCGAAGAGGAGGAAGAGGAACAATACGAGGAGATTGGTAAAATAACAAAAATAAGATGTCGGAAGATTGATTTTTATCACTCATTTCATATTGTGATAATTCGGATAAGTTATAATATTCAATCATAAAAATCATAAGCCTCGGGCATTTTAAACTCGAATCAAAGTTTAAGCCATGCGGTAAACCAAAAAGCATAGCTGATCAAGTTATTGAGGCCTTGTTCTTGGCCGCATATTCAGTTTAAATATAGAATATTTTATTATGAAACATATAGATCATTCACAAATTTGGTTTAAAAATTATGGCTGATCAAAAAATATGGTTTTATGCGAATGAATAAATTAAGATGGACATATAGTTTATAAATGATAAAACGATTAGGTCATGATTGAGTTTGCTTTCTCGATTCAATCTGAAAATTATCGTAAAGTTGCTTTTTGTCTTAATATGGTTAAATTGATTTGGAGATACCTTCATAATTGACAGCAAAACTAGACAACTAGTCATGAATGAACTACGGATCTTTAGAAACGAAAGTGATTTCATAGAAATTAAATGCCAAAAGAATGGAATGATATAAAGTAGTGATTTTATTGAAAAGTTATTTATAAACTTAAAAGCTTAACAATGTTTGTCTTTCCTGGACATTGTCAAGTATATTTCTTTATCAATAGATTAGAAAATGGAAATTAAGCAAAATCACAGCAGGAACTAACCTTAATATTCGGAACTTTACAATATTTAATTAAAAGTTCCCGTGATAAGATATTTAGTTACTACATTATCTTCATAGAGAAATACTTCACTCTTAATGTTTGGATCTTCGTGAGACTGGACCTCCTTCTCCCCATACTATAAACTCTATAACTCTCTCCCTCCTTATACGAATTCCTATTGAAGAAAATTGAAATCAAATAGAAAGGGAGATTAATTGCAGAGGCTATTTGTACCTTCAATTTGAATTTTGTCAGATTTTTTTTATATAATAGGTTATGCTTCCCTAATTTAAATATTTGTACCATCTAACCTCTATTTTATAACGATCTCCTCTAAGTCCTCTGTTGTTAGATTATTAAACTTTTAGGGGATTTTCAATCTTTTCTTCCGGAAAATTGTTCCCCTGGAACGTTGCAGTTCATTGACGTCCTCAGATTATTAATGTAAGGAATTTAATTCTCCATTATTTCCAGGTTTAATTTAAGTTTTGCTTTTTCCTTTAGAGCATTCTCCTTTTCTTTTCCTCCATCTTTTGAGTTTTGAGTCATCCTCTTAAGAATATGGCATGACAAAAGGTGAATTTATGCTTTAGACTTGCTTCTTGGTCAGTTCGTGGATAGTTACCCATTAATTGTAAGAAGGATCATCCTCACGGGGCTTTAATTTCTCTAAGTATTCAGGAACTCTGAGAATATATCTATATAGATTCTATTTTTTATCTTTCCTAGCTTCATGGTAGTGCTTATTTTGTAAAGTCTTGATCTTTTTATCCAAGCGACTCTATTCTGACCTGAGATTCTTTTTCAATAATGGCTTTGATATCATCTTTATGCTAAAATTATATGATTTGCTCAATGCATTTAAATATATATGATCAAAAAGCATCTTTCATCAACTGTTAATTTATAATTAAACTATGCCCAATCTTAGAATTCATCATTTAAACTTGGATAGTAATGATTTTATAGTTGGAAATAAAAAAATCTTTATTTTTTATTTTTTTCCGAATAGTCATCACCTATAAATATCTCCTTTTTTCTACTCTTTTGCCTTCCATATAACCGTTTCGTGAAACCTAAAATATGTTACCAATTTTATTTGCATTAAATCTGCTTAACATCTGAACTGAACTGCATATCATGAATATTTTTTTTATTTCCCATCTGGATGTATCTTGATCTAGTGTCATTGTAGTTGTATTTTAGTCAATAGCATCATTTGTTAATACAGTATCTATAGACTCATCATAGTATTTAGATAATGCATAATAATGTTGATGATGCTCTATTAAAAATCAAAGGCAAACAATTTTCGAAGTCAAATCATGTCTATATAGGCAGGTCCATAAGTATGGAAGCTTCATTCAAAAAAAATTTCGTTCTTAGTTTATCAATATTCCTGATTATCAAATATAATCAAACTCAATCAGAAAAGAAAACTCTTTAAAGAGAATAAAGAGCGAACTTATAATTCACAATTATAGACATCAAATGTCAATACTCTTGCTTGCTAGATTTTTTGACTGATTACTGATTGATGGTGTCACGGAATAAGATTTCCCATTATGGTAAAATCATTTTGAAGATATGATTTAATTTAGATGCTTTCTATCTAGGAAATAAATCTTTAAACCTTTAATTTTGTTCGATACGTTAATTGTTCGTTCTATCGTATTTATTGTGGGGATTGCAAATACTTTTACTGTTTGTTTTATTAAAAGTGTTGGAATGCTTATTTTTTGCTGCATTTTTGTTTTTAAATAAAGAGACTAGTTATTATGGATGAGAATTGCCCCTTCTATCAATTAGAAATATATGTCTCACAATAATGATTTTGTCATAAAAATATAGCTTGAAAGATTAATAGATCAGAATTTTTATATGTTTTAATGTCTAAATTTAACAAGAGAATCAGGTATGCAATAAGCGTATTCTTATATTCCAATTTGAAAAGTATTCATAATGTTGCTATTTGTTTATATGGTTAAATTCATTCGAGGAAGAGTGTTCTTTAATAAATTTAAAATTTAATTCAATGAATGAATCAGTTTCCTTGGCTTCCTGGAGGGCATGCCTTTTAAAAATCAAGTTCGGCCGGGTAGCCCCATTTGCGTCCTCTAGACCTGATCTGATGAATCCTGATCAGTCATTGGGTTGAACTCATACGTCATAGTCATTATTTCTTTTTTGATTCGGGAAAACCACATTTTAGGTGCGGGAAAAATCCTGACAGATTACGTCCATCCATCCACTCATCTCTTTTCCGAAACCTGGGGCAACAAAAAAAAACATTCGGGGTTAAAACTTTTAAAACGTGATATCACTGTAGAAATAAATGTTTCATTCAATTAAAGATAAGGATATCATGATACTTCACATTGTAAAGCGTCATTGTAAGAGTCCGTCAATTCTGAAATTTTATTGCTCAGGTCAAAGCTATATTCACCATAGATCGAGCAATTTTTCTCATTGTAAAAGGAATTTTCCTCTTGAAAGGAGATTATTGACATTTTTGACTCTTACTTGTATAATACAAAAGATGGCATCCTTGGCTGCTCACTGTTCTTTTGGTTGTGAGTAGCCTTGAAGAATGTTATAATAATTTATGGATACCTTGTTCTTAGTTTCAAATGAGGTAAACTCTTCCACAAGGACATTCTGAGTTTAATCCATCTTGTTCTTCTATCTTGAAGTCGCATGGAACTTTTTTAGCTTTCCTATTCCTTAATGTTGATTGAACGTCTGTGCGTTCATTGTTGATCTAGTTCCTAATTCAGTCTTCTTTTGATTTTTTTTATCTCTATGAAACGGGACAACTATCTCAGTTTTGCTAAAACCATTTGTTTTCAACTTCATCTTAATAATTTATTATAAATATCTGAAATTAACCTACCGATAAATATTAAATTTAAACATAATAGTTTAATTAAAAAAATTAATTCTAAGCTCTGCGGCTTGCTCTTTTCAATTAAATATAACATGGGAAAATTAAAGTAATATTGTAGATAAAATCAATTATGGAAAAACTGAATTATGTATGAACGAATAAATCTTTTAAAAATCATCTATTGAGATTCATTTTCTTGAATTTTAATATGATTAGCACATCGTGTCATGCTGAAAGATAGTTTATATTCAGGATAGATGAAGAAAAAGAATCAGAATTACACTATCTTAGTCACATTATTGAATTGAATAATAAAATTTTATCTAATGATCTTTTTAAAAGTGATATGAGATTCTTCTTAAAAGTATATTTTAAAGATAAAGATTGGTTTTATTTTTATTGTTATTTTCTCTATTATTGCATGAAATTATTTTGACCTTACTGATGGGTTTCTGACAGCTTGAAATATTTCCTCTATTTTATATTTATTTTTTCTAAGTTCTCCTAATTCAGATTATCAGGTTTTGAGAGGATTTCCAATTTTTTCTAAAGGAAATTTGTCTTCTGAAGTTTACTACTACTTTCGTTGAAACCTTATCGATTGATTAATCATCTCTACATACAATTAATTTAATAAATTTGATTCTAACGGTAACAACTGGTCAGTCTTTTCCTATCTCATTTTTCTCTCAAATTTTGATCCACATCGGAATATTCTTTCCTTCTTTTTTGCCTTCAAATTTGAAGTGGCCAAAGTTCCATTGGAAAATATTTTTTGACAATACTCTTCTTCCTTGTACTTTAGACTTACTACTTGGCTAGTTTTTCGAAACCTTTCCATTAGTTGCAAAATTAATGATCTGAAGGAAGTCTAACTTTCTCTAAGTATTAATACTGCTGATATAGGAAGATTTATGGACTTATGTTTCTTTTCTATTTCTATAGCAGTGTTCATTTTGAAGATCCTTAATTTTTTTTACTCCAGGATTTTTTTTTTTGCAGCGAGTATTCTTTTTTGATGATTTTGCCATATCAACTACATATGGTTCTTACTATTTTTTTTAATTCATATTACAATCATCAGCTGTCGACCATAATTTTCTCCAATTAATTAATGATTTAAGCCTGTATAAAAACTATTATTCCTCATTTAAAACTTGAAATATCAAAATTTAGTTGTTCGACTTGCAGAGTCCATCGATCCTTAGTGCATAGGAAATATTACTTTTAAATTATTACCTACTTTTTGCTGTTCATGATCCGTTCGTGTCGGGCCATCGTTATTTTACTATCATTAATAAATTCATTCGTTCATATAATATATTGACTCATGATTATCTTTCATAATATTCAATATTGGTGATGAGATCATGTAAACATCGAAATGCAGACAAACTTTCGAAATCAAGACATATCGATTTTGACAGATTCAAACTTCTGGAACATAATTTCGAGTTTTCTTATTAGTTTGAAAATAATTGTTTTTGATTGTTAATGTAATCACGGTCCAATTAATACATATAAAAAGTTTATCAATGCTCCAGAAATGATAAGTTTAATACAATAGTATCATTTTGCTTGAGCTCTCATTTTGCGAATCATTTATAATTTGTGACTAAAATATCTGAGTTATCGAAAAGGTACATCTATTTTTCTAGGAGATTTAAAGTTCCCAAGTTATTGACCTTCTTCTCGATTTATTTGAATTACGTTTACATGGGTCGAGGCGTAGATGAAGGTGGAGATAAAGGTTGAACAACGGGCTCACTGACAATCACTGGAACTATCTTTTGAATATTAGTGGGCTCGAAAACCTTTGTATCTTTTCCGGTCTATACGGTTTCAGTATTTATAATATCTAAATAATTTTTCATCTACTTGAGAGCTTTAGAATAGGACTCTATAAATTGCAATGGTCGCCATCTTTCATGTATCTAATAGTATTTTCCTCAATTTGTCGAGTGATTGCTTCTCGCTTGGGCATGGGTTTGTTCTTATTCATCTCGTACGCAATCTACTGATGATTATATTTTAATTAGTTGACCTCAATACACTTCTCAGCAAATTTAAGGCCATGGAACATGAAGGTTCGTAGTTCAAGAGGACTCAGCGTGATATTCTCACGAAATATTTTATTGAATATGCGGTTCTACTCGTTAAGATCTACGACCGTATTCCAGTTCCACTTATTGTTGATAAATTCGCTGTACTACATGTTACCACCCAAAGAATTCTCAGTTATTTTGGAGAAGGAAACGGTACGACCGTAGAAAGTTGTCAATAGAGGAGAGCTGTCATTTGCGAATAGACCTATCGTCAATTCTTCACTATCATTCAGATTATGAACTCGAACTACAGTAGTTGAATCGTTGAAGGGCCTCACTGTAAATTTAAGTCCATCAATATTGCTGACACTGTTCCATTCATTGCGTGTGTCAAAATCAACGTCAAATTATTCAACTCTGGCATTTGAACTCAAAGCGTTGCCCTGGATGAATAGAGGTTGGTCATACCGTCTCTGTATTTTTCTTTAATTGTTGTTTTTATTATTGACAGTGATGGTACTGACATATTTTTGGTATTCGCTGCGATAAGCACTTTAGTAGACCCATTTTCCATCGTCTTCACTCAAACGATCAAAGTTAATCCAAAGGGTGCCTGGCCGGTAAGCGATTACGCCTTGGGGTCGATCCAAATTGACTGATACTTTATCATTTGCATCTTAAAGATAAACAAAAGCTGTAGCGGGGTAGGTATTGCCATCGATATCATCAAATTTATCCTTCGAAAAGAAGGCTTTATAATCTTCATGAGTGAACAGCTATCTCGTGACCGTTAGCCATCCATTCGAGTCGGTAACAAACTTATTGTTATTATTAATCTTAGTGACTACTTCAAAGTATAGATCTTCCATAAAATATGCTTCAGTTGATGTGATGGTTTAGACTTTCCATTCATTTTTACGAGAGTGAGGGATACTGATGAAAGAAGTCATTTTATAACGTTTCCATTGGATGATGATGAAGGTATATTTGCTGCTAATCAGTTGAGATACTTTGCTTATTTAAGAAAAGTCAGAGATGGAGTTAGGATCATTACCGAGAGCGTATTTTCCAGGTCGGATGTTAAACATTCTTGATTATTGAGTGCCATATCGAGTAAGATGATCATAAACTCTGTCCGTTGACCTGGCCACAATCTTTTTATATCCTATCAAGTATTATTTGTTCTCATACTTAATTGAGAAATGTGAAGCGTTGTATGAGAATTGGTCATTTGCGACGAGAGGAGAGAGTTTATTTATCTTTTGGTCTTGGAATGATTCCACCCTTTTCAGCAGAATTGATGTGTAAGTAAATAGAGGTTTATAAAGGTACAGTTTGCAAGGACACATTTATTAGTAACAGAAGCAGTTGATTTCATATTCGCAGTCAGGTTTGTAGTACTAATTCATTGGAAGTTAAACGATTATGGGATCTCGGGAAGGACTGCCATCGGTATTTATAACTTTGAGATAGATATCTCCACCATTTTTAGGAGGAATTCTGCAGTTGTCTCCAATGTGACAAGAGAAGACAGGATTATTGGTGCCCAAAGGAAAGTCATTGGCAAATGCATCACTGAGGACAGTACTTGCGACCTATTCGACGAGATTCTAATTGATTTTCTCCAGTGAGTCCATAACTTTATATTTGCTGGTGCCTGATATGCCGTCATGATGCTGCAAATAACTGACTTGTTCAGCCATTTCCTATAATAGTTGATAGTAATCCACATGTTTTTGAATGGTAGGCTGGTCGATATAGGAAGAAAGGAATACTTTACGCACACCGTGAAGGAACCGTCCCATATCTCTGTAACTCTTCTTGTGATAGGCATCAGTAGTGTAATAGCCAGTCCAATACAATCCGCTATCGTAGTCCCAAATCGGAAAGATGTCTTCCTTCCTTGTTGCAACAGGTTTAACTTTCCCTCCGAACACTTCCCCCATCAAAGCCATAAAATATTCTGTGGGATTACCATAAACAGCAGTGACTTGATTACACTTCTCAGATGAAAACCTTTCCATCATAAACTCCATAACAGAGTATGAATAATCATCGAATTTTTGGAAATCATGACCAAAGTATCTCATAATGTGAGTGCTTTTCAGGATACGCTTCAAGAAGTTATTTTAATTGCGGAGGTTGTTCATGTAGCCTTATTTGGTCAAGCAAAAATCGGAACTTGCGCCGTTTTCGATAAATTGATCCTAGAATCCATGAATAGCCCATCGGATATGAGTGGGGAGAGCACCATAAGATTTACCGTTTGAAGAAGTCGCCTTCCAAATGAATTATGTTTTGTTTTGGAGCAGTATGTGCTCATCAGATCTCTCAACAAAATATCCCTCAATACCAAGATGTGCCAAAATAGCCAAAGTCGTCTGCGAGTGACCAAATGAATCAGCTGAAACTGCTACCTTTGGATAGTAGTTGAACTCTTCCTTTAAAAAGTGTAACCCCAGTTCAAAGTTTTAAATGATATCATCATAATAGGCACACCCTTAGTCATGTTCCACATAGCCGCCACCAAGTATTTCCCAATATTTAGTTTTTAGAATCTATTTGATTTTCTATTTTTATGATTTAGGCTGTTCGCCGTACCATCTTTTAAAGAAACCCATTTCGCTGTTGAAGAAAGTACGATGTGCCTTTTGAGTGTTGTTACTTGTTGTTTATCGAACCTTTTTACTTTACCAAAGCACATCTTTTGCAGTGGTGAATATTTATTTTACTGAACTGAATCTGTTGGACATGAAATATCCTCGAACTTCCCCTTCTGTGGGCTTGGGATCGTAGTAACTTTCGAAGTTGAATATCCAATAGGCATCGAGATGAGGATGCACTGACATGTGTAGAGTATAGGAATCTTTGCCTACCTCATCTTTAGGACAGTTTTAGTTGAGCTATGGGCGGTAGCAAGGAATACAAGCCATGGCAATGCCTATAAGCACAAGAAGCAAGATGATTAAAGGCTTCATAATGCTCAATTTACTTTATGAATATATGAATATCAAATGATATGAAGATAGGATGATGGTCTAAACAAATATATGAATTAATCTTTTAGGAAAATTATGTACATTGGAGGAGAACTATCAAGCATATTTTTAATTTTTATATCTTCTGATAAGATACGAATTAATCAGCATTCTTGACTTTGATAGGTACAATAGATAATAAGTGCAACCTAAATCAGTGATGATGATGGTGGCCTCCTTTCTTGTTTCGCATCAGTAGATAGCAGATGGTCACCAGAACAGTTAGCAGCACAAGGAATGCAATTTTGAGGTGAGATGGTACTTTCTCATCGTAGACTCTCCACTTTCCGTGCATTTATACTGTTCTCTCTTAAATGTGATGTCCATGTCCTCCATGCCCTTCTCCATGTCCGCCGTGCTAATCATGTTCGCTATGCTTTTAGTGTTTTTGATGGCTTGCATGTTCTGATTGTTCCTTTGAATGATGCGAAGCCGATTCTAAATCGAAGTGCTTACCCCCTGCCATCAATAATAATGATTGATTGTATAATAAAATGAGGTGATTTACTTGATTGTTAAATATAAATAGTGAATTTGTGAAATGAATGAATGATGCAAATATTGATGATTGATGTATT
>Ga0302188_10001684_pt1 | contig 17063 bp, 12 predicted proteins | sample II_Bog_E2_1_FD_198783 | JGI IMG/M metagenome (GOLD analysis project Ga0302188, IMG submission 198783) | Peat permafrost microbial communities from Stordalen Mire near Abisko, Sweden - II_Bog_E2_1 | ecosystem: Environmental > Terrestrial > Soil > Wetlands > Peat | place: Sweden: Abisko...
TAAAAACGGTCTCTGGTTCCTATGGAGAGATTTATCAATACGGTCCAAATGGCATGCTGCTGGAAGAGACGAATGCCTCCGGTGTGGCGCAGGCCGACTACATCTATCTCAACGGCCGACCCGTGGCCGTGCTGAATGGCTCGACGCTCTACTACCTGCACGACGATCACCTAGGCACGCCTCAGTCGGCCACCGACAGCAACCAGAACATCGCATGGCAGGCCACATACCAGCCGTTTGGAACCTCGTCCGTCAGCGGCACGGTCACGCAGAACCTGCGTTTCCCAGGTCAGTACTTCGACGTCGAGAGCGGCTGGAACCACAACGGCTTCCGCGACTACGCCCCCACGCTGGGCCGCTACATCGAGCCCGATCCGCTGGGAATGCAGGGTAGCGCCAGATACTACAACCCCACCACGGGGAGGTTTATTTCTGAGGACCCGATAGGGTTCGCAGGAAGCGGAATCAATTTGTATAGTTATGCCGCCGACAATCCGATTAGCAATTTGGATCCAAGCGGCCTTGCGAATCTGAATCTTTTCAACCCCTCAACCGACCAAACACTATACGGATATGCGAATAATTGGAATCCAAGCGGTTACTATTCGGTTGCTGGGCATGGTGACTATTACCCGAACGGTGATTTCGCTGGTACGCTCGCAGGACTAACACCTCAACAGCTGGCACAGCTAATTCAGAAAGATCCGAATTGGAAAAAGCAACCAATCGTAATTCGCGGATGTGGAGCAGGAAAAGGGGGTAATAAATCCTTTGCACAACAGCTAGCAAATATTCTTAACACACAAGTTACTGCTCCTAATGCTATCGGGCAATGGAATGGGATCAGCATCCCGTTCCTTGATTTCTATTTGAGCCTAGGTGTGTCGTTTCCTGATGGAGGATACTTCCAAACATTCTCGCCGGGAGGGAATTAACATGTTAACTCAAGGCGCCAAAAACAGAAGTGGCTCACTGAAACTGTTAACGTTATTCCTTGGCATAACCATAATCGTCGTAGCCCTTTTCGTGACACAATATTGTGTCTGTCCTCTATGCAGAGTACCTCATGACAATGGAAAGCCCTGTCAATGTACCTCGCTAGCAAGCCATCTATCACAGAGTGTGTTTGGCCATACTGAAAGGCATTCTGAAATCATAGCCAAGTCCACAGTGCCGTGTGAGGTTAAAAAGTAGGCCGCATTGAAAACAGGTCTGGTAGCTCGCTCTCCCAGCAGTATCGGAGGTATGAGCAACGCAACGGTGCTCCGCACCGGAATTAGGTGGACACGGCACAGCGCGCGTTCGACGCGTTGAACCGTCTCTACCAAATCACGGACCCGGCCAGCGGGATCACGGCAACGAGCTACGATGCGCATAACCGTCCGCTGACCGTTACCGCCCCGACCGGAGTTGCGACCGCCTACGTTTATGATGGATTCGGCGACGTGATTCAGGAAAGCAACCCGAACACCGGGACAGCAGTCTACTACTATGACAGCACCGGCAACAGGATTGAGCGCGTCGCGGCCACCGGGGCAGTCACCCAGTACACCTATGATGCCCTGAACAGGGTTTTGACGATGACTTTCCCGTCTGACAGCGCGGAAAATGTTGCCTACACATATGACGAGAGTGGGCACGGGACCGGCATCGGAAGACTGACTTCGGTTGCGGATGCAGCCGGGACGCTTTCCCGCAGCTACGACCAGTTGGGCAACCTGCTCACGGACGCACGCACCACAAGCACGGCTACCCTGACAACCGCATACGCTTACGACGCCGCCAATCGCATAGCCTCGATCACGTATCCGTCGGGCGCCACAGTCGTCTATACGCGCGATACGATGGGCCGGGTCACATCTGTCTCAGCCCAGCCCAGCGGGGGCGCCAGTACGCTTGTTGCGTCCAGCATCGCCTATAAGCCGTTCGGTCCCGACGCGGGGCTTCGATATGGCAGCGCGGGCCAGCAGACACGCAGTTTCGATCAGGACTACCGTCTCACCAACGTCACCGATCTGGGTACGGTCCGGCGTGGGCTGGCGCGGGTTGCCGAGAACCTGAGTTATGCCTACTATCCGACGAACAATGTGCAAGCGATCACCGATGCCGTGACTGCGGGCAACAGCCAGAGCTTTGGCTACGACAGTCTGCAGCGGCTGAGCACTGCGTCGGGCGGCTACGGCGGTTTTGGTTTCACCTATGACGGTGATGGGAACCAGCTGAGTCAGACAGCTGGCGCCACGACCACGAACTACGGCTATGGAAGCGGAAGCGATCTGCTGGCGACAATCAGTGTGGGAGGCGTGCAGACGCAAGCGGTTGGCTACACGGCAGACGGCAGGATCTTCAGCCTGAGTCCGGGTATTCAAGCGCCTGGCGGCCAGTACATCACTTCGCTCAGCTACAACCAGGATGCTCGACTCTCGGCAGTGAACGCCGGAAGCGGAGCACTAGCAAGCTATACCTACGACGGCTTCGGACAACGCTTGATAAAAACGGTCTCTGGTTCCTATGGAGAGATTTATCAATACGGTCCAAATGGCATGCTGCTGGAAGAGACGAATGCCTCCGGTGTGGCGCAGGCCGACTACATCTATCTCAACGGCCGACCCGTGGCGGTGCTGAATGGCTCGACGATCTATTTCCTGCACGATGATCGTCTGGGAACACTGGCCTGCCCGATCTTTTGTACCAGTTGGATTGTTAGTTTAGCGCAACGGGATCGATACTCGATCCGTCGCCGTAGTCGGGGGCGTGGAAAAGTGGTAAGCGCTTTTTGCTTTCCACTTTTCCATGCCCCTGGGAAGCTTCGTTCAGCCATACAGCCGGCGCCGGCGGCTTGTAACCCAGCGACGAGTGCGGTCTGACGGTGTTGTAATGAACGCGCCAGTGTTCGACCAGCACGCGCAGTTCTTTCATCGAGTAGAAGATTTCACCGTTCAAGAACTCGTCCCGCAGTTTCGAGTTGAAGCTTTCGCAGTAGCCGTTTTCCCACGGGCTCCCTGGTTCGATGTAAGCCGTTTTGGCTCCCGTGCCGGCGAGCCACTTGCGCAGATCCCTGGCCACGAACTCGGGGCCGTTGTCGGAGCGAAGATGCTCCGGCACACCTTTGGCCACCATCACGTCGGCCAGCGCTTCGATGACCTTCGCTGAACTCCATCTGCGTTCCGACCGGATCATCAGGCACTCCCGGCTGTGCTCGTCGATCAGATTCAGCATCCGAACCGTCCTACCGTCGTATGTCTTCACGCTCACGAAGTCGTAGCTCCACACATGGTTGGCGTGCTCCGGCCGCAGCCGCACGCATGATCCATCGTTGAACCACAGCCGTCCACGTGGCCTTTGCTTCGGCGGAACCTTCAGCCCTTCGCGACGCCAGATGCGCTCTACCCGGTCTTTGCCAACCTGCCAGCCGTCCCGTTTCAGCAGCGCCGTGATCCGGCGATAACCGTAACGTCCATACTCACTGGCGAACTCCACGATCGCACGGGTCAGTGCATCCTCGTCTTCGCGCTGTGTCAGCTGATAGCGTTGCGTGCCGCGTGGCTGGTTCACCAACCGGCACGCCCAACGCTCACTCATGCCTTGTTCCTGAGCATGATCCACTGCACATCGCCGTCGTTCAGGGCTCAGAAGTTTCCCGAGGCGATGTCCTTCAGCACCAGCTTCTCCAGGCTCAGCTCACTTACCAACCGCTTCAGCTTGGCGTTTTCCTGCTCCAGCTCCTTCAGCCGACGCGCCTGGTCTACCTGCAAGCCCCCGAACTCCTTGCGCCATCGGTAGTATGTCTGCTCGGTGATGCCGGATTCCCGGCACGCGATCGGAGTGGTCTTGCCGTTTGCAACAGCAACCTCGATCTGCCGAAGTAAGCTCACAATCTGTTCAGGTGTATGCTTCTTGCCCTTCGCCATCTTCCGCTCCTTTTCGTCCAGTCTCTCTCATTGGAACTGGTACAAAAAAGGCCGGGCACTCCACTTCCACATGGCCGATTCCTTTGCATTGTCTATGGCATCGTTGTTCCAGTAGGTCGCGCGTTCTCCCGCTTCTCTTGTCGAAACATATTACGTGGTCTAAGCGATGTATGGCCCCGTGTTCTCATTCGACGACGTTGCATACACAGGGCATTCCTCCGCGACCAGTTACAACGAGCGCCGGAGTATTGAAGACACTATTTGGGATCTTCGCTAGGTAACGCCTTGTCACCGAAAGGCGTTCCTCCTGCAGCACGACCCTTTCTGGCTTCAATGGAAATGGCCTTGGGGACATACAAATCAACTGCTTTGTGCGCTTCATCATCGTCAAAATATACTAGCGAGACAGCGATTTTAGCCGCAATTTCGGCGGAATCTTTCTGACACGCATCGATAATCAAGCGAACTGAGTCTTCATCCTGGACTCCTGCTAGTCCCTGAGCAGCGCTGATCTGGGTAAGGAAGTTCGGAGAAAGCAAAGCACGGCGAAGATACGGAATAGACCGCTTATCCCCAGTCGCGCCCAAGTCCAGTACCGCTCCGGGGTAACTATATAATTGATTCTTTATTTCTTCATCGGAAGAGATGTGATTATCTTTCGCCCATTGAGAAAACTCTGGCGATTTCTCATCTAACAACTTACCGTTTTCATCAGTCTTGAGAAAGAATGGAGCATCGTCTGCGATGGCGGGTGTAGCTTGCTCAATAAGAAACTGCCAATACCTGTCATTCGAATCGCCGAGTTTGACTAAGGCAGTAGCGACCCTGCTCTTCGTTGCGGAATCTTGGCTCGATTCGAATTGATTCTCCAGAGTCGGTATAGCATCTATAGACTTTGCTTCAAAGAGTGTTTCAATATCATCAAATGTGAAGGTTCCGGACCGAATATTCGCGAGTGCCACCTGAACATTAACTGGCCCAGCCCCGCGCATCAGCGTTTTCGAGCGATCATCCTGGCACAAACTGCCCGAAGCAAGCAACGCCAGCCATAGCAGCGGAACAACCCTATTATGCATTACCTTCCGGCATTTAGACTGTTTTTGCATATTCTCTCCCGATGACTCCTTATTGGACGTCAGATGGTGTTATATGATACGACTGGTTTTGGTTGATGAAATCTGTGGCCGCACTCTGCGGATAGGCGTCTATGCGGTTCCCGTTTTTATACACCCAATAAGTCGGGAACATTCCGTGATTACTCGTAGTTGGATTGCCTGATTGATCCAATTCGATAACACTCCAGATCCATCCAACGTCGTGACCGTTGATGGTTTGACTTATCGCTCTGCCATCTTCTCCAAGTCTTCCTTCCGCAATTTGATAAGGATCTCCCGCAGTGGTACTACCATCGTAGTTATTGTCTGGATCCGATTGTGCGGCAGCATTTAGTCCACTTGGACATGGAATTGGCGTCATTCCAATAACTGCCTGATTGTGCCCGCCTCCAAAATCATTAAGCAGTCGGAAATCCCCTCCCTGAAGTTCTGCTTGGGGATTAATTGCTAGAGGCGGCGTCGCATTTCCGGAATGGTTCAATAGCCACGCGTTTGCGTAAGCGACGTCCTTGGGTGTACCGAGATTTGTCCGATGCCCCTTCAACCATTGGTAAACCTGGTAAAGGCACCCTGGCAAAGAGTTCAGATTGTTCTCCAAACTCAGCGAGCTCGGTCCGGCAGTGAGAGCCGCTAGAATATCAGGGGCATTGGGGTTCACCCAGGCAATGACAGTAATCTCAGGATTCGTGATTTTCGCGTTGCCCGTCGTGACCCGCCCCAGTCCAGGCGGGCCCCCGCCGTCCGCAGGCATCGCGGTAACAGTCTCGGCCACCGCGCCAGTACGAGCTCTGGCGACCAGTACGCTGACCGAGGGAGCCCCCCAGAGGATGAGTGTCGCGGTCTCCGCGGGATCGGTTTGCGCGGGCTGAGCCGTGGCCGTGATCTTGGTGGAGTCCATAATAACTACGTTTGAGAGAGTGACACTGCCCGTAGGGACGCTCACCGTCAGTTGATTGGCAGTGCAATTCGAATTGGCCGCTGCCATGGCTGCATTGGTAAAGCCACTCCCCACAATCGTAATCGGGTAGCTTTGGCCTGCCATCCACGTGTCCGGCGTCACCGATGTAATGGAAGGAGTACCGCAACTGGTCGACGGAGAGGGAGGATTCGGCAGCCCCGGCGGAGAGGACGGCTGAATAAAGACCGGCCACACCGCTCCGGAGCTGAACTCATTTGCCTGAATCTGATCCACTCCTGTGCTGGCTCCAGAGGAAACCGAGAGAGCGAACGAAGCATGCGTGGAATCTACATATTGAAAGCTCGATAACGTGACATTCGAGTCAAGTGGGCCTGGGGTATAGTTATTCGAAGCAAACCCAGGCCAGGTGTAGGCTGAGAGTGACATGGCAACCTGGCCTGTGCTCGCCAACTGGAACGTGCCCGAACCGGACGTGAGAGTAACGGTGAAGATGTAATTTCCGCCGGGCGCAACAGTAAGGCTGCCTGCATTGTCCAGCAGCTGTGTTCCTATAGGCGTGCTGCCTGTTACAAGAACAAGATTTCCTGAAACGGGGTTCCCTGTGGTGGGGTCTTGGGCCAAACACACCGGCGTGAAGAAAACAGTTGCCAGTGCAATCACTGCAAAACTAAACGCTATAAGACGTTCGCCCGAATTTCCCACTGCCTTGCACATGGCCGATTCCTTCCGGTCTTCCAATGTAATCGACGTTCCATTAGGCTGCCCCGAGCCACATCCTTATCTCATTTGTTATCCGTCCTTACCTGATAGATGTTTAGCACGTAACCCCATCCAGGCGAGTAGAACAGTTCCCACGACATTGGGCCCCCATTCCAGACAACACTGTGCCGCGTTATCATCTGTCCATCTCCTCCTTGAAAGGTTAAGTCTCTATAGACGGGGGTAGAGAGCTCGCTCAATAGTTGATTTAATAGAGAACGCGCTGTGATATCCGAACCGGCGATAGTGGTCGGCGTGTCCGTTTCTGTACCCTGGTTCGGAAACGTCCCCACTCCCACGTGGATACCAGTCACAGAGGACAAGGATTGGCAGATTTCGCGGAAAAGATCGGGACGTGTACGCGATTTCGGCAACACGGTGATTTTGTTATCTAGAACGGGTGTCAACTGCTGGAGAGTTCCCCTTTTAGTCAAGTAATTTTCTGGCACCACATGTAATATGCTATTTCCCTCGGTAATGGTAAATGTCTCCGGACTACCTGATGTGTTGTAACCGGCGAGAACACTCTTTAAAGCATCGGACACGGCGCTTTCTCGGTCGTGATCGAGCTGATTCGTATTTCCATTCGAAACCATATCAGGCGACGGCACTTTATAAGTGAAGGAAATGGTTCCCTCCCTTTGAATTATGACCGGATGGGATGGGTCTCGGAGTCTCTGTGCCTCCTTAGAGACGTCTTCCAATCGGCTCTCGTTTACAGCGATCGGATCTTCATAGGTGATTGGCCAACCGTAAATCGTTTCAAGCAATTCTACTGCCGCAGCGACAGGGCGCGGATCGGTTACGCTCACGCTCTTGGTTTGAGCGTGGGTTAATTGACAAATCAAAACGCCAAGAATCAGTAGACCGTTTTGAGTGGTGGTCTTGACTGGAAGCACCATTAGTAATTCTCCTGTACAGGCGCGCTTGCGCGGAAAGATGTTACCGTGTCGGCATTGATATCGATATCCGATCCCAATGTGTTGGGACTCGCATAGTCGTGAAGCGTACTGTCCGATGGCAGATCACATTCCATTTGCATCTGCTGATGAGCGACAAAACCACACGGGGTGATATTGTGTGCTCGATACCATTGCACCGCTTCAGAACTGTATCCAATACTGTCTGGGCCGTAAGTGTTGTTATCACGAACAATCCAGAAGAAACCGCCCATCGTAGGGCCGTTACCATATGGGACATGAAATGGGATCCCCTTGGTGTAGCAGGAATCGCTGCCGCTGCCGGCATTACTTTCTGCCACTCTTCTGCCCGAGAAATTGGTATTAGCATTGTTGGTTGAACCCGATACGGTCCCCTGCCATTTTCCGGTCGGGCCATCCCAATTAAGAAACGTGCTAATTTCGCTCGTTGGAACATTGCACCCAACAACGTTCACCTGAGCCGGTTTCGATTTTTGCGAGTTTTCTAAAGTGATTGTGGCCATCTCTGTTGGATCGTCTTTTCCAGGTACCACCATGAATTCTATAGTTGTTGCACTAATGACCTCCATCTTCGGCACAGCGATGGTTCCAATGGGTACTGTCACGGTGAGTTGTGTTGCGGGGCAGTCTGCGGTTGCGCTATTTTTCGTGATAAATCCAGAGCCTGTGATTGTTGGGAATTCGGGAGTTCCCTCAGTCCAAGGGCTTGGCGACACAGAGGTAATGGTGGGAGTCTGACACGAGTCGACCTGAGCGGTACTTTGCGCAACCTGCTGCATTCCCGGCGGACCTCCTGCATCCATAGGCGTAGCGGCAGCAGACTCGGCCATTGCGCCAGTACGAGCTCTGGCGACCAGTACGCCCCCCGACGAAGCCCCCCAGAGGATGAGGGTCGCGGTCTCCGTTGGATCGGTCTGCACGGGCTGAACCGTGGCCGTGATCTTGGTCGAGTCCATAATAACTATGTTCGACAGAGTGACACTGCCCGTAGGGACGCTCACCGTCAGTTGATTTGCGGTGCAATTCGAATTGGCCGCTGCCATGGCTGCATTGGTAAAGCCACTCCCCACAATCGTAATCGGGTAGCTTTGACCTGCCATCCAGGTGTCCGGAGTCACCGATGCGATTGAGGGAGTCCCGCAACTGGTCGACGGCGAGGGCGGATTCGGCAGCCCGGGCGGAGATGGCGGTTGAATAAAGATCGGCCACACCGCTCCGGAGCTAAACTCATTTGCCTGAATCTGATCCACTCCTGTACTGGCTCCAGAAGAAACCGAGAGTGCGAACGAAGCATGCGTGGAATCTACATATTGAAAGCTCGATAACGTGACATTCGAGTCAAGCGGGCCTGGGGCGTAGTTATTCGAAGCAAACCCAGGCCAGGCGTAGGCGGAGAGAGACATTGCATTTTGGCCTGTGCTCGCCGACTGGGCATCTTCCTGTGCGTGGGTGGCCTTCAGCATCGCCGCCACTCCCTTTACCTTGCCCGTCGGTACTGCCGTCCACACGTTGCGGTAGAAATGGACTATGCATCGCTGCCACTTGGCTTCGGGATAGAACTCGGCAAGGTTGTCTACCAGTCCCAGGCACATATCAGAGACAAACAGCTCGACGCCCTTCAGACCGCGATCCTTCAGTTCGCGCAGAAACTGGGTCCAACTGGCCTACCAGAGCCGAGGGATCTCCCTTGACTTTTAGAATACCGTCTATGCGAGTCATTCCGGAGAAATAAATAGTATGCTTACGAACATAGACGAAACAACTATGAGCACAGTCGCCGTTCGAATTACCCAGCTGCGGCGACCATGTGCTCGAAAACTATAAACCATCGCAATAATCATCGAAACTTCTGCACCAAGAATCAATGCAAGAAATACATGCCAATGATCAAGCCAGAAGCCATAAATTGGTTCGTTTAAGCTAGTCATCTTGCGAGCGAGCACGACGCAAAGCGAGTAAATGAAGCAACCTAATCCGAAAAACGTTCGTGCCCAGACCATTCGCTTTCCGGCAATCGTCCTAACTCTTCCGTCGTACTCCGCACGAGTTAGAATTATGCAAGCACAAAATGCGGCTACGGAAATCAATGTCAACGGCCAAAAATAAAAGAACCCAACGGCTTTCGCCAATCCACTGCCCATTTCTTCCTCCCGGATTTCAAGTTGCCTCCTTACAGAGAGCCGACTAACTAGAATTTCCGGCAACTATCTCGCAGACAACTTGCTGGCGTCTCAAGGCTGCCGATTAATTTGCTTTTACGAGAACAGTAATCTGGTCGCGTACTCCTGCGAAATCCCCCGTAATTGTCGCCTCTCCGATCCGGAGCGCGCGGATAAAGCCATTTCGATCAAGTTGAATGACCGGATCGCTTGCACTTTGCTCAACCGTGAAGGAGAGTTGCTTCGAATCAATTAGCCGTATCGGATACTTCACGCTAGCATAGGTCACCAGGGGTACGAGCCAATGCGTATCTTCGCTTTCGTGTCCATTCAATTTCAACTCGACTCGATGAAACCCTTGATCGATTGCGAACTGCGTGAGGCCCGTTGCGGATGGCACGACGTTGAGTTTCACGCTTTGCTCTCCGGTCGAGTTATCTGCATTTAAGACGGTGACGGACACCCCGACTTCTCCGAGTTGCAACGGCCATACCTCTATGGCCTTACTATCTCCTTGGTCCTCGACGATTTTGGCGGTACCTGAATCAGCGGTATCGATTTGTCCATATGCACCCAACTCGTGATAGCCAATTGCGGTGATCTTACCGGGAGGTACATTTAAATGTAGACGAACCGGACTGCCCAGCGCCACATCTGTACTTGGGCCATCCAATTGCACTCTCCGTGTATTCAATTGCATAGGGTGCGATGTCCTCTCACGGGCATCTTCGAGGCTCTCGCCGGGCGCTGCTTGAATAGTGAATCTATCTTCCGCCGAAAAGGATTGAACAGCTTGGCCAGCAGGCGCCTGCGGAGTTGATGCAGGGCAGCCTTGAATAGTCGAAGTCAAAAGGATTTGCTCCACACAACCATCAGCCCTTCCATCCAGAATATTCGCGTCTGACAATGCCCAATATTGCGGCAAAAGGTTCCCAAATCCTAACGATGCGTGTGCGTCGTTAAAGAATTCTACGAGGTTTCCAGAGGTATCATCTGATTGACTCCTGGTTGGAACTATGACGTCGTTGTCAGGATCATTTCCCATTAGGCATAGCAACGTAGGCGGATTCCCAAGGTGCGTTGATGGGCAAAGCCCATCCGGCAGTGGCGAGTGCAGGCTCATGTCAGCCAAAAGGTCGTTAAAAAAGGACCTGAGGGCTGATGTGCTGCCTCCTCCATTGTCTCTCCAGTCAGACTCGATGGCGAACAATTTTGTATACTGACTCACAATTGTGTCAATACGAGGCGCAGCCGCTATGTTGGGGCTGTTCGGTGCGAGAGAAGCCACCGCCCCGCAACCGGAGTCCGATTGCCCCTCCGAAATGCATGGGGAGTTATTCGTCGGATTCAAGCCAGGGCCAATTGGCATTTTCAGAAGTGGGTCGGCCAGACATTGGGCGAATGTTGACTGCGCACTCTGCGGACAGAGATTCTGCCAAGTGGTGCCGAGGTTTAATGGTGCGGGACCAAGAGAACAAACGACTTGGCCCGATGACTGCTCTGTGGTAAAGGAGCACGTTGCGTTTGTAATTGCTCCAGTGAGGAGTGCTTGCGCTAACGGAGATCCGGTCTCAGGGCTGTCGAGGGTTGCGATCGTACGCAGCGGTCCTTCGGAACGGCTTCGCTCCGTATTCGATTTTAAACTGTATAAACTTGTTGTAGTAAAGTGGCGTATCACCAAGCCGCCCATGCTATGAGCGATAATATCTACGCGTCCGCCAACGTAGTTAACATTGTCGAGGCTTGTCTGGATCTGACCAATGGCTTGGCTGATCGCAGTGGACGACGCTTTCTCGCAATTCGCGGTTACATAGGCATTTGACGGTGGTGGTCCGGCCGTTGACGGATCTGGTCCACCAAAGTCGAATGGTACCGTCGCATCGTAACACATCGCTGTCAAAACACCATATTTATAAAGAAAGGTTTGCCAAGGCTGGGCGAAGCCAAGATTTGTGCGCATCTCATCAAAGGTAGCGGCATTTGCCCAAAGGCCATGCACAAAAATTACTGGGGTAGGACCGATATCAAGATAAGTCGGTTTGCTCGACACGGGACCGCTGTCAGTCGCCACACTTGCAGTCACCGTGCCAGCCTGAAAACCGTAGCTAGTAGAACTACCTTGCGGAGGAGCAAGCACTAGCGCAAAGGCGTAATAGTTCCCATCACTTCCTTGAATTTGGGGACTAACATCAATCGAGCACGATCCACCACAGTTGCCGTAGGATGGCGGATAGTTCAGAAAGCTTGGGTTCCACGATTCAAACTCAAGTCCGCCAGTTCCCGTAAATGTAATTTGTTTGTTTACTCCTATCTTGTAGACGGCTATCGCCGTTGCGCTGCCGTCCGTAATCATCCCCTTTGCTTGAACGGAACTGTAATTGGATAAACGTGAAATCACATCCGATTCGCTGATGGAAGTAGAGTCCGGGGACGCCACAAGGTATGGATCGATGATGTAGAGTTTTCCATTGGCAACTTTTGCGTTGACCGTTGCCACGTTCTGCATCCCCGGCGGCCCTCCACCATCCGCAGGCGTAGCGGCAGCAGTCTCGGCCATTGTGTCTGCGCCAGTACGAGTTCTGGCCACCAAAACGCCCCCCGAAGGAGAACCCCAGAGGATGAGGGTCGCGGTCTCCGTCGGATCGGTCTGCACCGGCTGAACCGTGGCCGTGATCTTGGTGGAGTCCATAATAACTACGTTCGACAGAGTGACGCTGCCCGTAGGCACGCTCACCGTCAGTTGATTTGCAGTGCAATTCGAATTGGCCGCTGCCATTGCTGCCGTGGTAAAGCCACTCCCCACAATCGTGATCGGGTAGCTTTGACCCGCCATCCACGTGTCTGGCGTGACTGATGCGATGGCGGGAGTGCCGCAACTCGTCGACGGAGAGGGAGGATTCGGCAGCCCCGGCGGAGAGGACGGCTGAATAAAGATCGGCCATACCGCTCCAGCGCTGAACTCGCTTGCTTGAATTTGATCCACCCCTGTGGAGGCTCCAGAGGAAACGGAGAGAGCGAAGGAAGCATGCGTGGAATCTATAAATTGGAAGTTCGATAAAGTAACGTTCGGGTCAAGCGGGCCTGGGGTATAGTTGTTCGAAGCAAACCCAGGCCAGGCGTAGGCTGAGAGAGACATTGCATTCTGGCCTGTGCCGACCGACTGAAACGCGCCAGACCCGGACGTGAGAGTAATGGTAAAGATGTAGTTTCCGCCGGGCGCCACAGTGAGGCCGCCTGCATTGTCCAGCAGCTGTGTTCCTATAGGTGAGTTGCCTGTCACAAGAACAAGATTTCCTGAAACGGGGTTCCCTGTGGTGGGGTTTTGGGCCAAACAGACCGGCGTGAAGAAAACAGCCGCCAGCGCAATCACTTTAAAACAAAACGATATAAACTCCTTGCCAGAATTTCCCGCTACCTTCCACATGGCCGCTTCCTTTCAACCGTTAGAGATTCGCCGCGATCATTTCCACTTCGAAGCTTTCCTTGTGTCGAACGTTATTGCTGGCCTTGGGTGCCTGTCCCGTTGAGCTGAATGCTTTGCACTGCAAATCCAGGCGCAATGGCGTTAAGGGCGTTGTTGGTCAAAACCAGTGCCCCGTTCAGAGTGCCGCTTTGAGCGGGTGTAAAGCTTATGTTGAGCAGACAGTTCTGGCCGGCGGAAAGAATCCCGGCGACCGAGGACCCCGCGTTCACAAGGGGGCACGACTGCGACACACTACTATTCAGAGTGAAGTTCACAGGAACATTTGGATTGCTACCGCTGCCTGGAACCACAAAGTCGAGCGCGGCATTCCCGACGTTCTCAACTGTCACAGCTTGCGGGCTGTCGGTGCTTGTCGCTCCCACGGCCGTTGACGCGAAGTTCACGCTAGGCGGATCAGCAAAATCCTCTTTCAATACCCTGTTGTTGCCCGTATCCGCAATATAGACATTGCCGCGCGGATCGACAGCAATTCCATCAGGAATATTCAGTGCGCTGGTCGTTAGAGTGCTTTCAGAGTATGTTCCAGCCAACACAGTTTCCTTCAACACGACATTATGTGGATTCCAGGATGAGTCGTAGTAATCGTCCGAGATGTAGACATTACCGCGAGAGTCCACTGCGATCCCAAACGGGCCCACAGCACTCGTTGGCAATACGCTTTCTGTGTAACCTATCTGGGAAGCCGTTTCTTTCAAGACACGGCCGTTATAGGTATCGGAGATGTACACGTTGCCGCTTCCGTCAACCGCAATTCCACTCGGGTAGTTGAGACCACTGGTTGGAAGTATAGTTTCGGTGTACGCGCCCGCAGAAGGCACTTCGACTAATACTCGGTTATTTCCGGAGTCGGCGATATATAGATTTCCACTTCCGTCAACGACCAGTGCACCTGGGTAACTCAACGCACTGGTTTGCACTACCGTCTCGGTATAACCACTTGCCGAAACAGTCTCCTTTACGATGCGATTGCTCGAGCTATCGGCAATATAGAGGTTTCCACCACCATCCACCGCAACCGCCGTCGGATAAGGCGTACCAATCTGAATGCTGCTTTCGACATAGCTTCCAGAGGACGGTGTTTCCTTTAATAATCTGTTATTCCAGGTATCGGCTATGTAAAGGTTTCCGCTTCCATCAACTGCGACTCCGAATGGGCTACTTAGTGTACTCGTGCTTACAGTGCTTTCTGTCCCTGGCAGATACTCTATCGCGGGTCCAACACCTACGCCTTGCAGATAGGTGCTCACAATCATATTGCCGGAGTTATCAAGGAGAGAGACTTCCCCGTACCGGCTTCCTGAGAGCAAAGGTGTAAATGTCACACTTACGGTACAAGTGTCCCCGGCATTGTAGCTCGTGCCAACGCTGCATGTTCCGCTTCCAGCGTTCGTAAAATCAAGACCAGATGCTCCCTGGCTTACAACGGATATGCTTCCTACAGTCGAGGCAGTACCGAAAGTTAGAGACACGGCAATCGGCGAACTGACACTCCCGATGTTCACCGCATTGAACATTGTGCTCGTGGCCGGCGGAGCAGACTCGACAGTGAAGCTCATAGCTACTGTCGGCGCAGCCGCAAACACTTTTCCGTCTCCTGACTGGTTCGCCTGAATCGTGCACGTACCGGCCGTTAATAGAGTTGCTTTTGACGTAGAAGATGAGGCTGTACACACGGTCGGGGTTGTGGTTGTAAAACTGACGGGCAATGTTGAACTGGCCGAAAACCAGCTCGCTAAGTTTAGCGGAACAGATGCATTGATCACCTGCGAAGGGATTTGCGCGTATCCGATTGTTTGCGAGACCAAATTAACTGTGGAGCTTTGCGTCACTGTCGGTGCAGGTGCGTAGACGGTATTTCCAGATTGGTTGGCCTGGATCGTGCATGTCCCCGCCGTTTCAGCCCAGACATAGCCTGGCGCCAAAATCGCACAGACAGAAGGCGTCACTGAAGCGAAGGTCACAGGAAGACCGGAACTGGAGGTGGCCGTTAATTCTGCGTCCGAGGTTAGACTGAGTGCTGATATTGAAGAGAAAGTGATTGTCTGTTGCAAGGGGTCCGTACCCGAGCCGTTCAATGCGATGTTTTGAGTGGCGGTTCCATTCAGCGAGTTATCACTGAGTACAATTGATCCACTTAGCGGACCTCCGGTAACGGGAGTGAAACTAACGGACAAGAGACAGGATTGAGCCACAGTGAGCTGACCTACTGTCGAGGATCCTGCATTGATGATTGGACAGGACTGTGCCCCGGTGTTGCCGAGTGTAAAGTTCGCCGAAATCGCTGGATTGCTTCCGCTGCTTAGCCCCTATTAAATGTACTTTCAACAACTTACAGGCCGCTGGGGACTGCCAAACAACGCGGAAATACGCCGAAGGCGGGTATTTAACAGGTGATTTTGCAGGCGAAGAATGAACAGGGCTCCTTGGCGTCAGCTACGACGGCAAGGCTGCACTCTTGCCAGGTCAATCCGTGCTGGAGCAGTTCTGGACGCTAGTGCATGAACTCTCGCGAAATGTTGCACAAAGGCAACCGTCGCACAGCAGTTGAGAAAACCGTGCATGAGACTGAAGCCGAGGCGATAGCTTTTGTGGTGGCCCAATCGTAACAGTGTTTTTGGGCAATTTCCGGCCAGCGAGATCATGCGATGCGTTGAAAAGCTCGAAGCGAGCTAAACCGCCGCTGCCAGTTTTCGCGCTGGGCGTCGCGCGCTTTCCATGGCCCGGATGCTCACACGGCGGCTTCGCCCCTCTATCGGTCGTACTGCGATGCTCGTCTGCAAATGTAGCCGGTCGGCATAGCGCAACAGCTTCTCGATGCTCACCTGGGAGATTCGGCCCTTGAGCAGGCTGCTCACCGACGGCTGGTACTCGTCCAGAATGTCCACAAGCTGCGCCTGCGTGTAGCCCTTGGCCCGTACATGCTCAAGGATCGCGGACAGAATTTCCGCCTTGATTTTCAGCGCGCTGGCTTCCGACGCGGAGAAACCCAAGGCGTCGAAGACGTTTCCCTTTACGATATGGGTCGGCCTATTTCGCGCTGCGCTTTTCATGTGTCCTCTGCTCCTGCAATCGTTGCCTGACTAGCTTGAGGCGTTGGCTGGCAACCTCAATGTCTCTCCGGTCAGTCTTGCGGCTCTCCTTCTCAAAGCAGTGCAACACGTAAATCGTGTTCCCCACCTTCGACAAGTAGATCGCCCGGTACCACGCGCGCTCATCGGCCTCTTTCAATTCATAGACACCGGGACCGATGGAACTCATGCTGCGCGTTTGCGATGTCGGTTCCCTGCCAATTTGAAGCTGCCGCAGCGAGAACCCGAGCGCCCGCTTGACCTCATCGGGAAATCCTGACAGCACCTCCAGAGAGTCCCCTTCAAAGTGAAGTTCGGCGGCTGATGGGGCTTCTTCTCTGGATACCATCACACCGATGGTAGCGCAATCGACGCGATTATACAAGATTTACTATATACTCTTCAGCCTTGAATAGGGCCGCTCTGGTGGTTCTGTCCCAAGCCGGCGTTTGCGGATCTCTGTTCCACGATCTGCACGGCAACGCCGCCGCAACCTGTACCGCGCCGGAATCGCCGAAGGCGTCATTATGAAGATCGGTGGCTGGCGCACGCGCGGAGTCTTTGGGCGACGTGCAATCGTCTCCAAAATTGACAGCGCCGTTGCGCTCAAGAAGCTCAATGCAAGTTGAATGGCGGTTCTCAGTTTCCACGACGTTTTCAAATGCATGAGGATATACGTGCCACGCCAAATCCACCCGCAATCGGTG
>Ga0302188_10001692_pt1 | contig 17028 bp, 10 predicted proteins | sample II_Bog_E2_1_FD_198783 | JGI IMG/M metagenome (GOLD analysis project Ga0302188, IMG submission 198783) | Peat permafrost microbial communities from Stordalen Mire near Abisko, Sweden - II_Bog_E2_1 | ecosystem: Environmental > Terrestrial > Soil > Wetlands > Peat | place: Sweden: Abisko...
CAGCCCATATCATTAAAAGCTTTGCGCATCTTTTTGATGATGACCCAGAGTCTTTCACGGCGTTCGGGTTCGCGTTTGATAATTTCGAGGCTTTTTAACACCGCAGCAGTATCCGCGGGGGAAAGGCTGGCGGTGAAGATTAAGGGACGGCTGTTGTGCCGCAGGTAGTCGATAACTTTATGAGTGGAGGCGATAAAACCGCCCATGGAAACTAAAGACTTGGAGAAGGTGCCCATGACCATATCGACATCTTTTTGTACGCCCAAATGAGAGCCTACGCCTTCGCCTTGGGGACCCAAAACCCCGATCGAATGAGCCTCATCAACCATTAAGCGGGCATTGTATTTCTTCTTGAGTTCAACGATTTTTTTCAAATCGCAAATGTCGCCGCCCATGGAAAATACCCCGTCGGTCACAATCAGTTTGGGGCTGTCCTGGTGGTTGGCCAGAAGTCTTTCAAGGTCTTCCATGTTGTTGTGTTCGTATTTGAGTGTCTTGGCATAGGAGAGTTTTTGGCCGTCCACGATGGAGGCATGGTTTTCCCGGTCAGAAATAATGTAATCGCCCCGGGTAGCGATGGTGGACAAAGCGCCCAGATTGGCTAAAAAGCCCGTTGAATAGATAAGAGCTGATTCCATGTGAACATAGTCGGCCAATTTTTCTTCCAGTTCGACTCGGATATCCAGTGTGCCGTTTAAGAAGGGGGAACCAGTGCAGGCCGAGCCATATTTACGGACCGCGTTAATCATGGCTTCCAACACTTCGGGGTGGGTGACCAAGCCCAGGTAATTGTTGGAACCGACCATGATCATTTTTTTGCCGCCGATGGTGACCTCTGTACCCATCTGGGAGGTGTTGGGACGGAAGTAAGGATAAAGACCCGTGCTGCGAACATCGTCCGCGGCCGTCCAAATATTAGCTTTTTCAAAAATGTCCATGTTGCCTCTATGTATAAAGTTTAGACCAGTGTGTTTTTGCCCCAAGGCACACTCAAAACAGGCATAATGCCCGGGGAAATAGGTGTCAAAATGCTCTTCAGCAACCTGCTAAAGCTCGGGCATTATAGTGGACGTTACGGAGTGTTATCAAACTATTTGGCCTAAATTAAGGGAAATCGGCGCTTTACCGACTTCTTTTTATTTTTTAATGAGAGAGACGGCATGCACCGATTCATCAATCAAATAAATAACGAGGAGATCGGCGCTATACCGACCTCCTTAAATTTTTTATGAAGAAGGTCGGCATGCGCCGAATGAAATTTTTATCTCCTGCCCTGGTGACGGGGGCCAATGGTTTTGTGGGCGGCCATTTGGTGGAAGCCTTGGCCCGTCAAAATGTAAAAGTAAAATTATTGGTTCGATCCACCAGCAAAATACCTTTTAAGCCAACCACTAACATGGAAATATGTTACGGAGATGTGACTGATTTAGAATCTCTTCGCAAAGCCATGAAGGGCGTTAAGGTGGTTTATCATCTGGCGGGAATTTTAAGAGGGTCAAACTTTTCGTCCTATCGCAGCGTGAACGCCGAAGGGACCCGCAAGGTTTGCCAGGCCGCCGCTGAAAATAAAGTGAAGCGTTTGGTGTATGTCAGTTCTTTATCCGCCGCCGGACCTTCAACCGAAAAAGGCCCTATTGATGAAACTACTGTTCCCAAACCGGTTAGTTTTTATGGTCAAACCAAACTGATGGGGGAAGAAATCGCGCTTTCTTATAAAAAACACTATCCTGTGACGGTTTTAAGGCCGGGGGCGGTTTATGGCCCCCGTGAAACAGACATTTTCGAGTATTTTAAAATGGTGGCTGGCGGATTAGTGGTGATTGGCGGGGCTGATACCCAAAAGATAAGTTTTGTTTATGTGGATGATTTAGTCGATGCCATCTTATTAGCCGCTCATTCGAAAAAAGCGGAAGGTAAGACCTATTTTGTATCCGACGGCCAAAGCTATCATTGGGGCGACATTACGGCTTATATTGGCAAAGCGTTGAATAAGTCCTATGTCACCCTAAAGCTTCCGCTGGGATTGGTGAAGATGGTGGCTTCGGCAGGGGATTTCATAGCTAATTTAACGGGTAAATCCATTCTTCCCCCGATTGTCAGCAGTGACAAAATGAAAGAGGCTCAAGTGCCTGGTTGGGCTTGCAAGAATACGAAGCTTCGTCAAGAATTGGGGTTCAAACCCAAGGTGGGTATAGAGGCTGGAATTCAAAAGACCGTCGAGGCTTATCGAACGGCTGGTTGGATAAGATAAAAAGGAATCGTCAATGAAGACTGTGATGAATAATTTAAAAGTAATACTGGTGTTAGTGGTGTTGGTGATTGCCGGCAAGGCTATGGCCCAAACTGAATTGGTCAATTCTATTTTGCCGCCGGACCATCTTTTGGAAAACATTCCGTGGCTGGGAGATGACGGAAAAATTGAAAGCAAAGGACTTTTTGCTTTTGAGGATTTTCGCGGACTAGGTCAGAAAGATGTCGTTTCCATTTATCGTCAATCAGCTCCCGTGAGCGAATTGGATAAACCCCATAACCAAACCCTGGCCATTTGTTTTTTCGACGCTTACACGCAAAAATATATTAAAGCCCTGCAAGACGAAGGCGGCCCCATTGTATGGGTGCGGCTTTTGAACGAAACGGATTTGAAGAGTCCGATTTTGGTTGTCTTAAGGGATGATTTAAAAGGGAACCAGGTTATTCGGGGTTATGCCTGCGTGAATAACCAAATCCGGCAGGTATTGGACGCACAATCACCCCAGGTTTTTGCCCAGTTTATCGACGGCACCGTAAACGGAACTATTTTGGTATCAGCTAAAGCGACCCCCAAGGATACCAACTCGGCAGAGCACGTTTTTATGTGGGACAAAACCAAAAACCTCTTTGCCGAAAATACGTATAAAGGTGTGGCGGGATGGGCTGGGGACTCGATTCTGCAGCCGACGCCGACCGCTGTTCCTCAAGTGGCCAAAGCTATTGCGGTCAGCCATCCTTTGTCCACGGGCTGGTGGGATGAACCCTTTGACGCCAATAAATCCTTTGCCCGGTTAAAGACAGAATTAGTGCCGCAACTGATTCAAAAAAATCAAATCGCGGTTCTGGGTCAAAAGGCTAATGCCTTCTTCAAAGAAGCCCAGAAAAACGGCGTGAAAGGTAAAGATTTTGCGGTCATGCGGTCCGGCTATTACACGGCGGTGGCTTCGACCTTGTTGGATATGAAGCGCAATAGCGATGCGGCTTATTACTTGAAGATCGCTTTATCCTATCAGTCGGATAACGCGGATGCGTTGGCGTTAAAGGTGAAGTTGGGACAATAATTCCTAAATTCTGAAAATAAAAAAGGCCGTGAAACCTTAACGATTTCACGGCCTTTTTCGTTTAAAAATCAAAAAAATGGTGTGCATCAATCTGTGATTGAGTACTACCAATTTCTCTGTTTTGGTCGCATAAAACCTGTGGTTTTACGCGAATGATGTAATGAAAAAATTGGTGCCCGAGGGGGGACTCGAACCCCCACGGGTTGCCCCATACGCACCTCAAGCGTACGTGTCTGCCATTTCACCACCCGGGCTTTTTAGGGCGATGTCGCCCCTAGAAGAAGGCGTATTATACTTCTCGACTTTTGATTGTCAATCAAAGCGCTATTGGACTGTGAAAAGGTGAATCTTTGAAGAAAAGTATTGGGTCGTTATTTTTGCTATGCCTGTTTGTTTATGCAATGAAGTCTTCGGCGTTTTTTCCCTCTCTCCAAATGTTGAAAGACACCCAGTGGGATCTTTCGCTTTTTCCGGTTCTGGGGCTTAAAAAAGCTGAGGCTCTTTTGTGGCTCATTCCCATTGGTCTCGGATTCTTCGGTTGGGTCCGCTGGATTCGCTGTAGTTTATTAAGCTCTCTCGACGGACTTGTAGTTGATTTAGCGGCCTGGGCGGTCGCTCTTTGTTTCTTTTCGTTTTACTGTTTTGCCCTCGGTGTTAATGACCTTTTAACTCAATTTGTAGTTGGTTTGTTTTTTGTAATTGGATTTATCCCTGGAGTTCTTGAGCTTAATGATGTTTGGAAGTCCTATAAGGCGAAAACGAGCGGGGCGGGCTTTTGGTTTCCTTTTGGGTTGGTGGCTTTGGTTTGGGGTTTTGAGTATTTATCCCCGCCCATCATTTGGGACGCGGTTCTCGACCACTTTCGGTTTGCGGAAGAAGCCGCCAGACTTCATCAAATACCCTTTCACTGGACCAACCACACGGGCGACATGCCGAAGTTTGTTGAAACCTTACTGGCGGGCTTTTGGTGTTTGGGAGGCGAAACTCTTGCCAAGTTTCTCAGCGGTTTATCCGCTTTGCTGACAGCCTATCTGGTTTGGGTGATCGCCCAGGAAAATGGTTTTTCCAACCGGGTAGGACAGTGGGTCTATTGGAGCTGTCCGTTATTTTTGGCGCTCTTTGCCTGGGGGTACGTGGAAGGTTTTTTGGCTTTTTACGAAGTGTTGGCCTTGTATTGCCTTTGGGAATTTTATAAACAGCCCAAGGTAAAGCGTTGGGTTTATCTTTGCGCTTTCTTTTTGGGCGCGGCTTTTTCGATTAAATACACCGCGGTTTTGGCGATTGTGGCTTGCGATGTACTTTTGATTTATCACAACTTTAAACATAAACGATGGGGTTCCCGTTTTTTGCCAGCGGCTGTTTTATTGTTCTTGCCCATACTGCCCTGGGTTTTACGAAACGAATTCGCCAATGGCAATCCTTTGTACCCTTTGGCGACTCAGTGGCTCGGCGGACCTCCGGGTTATAACGCTCACATGGAATCCAGTCTTTTAGAGGACACGGGTAAGCCGGCAGGTTTGTCGGTTTTGAGTTGGGTTTCGCTTTTGTGGAATAATTTTTTTACGCTAAACAACCAGGTAGGCGCCGCCTGGACACCGCTGTTGTTGATGAGTCTGCCCTGGTGGGGAAGAATTTTTAAAGACCGCTTTATGGTTTTTTTGCTGACCTTCACGGGTGTCTTTTTAACGGGATGGTTTTTCTTTTGCACCAGCTTGCGGCATGCTTCGGGTGGGGTTTTAGTGTTGGTTTTGATGGCCGCGATGGTTTGGGATAAAGCCCTAAAGGAAGACGGCCAATGGGCTAAAGCCGCATTCGGTTTGGGATGCGCTTTGTCGCTATGGCTTTGCGTTAGCGCCCAGTTAAGCACGACGGCGCCCTACGCTTCAGCGCTGGGATTGGAAGACCCGCTTAAACGGCTTGAACGAAATTATGGTTTTAATCTGGATACCTTCGCGGCTTACCGGGACATCGAAAACCAGTCGGATTCCTATGACAAGGTGGTGGCTTTGGGAGTGTTTCAAACCTACCCGCTTCAACGAACCTCGTATGTAGATTTTTATTGGAAAAGGCCGACCTTGTTGAGCTGGGCCAGCGATTGTAAAACTGCCGAGGACCTGGTTGCGCGGTTTAAAAAAGAAGGCGCCCTCTTTGTTTTGTATCCGCGGGAAGAGGCCATTCATTCCTTTGGCCGAAATAAGAATTACCAGTTAGAGGGTATGAGTGAAAAAGAATATTTGCGGTTTTGGAGTTATTTCATGTTTCCGGTGGCCGAATACGAAAACACCTTTGTCTATCGAGTCACTCAAACACCTTCTGCCAAGCCTATGGTTTTGCACGAGGTGCCGGGCCTACAAGAATCAGGTTTTTATGAGATTCAAAAAGCGGATTTTGAAGGTGACAATCAGAAGGCTTATCAATTGGCGGTGGATTGGACTGCCAAGTATCCGTTCATTGCGGAGGGTTGGCGGCAACGAGCTCAAGTGGAAGGGTCCATTAATCCCGAAAATGCTTATCATTCGGCTTTAAAAGCTAACCAGCTGGGTTTGCAGGATGTTAGTTTGTGCCAGGTTTTGAGTTTGGGATTGATGAGTCAAAAACAGCCAGTCAAAGCTAAGGTTTGGAATAATTTGGCGCTATATCGGGAGAAGGTTGAGAACGCCAAGGAAGAAAGCGCGTTGGGGTTTTATCGGAATGCTGAGTGAAAACGCTTAATCGATTTTTTGAAAAGTTAATTATTTTGAGCCGGTTAGCTTTTTCAAATAAAGGGCGCTGACTTCAGCGAGGTGCTTTCGAGCTTCCGCTGAACCGGGATTGGTTTCCAAAATCTGCTGATAAATTTCAATGGCGGCTTTCAAAAAGCCTTTTTGGGCGCAGACCCCCGCCAGTTTCAAGGGGTCGTCAATCGAATCAATATCCTTATGTTCACTCAACTCCTCAGTGAATGCCGATGAAAGAGGGTCAGAACCTTCCCAGAAATCCGAATTTTTAAAAACGATGGGATTTTCCGTTTCGGTGGCCGAGCCGTATTTTGTTTTTATTTCAGTTTTTCCAAGTCTGGCTAAAGTCTTTTCGATGACTTGGGCGTTGTTGGGGCTCAATACGAGCGCTTTTTCTAAACACTCGGTCGCATCGTTAAATAGTTTCTTTCGTTCAAGAAGCAACGCATATCGATAAAGGGCTTCCGCAGTGCCGGGATGATCACCCAGTGTTTCGAGCGAGTCGATTAATTTTCGGTGGGTGGAGGCGTTATCCGGTTCTAATCGGATCATCAATTTCGCGTATTTAACGACCATTTCGGCGTTGTTGCCGGTTACGGCTTTTTCCAGAATAGCCGTCATATTGGGAATGGCATTATCGATCTCTTTTGCGCGGACACAGAACTCAATCCAGGCTTCCTGAACCTCGGGGCTCTCATTGTCGATTTCCAAAGCTTTTTGAAAAGTCGATCTGGCTTTTTCCAACCGTCCCAGCATATCCAGGGCTTTGCCCAAGTAAATCAACGCGCCGAGGTGATTTACTTTAAATCGAAGTAGTGTTTCAAATTCGACTACGGCTTCTTCAAACTTCTCCTGTTTAAAATAAATCAAACCGGAAATGTAACGGGCCTCCACGCTTTTGAGTTCGATCGCTTTTTGAGCCAAATCAAAGGCTTGATCGATGTAACCTTTGGCATAAGCTTCTTCCGCCAGATTCAAAAACTCTTTTTTAGCTTCGCTGGTCGCGCCTTGTTTGAGATAAGCCTGCGCCAAGTGCTGGCGGGCATCCAGGTTTTGAGGTTCAATCTCGGTAATTTTCATGAACATCTGCCGGGCTTTTTCAAATAGGTTGTTCTTAAAAAAAGCGTTTCCCAACATTTGATAAGTTTGAATCGACACCGGCATTTGATCGATTTTGTCTTCCAGAGTTTTCAACTGAGACTGAACCATGGGGTCCTGGGGGCGGAACTTTAAAATTTTGCCTATCAGTTCAATCGCCGGTTCGATTTCATCCGCTTTTAAAACCTGATCGATCTTGATATAGCCGTGAGCGTAATTGATTTGAGCTTGTGTACCCTCTGGAAGTTGGGAGGAGTCCATCGCCGTAATTAACTTGAAGATGGAGACGGCTTTGTTGGTTTCACCGCGGCTTAAAAAAATCAGGGCAGCTTTGTCGTAAGATTCGTAAGCTAATTGAAATAAACTATGTTTTAAATAGATATCACCCAAAGCATGGTGGGCATCAACGTCGTCAGGGTCGATGGCTAGAATTTTTTTATAATCGACGATGGCCCTTTCCCAATCGCCCATTTCGGCTAACACGTAAGCCGTATTCAAAAGTTGGTTTTTTTCTTCATTAATTGAGGTTTCCATAAGACCTTTTAAACTAAGGGTTTTTTATCAGTTGCGGCTAATTATACGGCCAATTTAAATTTTTATTAAACCATTACAGTGGATTTGCGGTCAAACCAAGGGACGTAAGGAAAGGTGCAGTAGTCAGAAATTCATATGAATTAAACGATTCAAAACACTTGATCTCTTAACTTATTTGGATTTGTTGAATTTTTTATGTAAATATCACGAACTTCGATAAGTCTTTTTTGAAGTTCTGCCGAATTAGGGTTTGATTCCAAAAGTTGCTGATAAATTTCAATGGCTGCTTTCAATAATCCTTGTTGGACGCAGGTGCTGGCTATTGCCATTTGGGTCTCAAAAGCATTTTGAGGAACCGATTGAGCCGGAATTGGGTTATGGGATTCAATAAAACCATAATTGGGTAGCCAGGTTTCTGTAACAGTTGGAGGAACATCAATCGGGACAGGACTTTCCGCAACAATTGGATCTTCTATGTTCAATTTCAACGATGGAATGGAAACAATGTGCATTTTTCTTTGCTTCATCCAGATTAATGCTTTTTCCAATTCTTCGGAATGGGCCGGATTCAGTACGAGGGCTTTTTCTAAACATTGAGTCGCTTCATTGAATTGGTTTTGTTTTTCGAATATTGAAGCTAACGCACAGTAAGCGTCAGCGGCACCGTAAAGATCACCTGTGGCTTGTAACGCCGCTATTAATTTAATATGTGAAAAAACTAAACTTGGCTCTAGCTTGATCATTATTTTTGAAAACTTGGCTATTGGCTCCGCGTTTTCTTTTGTTACGGTTTTGTCTATTAAAGCCATCAGGTTGGAAATGACCGTTTCTTTATCATTGCTCTTTACGCAAAACTCAATCCAGGCTTCCTGCACTTCTGGGTTGTTTTTATCCACAGTCAGAGCTTTATGAAAAAACTCCTTGGCTTTTTCCAATTGACCCAGCTGCTCAAAAGACTTGCCCAAATGAATCAAAGAACCCAAATGACTGACTTTAAATCGAAGAAGTTTTTCAAATTCGATCACAGCTTCTTTAAATTTCTTCTGTTTGAAATAAATTAAACCCGAAATATAGTGCGCTTCCACACTTTTCAGTTCCACGGCACTTCGAGAGTAATCTAACGCCTGGTCTAAATTGTTCTCTTTAAAAGCCTGCGCGGCTAGATTCAAGTATTCTTTTTTTGCTTCGCTTTCGGAACCCTGCTTGATAAAAACTTTTGCTGAGTGTAAACGAACCGCCGGGTTTTGGGGATCAATAGCCTTGATCTTTTCGATCATTTGCGTGGCTTTTTCGATCATGTTGTTTTTAAAAAAAGTATGGCACAACATTTGATAGGTTTGAATGGACGGCGGCATTTGGGTGATTTTTTTGTCTAGTTCGGACAAAAGTGATGGGGCCACCGGATCTTCCGCGCGAAATTTTAAAATTTCACCCAGGGTCTCAATTGCAATTGCAATATTTTCTTCTTTTAACGCATCCCCAACACTCACATAACCTTGGATAAAATTAAGCTGTTTTCGAACGTCATCGGGGAGTTTTGACTTGTCCAACCGGGTTATTTTTTTATAAATCTGAAGAGCTTTGCTGGTTTGATCACGACTTAAAAAGCCAGAAGCGGCTTTGCTGTAGGATTCGTAAGCGAGATGCAGAGAAAGTTTTTTAACATAAATGTCACCCAAAATGTTGTAGCTGTTCAGATCATCCGGGTCGATAGCTAGAATTTTTTTATATTCGAGAAGGGCCTTATCCCACTGGCCGTTATGAAAAAACATGTGAGCTAACTTTACAATGTCTTTTTTGTCATCGTAAACTGACTTTTCCATAAGACCTTTTTCGTAACGCGGTTCGGTGATTTAAGGCTTTTTTATTATACGCTTGCCCCTTTTTTTCATCATTCTCACAAAAGGTCTTTAAGACTGCAGATAGGCCTGTTATCTTGTCAAAATCCCTTGAAAACAATGTTCCAAAGGCAAATTACCATGGGGGCGGCTGTTTTTTAACAGGGTTTTGCTGCAGAACCGCGACTCTACGCTAAAGACTGGTTTTAGTTCTTGCCGTAAAGAAGTGGATTGGGTTTGGACGGGCACTCATCACCGATTATAAGATTTTTAATTTTTCCTTGTTGACGCAATTCGTTTAATTTGGGGATCAAGAGGTTTTTCTGGGCCATGGGTGAGATGGGGTTGATATAAATCTTGGTTCCTCCTTCAAAACCGGCCAAATTGTTAGTTCTCCATTTGATTAAAATATGCCAGGGCATTAACACTTTGGCGTCACGAGGGGTGTAATACCACTCTTCGTTGCAGGGTACTTGATTGCCGGTGGCAGCGTGACAGGCGTGAATAAGATCCGAAACACTTCTTAATTCTTCAGCAGTGTGGTCTTCGGGCCGCACTTGGCGGCTCTTGGAATAAATAACCAGGGTGGGGAATCGGTGGCCCAGTTCCGCAACGGCGATAGCGTGATCGTTTTCGGCCACGATGAGGTTTTGTGCGATCGAAAAATTAATAATGGCCTCGTTATAAATGTTAGGGTTTTGTCGGACGATTTCTAACTCGGATTCAATCGACGCGCCCCATTCATCAATCCCTACCAATTGCCGATGAAGATGTTCTAATGAAGCTCCTGCGGGTTGAAGCCAGTTTTGAAAAACGGAGACATAACGGACAAAACGATTGTTGGCGTAAATGTCATTCAAAGCGCTAATAGAAAAACGCAAATATTGATAGTGCTCTTCGGACGTAAGTTCACCAGAAGAAACCAAGTCGGTATCGAATTGTGCGCCAGATTTAAAGTGTTTGTGAACGATAATTAGTTCATGGGCGCCACCGAAAAAAGATTCAGCCAAACGAAGTTTTTCTTCCTGAGTCATTTGGGTCAGTTCTTCGGATGTTTTACCAATAAGTTTGAGCTTGGTGGTAATCATTTGTAAAACATGGACTAAACCGCGTGGATTGGCTAAGTATTTTTTTTGCCATAGAGTTTGATCAACTGATTTTTGAAATCCGTGGTTTTTTATCCAGTAATCTAGGGTGACAATTTCAAAAAGATTAGCAACTCGCCTGAAAATAGCTTGCGAGTTGTATAAGTCGTCTGGGCTCAAGTGATCCAGTATCTTATAGAAACCATCGGGGGTTTGAATAAGCCGGTTTTTTTCAGGAGGAGTTTTAAAATAATTAGCTTCGCAAAAATCGCAATAGTTTTCAGGGTTGGTAGTTTGCAAAGTTTTGGGTTGGTGAATTGCTTTGTTGAGAGGGCGGTGGGCTCGATCAGGAACTGTCCAGACTTCAGTGCCGGTGAGAGGGTTGATGTGTTTCAAGGTTCCGTCGGGCAGAGTGCGATACATATTTTTGAATTCGGGCATGAAGTTCATTCGATTTATTATTGAAGTTAACGATTTTTAGTATTATATGAGCGATATTACTCACAAGTAATTTTAACTTTTAAAGTGAAATGAGTTTGTCTTGTCCGAGCTTTTATCCATCCAAAATCTTGAAGTCTCTTTAAAAAACCCTCTGAATGATAAACAAGGTAGGGTTTTAAGAGGCATTAGCCTTAAGTTGGATAAGGGTCAACGGGTGGCTTTAGTCGGAGAGTCGGGATGCGGTAAAAGTATGACCGCTCTTTCCATTTTGAGCTTGCTGCCCCAGCCGCCGATGGAAATCACGGGAGGTACCATACGCTTTAAAGATAGAGATATCAGCCATTTAACTCGGGAAGAATGGGAAGCAATTCGGGGTAAAGATATTGGGATTGTTTTTCAGGATCCGATTACTTCGCTCAATCCGGTTTTCACTGTAGGAATTCAAATTGAGGAAACTCTTCGAAAACATTTAGGGTTGTCAAAACCTGAAGCCCGACAAAGTGCCTTAAATCTGCTGACTCAAATGGGGTTACCTGATCCTGCGCGTGTTATAGATCAATATCCCCATCAGTTATCGGGAGGGATGTGCCAAAGGGTCATGATTGCCATAGCGGTGGCTTGCGGACCGGCTTTGTTGATTGCGGACGAGCCGACGACCGCGCTGGATGTGACGGTTCAAGCTCAAATTTTGGATTTAGTTTTTAAACTAACTCAGCAAAATAAAATGGCGGTGTTGTTGATTACACATGATTTGCGAATTGTGAAAGGTCACGCTGATCGGGTAGTGATTCTTTACGCGGGTGAAGTGATGGAAGAGGGAACCCCGAACGATATTTTTGAGCATGCGCAGCATCCCTATACGGAAGGATTGTTGGCCTCAATGCCGCAATTTGATTCAAGGGGGCACGATTTGGCCAGTATTGGGGGGGTGGTTCCATCTCCGTTTGAGAGCTTGATGGGCTGTGCTTTTTCTGGGCGATGTTCAAAAGTGAAAGAAAAGTGCCGAGTGGAAAAACCTACTTTTGTTGTAAATGAAACAGGACATGGAGTGCGATGCTTTTATCCGTCCGAAAAATAGTTAAAGAGTTTCCGGTTCAAAGAGGCTTGTTGGGGACACCGACTGCTTTTCTAAAAGCGGTCAATGACGTTTCCTTTGACGTGGAAGCGGGTGAAGTGGTGGGCGTCGTGGGCGAGTCCGGTTGCGGCAAAAGCACCGTGGGCAAATGCATTGTAGGACTGCATGAGCCAACCCAAGGGCAGGTTTTATGGAATAACAAAGATTCGGTTTTGCTTAAAAAAGATGAAAAAAGAGATATTCGTCGTGAATTTCAAATGGTTTTTCAGAATCCTTTTTCGTCTCTGAATCCTCGACAAAAAATAAAAGATGTTTTATTGGAACCTTTGGAAGTTCATAGTCTTTTAAAACCCTCGGAGCGGTTGACTTTTGTGAAAGAACTGATGATTCGGGTTGGGTTGTCAGAGACAGATTTACTAAAATATCCCCATGAGTTTTCCGGTGGACAAAGACAACGGATTGGGATTGCTAGAGCTCTCGCTTGTCAGCCTAGTTTGATCGTTTTAGATGAGCCTGTTTCATCTTTAGATGTCTCCGTACAGGCCTCTATTTTGAATCTTTTGGTAAAGCTCAATCAGGATCAAAAGATCGGTTATTTGTTTATTTCCCATGATTTGCAGGTGGTGGGCTATATCAGCAACAGGGTTTTAGTGATGTATTTGGGAAAGGTAGTGGAAGAGGGGAGGGTAGAACAAGTGCTCCAAAACCCGAAGCATCCCTATACACAGGTTTTGTTGAAGGCAAGTAAAGGGTCATCGGTGGCGTTGAAGGGCGAATCGTCAAATCCGGTAAATGCGCCTCAGGGTTGTCCTTTTTCGGCCCGTTGCCTTTATGTGGAAGACCAGTGTTTGACTCAAAAACAGGAGTTATTGGAAGTTGAAAATCGTTGGCAGGTGGCTTGTTGGAAGTGGCGTGAAATATAGTGTTTTTACAGTGCTTTGGTTCTGGCGTGATAGGCGTTATACTTTGTAAGTGATCTGCTTGTCCTGCAAGATAACCCTCACAATTGAAAAACTCCACGAGGTATCGCTATGAAAGTTTTGATTGTTAATCCTCCTACTTGTACAGGCATGAAATACATCCGTGAAGGTCGCTGTGAACAACGTTTAAATTCTTTCCAATACGTGATGGTTCCCATCTCGCTTCCCATGATTGGCGGCGCGCTCGAAGCTAAAAAGCACGATGTGAAAATATTGGATTGCATCGCAAACGACATGGATGTGGAAGGTCTCAAAAAAGCCATTGCGGAGTTTGATGCGTCATTAATCTTGTTCAATATGTCGACCGCAACTTCAGCGAGTGATGTTGAAGTGATCAACATGATGAGACCCGCATCGAAAGCTCACTTTACTGTTATTGGGAATCACGCGACTTCTTTACCTGAAGAAGTTCTAACTGCTTCCGCTTTAGATTCTGTTATTCGTCGTGAGCCGGAATTAACAGCCCAAGATTTGGTCGATGCGGTTGAACATAACAGGCCTTTAGAAGATGTTTTGGGAATTACTTTTAAATCTAATGTTGGCTCAATTGTTACTAACGAAGACCGTCCTTTTAACGAAAATCTCGATGATTTGCCCTTTGCGGCAAGGCATTTGCTGGATAATGCCAAATACACATTACCTGTTATTAATGAGCCCTATACGCTGATTATTACGAGCCGTGGTTGCCCCCATTCCTGCATCTATTGCACGGCCTATCAGTATTATGGGAAAAAATTAAGATTGCGTAGCGCAACAAATGTAGTGGATGAAATGCAGGAGTGTTTTGAAAAACACAATTTACGTAATTTTACGATGTGGTCCGATACCTTTAATCAGAGTAAAAAATTTGTGATGGATGTTTGCGCTGAAATCAAAAATCGCGGATTGGAAAAAAAGATCCGATGGATGGCGAACAGTCGAGTTGACCATGTGGATCCTGAAGTATTAAAAGAAATGCGTTCATCGGGTTGTATCGGTGTTTCTTACGGAGTGGAATCTGGTGTTGAAGAAATTTTAAAGAATATGAAAAAAGGCGCTACCGCCGAACAAGCGCGCATCGCAGTGAAACAAACGAAAGAAGCGGGCATCGAAGTTTTGACTCACATTATTTTTGGTTTGCCTGGTGAAACGATGGAGACGATTAAAGAGACTATCAAATACGTAAAAGAACTAGATCCGGATTATGCCCAGTTTTATTGCGCTATTCCTTTCCCGAAAACTGAATTGGAAGAGATGGGCAAAAAAAATGGTTGGATAACTACCGAAGATTACGCAAAATATGAGCTAAATCAGCCTATTTTGCACTTGCCCACGTTATCGGTTGAAGAATTACAAAAAGCTAGGGATATGGCCTATCGCCAGTTCTATTTGCGCCCCAGTTATGTGTTCAAAAGGCTTAAAAAAATTAAGAGTTTCAAGGATTTGTTGATTAATTATCGTCAGGCAAGAGACTTTATCTCAAGCTGGATCTCTCCCAGTTCGACTGAAAAAACAGCCGTTTCAAAGGCTGAAAACGGTTCGGAACAAGCAATTTCGGCGGCCCGATAAAAAGTGAAGAATAATTAATTATTAGTTGACACAGTGTGGTTGATTGAGTATAAATACATCCCCCAGCCACTAAGGCTTGTGGCTAGGTTCTTTGAAGTGTTAAATCATTAGACAATCGGAAGTTCTGTAGGTTTCGATTGCGGTGCTCATCGCAGCGGTGGGTTTTGTTGTCTCTAAACACCCTTGGGGTAAGCATCGGATGGATGCTTGTCTGTTTTTGGTCTTTGAAAACTAAATAGTGCATACGAAACAAGTTTGGGTGCTAGTCAAAAGTAGTTTGAGTTTGTTTTAGTAGAGCCGAAAAGCTTTCTTATGGAGAGTTTGATTCTGGCTCAGGACAAACGTTGGCGGTGCGTCTTAGACATGCAAGTCGAGCGTGAAAGCCCGCAAGGGTGAGTAAAGCGGCGAACGGGTGAGTAATACTTGGGTAACGTACCTTTTAGATTGGGATAACGCGCCGAAAGGCGTGCTAATACCAGATATGACCACGATCTCTTTGGGGGTTGAGGTAAAAGATGGCGCAAGCTATCACTAGAAGATCGGCTCAAGCACCATTAGCTAGTTGGCGGGGTAATGGCCCACCAAGGCTACGATGGTTAGCCGGCCTGAGAGGGTGATCGGCCACACTGGGACTGAGATACGGCCCAGACTCCTACGGGAGGCAGCAGTTTGGAATATTCCACAATGGGCGCAAGCCTGATGGAGCGACACCGCGTGAAGGATGAAGGTCTTCGGATCGTAAACTTCTTTAGACCTAGATGAAGATTGCTGGGTAAATAATCCTGCAATTTGACAGTATAGGTAGAATAAGCCACGGCTAACTCTGTGCCAGCAGCCGCGGTAATACAGAGGTGGCAAACGTTGTCCGGATTTATTGGGTGTAAAGGGCATGTAGGTGGTCTTATAAGTCAAAGGTGAAATGGCCCGGCTCAACCAGGTCATTGCCTTTGAAACTGCAAGACTTGAGTTCGGAAGAGGAAAGCGGAATTCCCAGTGTAGCGGTGAAATGCGTAGATATTGGGAGGAACACCGGTGGCGAAGGCGGCTTTCTGGTCCGAAACTGACACTGAGATGCGAAAGCCAGGGGAGCAAACGGGATTAGATACCCCGGTAGTCCTGGCCGTAAACGATGAGTACTAGGTGTTAGAGGTATCCACTCCTCTAGTGCCGCAGCTAACGCATTAAGTACTCCACCTGGGGACTACGACCGCAAGGTTGAAACTCAAAGAAATTGACGGGGGCCCGCACAAGCAGTGGAGCATGTGGTTCAATTCGACGCAACGCGCAGAACCTTACCTGGGTTTGACATCCTTTGACCGCCTATGAAAGTAGGTTTCCTCGCAAGAGGCAAAGAGACAGGTGCTGCATGGCTGTCGTCAGCTCGTGTCGTGAGATGTTGGGTTAAGTCCCGCAACGAGCGCAACCCCTATTTTTAGTTGCCATCAGGTTAAGCTGGGCACTCTAGAGAGACCGCCGGTGACAAACCGGAGGAAGGTGGGGATGACGTCAAGTCCTCATGGCCTTTATATCCAGGGCTACACACGTGCTACAATGGCGTATACAAAGGGTTGCGAACCCGCGAGGGGGAGCCAATCCCAAAAAGTACGCCCCAGTTCAGATTGGAGTCTGCAACTCGACTCCATGAAGCCGGAATTGCTAGTAATCGCGGATCAGAACGCCGCGGTGAATACGTTCCCGGGCCTTGTACACACCGCCCGTCAAGTCACGAAAGTCAATTGCACCAGAAGCGATTGCGCTAACCCGCAAGGGAGGCAGATTGCGAAGGTATGGTTGGTGATTGGGACTAAGTCGTAACAAGGTAGCCGTATCGGAAGGTGCGGCTGGATCACCTCCTTTCTATGGAGACCATGGTAGAGGAACCCTTTTTGAGGGAACGCTCATACCGTAACTCCAAGTGGATACTCAAACGAGTTATGCGCTATTTAGTTTTAAAAGACCAAATTCGGATTTTGTTCTTTCGAATTGAAGTTAAAACTTTTGGGTTTTGAGTGAGTAGCCCTTCGGTAACTGATTGGGCCTATAGCTCAGTTGGTTAGAGCGCACCCCTGATAAGGGTGAGGTGACTGGTTCGACTCCAGTTAGGCCCACCATTTTTTGGTGTGGGCTGGCTGTAAAAAGCGGAGGGGATGTAGCTCAGTTGGGAGAGCACCTGCTTTGCAAGCAGGGGGTCAGCGGTTCGATCCCGCTCATCTCCACCAATAAATAGATCGACCAAAGGTTGAAGGTTTCGTGAAGTTTTTGAGATTTGAAAACTTCACGAAGCTTTGCTGTCTTTGACGGCGGCTTCATTGAATCGGATTGATTCAGTCCGTTCTTCGGAACGGGGTTTGTTCTTTGAAAAACGATAGAAAACTACTATTTAAGCTGAACCGAGTGCGTA
>Ga0302188_10001695_pt1 | contig 17004 bp, 16 predicted proteins | sample II_Bog_E2_1_FD_198783 | JGI IMG/M metagenome (GOLD analysis project Ga0302188, IMG submission 198783) | Peat permafrost microbial communities from Stordalen Mire near Abisko, Sweden - II_Bog_E2_1 | ecosystem: Environmental > Terrestrial > Soil > Wetlands > Peat | place: Sweden: Abisko...
ACAGAATCAAATACATAAATATCAATATTTCTGACTTTATTTAGGCTACCCTGAACGAAAATGATTCCGCTCGGTTCGACCTGTTCTTGGACTGTCTCTTCTGCGCTCCTTAAATTTTATCTCCATATTGTTTAACTCCTACTCTTCCTCTGCAATTTTTTCATTAAGTAGTATATCTTCATCTTTTAGAAATTATATTTTCGCGAGTAAATCGTTCATATCAACACCATGCTTTTTCCTTGCGCTTTTCAGTGCAGTTAAAGTGATATTTTTACGATTGATGAGATCTTTCATAGTTTTGGAAGGACTTGCCTGTTTCTATGGAGAGATATGATGCGATAAATCAACTTTGCGACTCTTACTAGCAAACGATTCCTGCTTACTTCTTTCCTTAAACTCCTCATAAGTCATGAGGGGTGCATCCATATCATTTGAGTTCTTACTGTCATTATGGATATGTTTTTACTGCAACTCCTAAATAATATTTTTAATTTTAAGATACTTGTCGTATTTAGTATTGTAGTCATCTTTGCACCTCAACAACTGCTCACGCTCACTCTTTAACCCTGAAAATAACTTAAATTTGCGTTATTTTTATGTGCTGTCAGTAGCAAGACGGTTTACTATGGAGTAGTTATCATCATCTGGCTCGTTTTTTACATTATTCTTAAGTTGGTCAATCTATATTGTTAAGGCTTTGATAACTTCATCTTTGGTTTTTATAACTCTCTCTAATTCTATCAGTTCCTCCTTTTATGACTAAACTCTATCTTTAATATTGACTATCTTGTCGCATTCCCTTAAAACTTCCTTAGAAAGTGCAACTTCCTTCTTTGTTTGTTCCTAAATGTCTGGACTACTGATTGAACTGGGTGTGTTTAATTTCCCCTTCCCTCTCTTAAACTATTGCAGTAACTAATTTTTAGAAGAGTGTATTTTTTAACGATTGGGTGGTGATTTATTTGCTCCAAGTGTGTTGAGGCGTTTGCTGATGTGACTGGAGCCTAATCCAAGTTTCTGATTCGAATTAAAATGTCTTAATTTTTTTTACTCCATTTTATATTATAAATTAACTTTCCATTATGTGATGTGTTCCATACTGCTTTAAAGATTAAATTATAGGTTGTTCTATCATTTGATTTATAGATAATGGGAAGATAAGTATCTGGCTGGCTAATTTATAGATTCATGATAATATATTAAAGATGACATTGTGGATATGGGTTGTCTGCGTGCTTTGGGTCACTTCAGTATCTGGATGGGTTTACAACAGTAACATCACCAATGCACTTCGGACTGCCTTACCTAATAATCTAAGCAATTTTACCTTAATCCCCTACTCATCACTGCAACTCATTATTATTTATGGTGGTGCTAATAGCACGTACGTCTCAGACCGTACTTTCATTCTCAATCTCACAAATAACTAAATACACGAAGTCACCTCAAGCATAAGACCCTCTAAACGTTCGAGTCCCTGTAACTTTGCAGCCAATAACAGTGTTTTTATTGTTGGTGGAAAGAGTACCTCCAAGACTAAAAATACCGTTGATACATCATTTTGGAAATTGGATCTTAATACAGAGCTATGGAGTGCGGTAATATCCAATCTATAAACTTATCAGTTATGTCAAATGTTTGCTGGAGGTGATACGGAGTTGGTAATAGCCGGAGCCTCTTCTGATGGAATTTTGGATGTGTGGACCTATAGTTACAGCACTTCACAGTTAATCAGCAGATCTATTTCCTTTTTAGCTTACGCTTCTATTGAAGCCAAGCAATGGGATGGCACTGTAATAACAAATCAGATTGATATTGACTAAGCTCCCTCCAATTCCACAGGCTACGTCTCAATTAATTACTTTCCAACCAAAGGAATTTCAATCCTTAAATTCATGAGTACTGATGACCCGAATAATTACATCATGAAGATTGATTACAGTCTGTATAGTTTTAAGTGGAACTCCAGTTAACCTATCTACTACATTACTTTTCTGCAATCATTACCATCGCCATATGCTGCAGGGACGACCAAATTTGTGTTCAGCAAAGGGTGGAATATATTCTATACATATGCAAGCTTGACTAATTATTATATGGCTTTCAACTCAGCGGATTTGATTAGTGTGCAAAGAATTGATATTAATTCGACAAATTTCTACTCCGAAACATGGCCTAATTTTCAGAACAGTTCAAGTACCTTTTCATTCCTCATATATCAAATGTCATTATTGTAGGACCCAGATATTCTTCTTGTGGTTCACGGAACTCTTTTGGTGTACACCCTTGCTTACAACGTCTTTAGCAATACCAACACTACTAACTACGCTATTTCAAACACTTTCTACGGTATTAATCAATGCAAACCAGGATGGACCGGTCAAAACTGCTCTATGTTGGTTTGCCCTGGATCTCTAAATCTTAATGGGGCTAATAAAGTCAGTTTCATCAACTTTCAATGTTCTGGTCATGGAAAATGTACTGACACTGGCTGCGTTTGTAATTAATTATGGGGAGGTGATGCCTGCAACGTTTACCTGAGAAAGAAATGTTCTGGCACTCTTTTGGATAATTTTCCCATGAATAATTGTGAATGTTTTAACACTACTATTGGTAGCAACAGTTGTGATGTTATTTTCTGTCCAAGTGACTGCAGTAATCATGGGACATGCAATCAAGGGTACTGTGAATGTGATAATGACTATTATGGAGCTGACTGCAGTATTATGATTGTGGAATTACCATGAATAAATATTGTTCTTGTGGCAAACAAAGGATAGATTATTGCTAAATTGTATCCAGTGTGTAGGCAAGGGAAATGGTTTTTTAATTTATTTCTGATGATATAAAATTAATGAATAGTAATGAAGAATTGTTCTAAAGTCTAAAGATATTGATTGAATTGTGTTAATAAATTAAATCATGATATGCTCATTTCAATTTCAAAACCTTATAAAGCTACCATTGTTATTGTATTTATACTACTAGTCTCGACTCTATCCTATTTAAATGCAATATATGTTTTAACAAAAAGATAATTTTAAAAAGATTATATTATCATCAACGAGCTTGCAGAAACAATTTTGTTGAATTTGTTAAAATAAAAGATGAAATTACAATGTTTGAAACAAAAAATACGGATTATAATGACATAAAAATATCAGTGTTATTAAAAAATAAAGTTATACTTTAGGAGAATCGCATTGAGAAATGATTGATTGGTGGAATTCAATACTTTCTTTTTGCATTTAGAATTACTTGTATCCTCATCTATCCTTTTAATCATACCAGTTATATTTGTATAATCATAATTAATTAATGATAGGCTTCAAGTTTCTTCTTGTTTTACTCTTTATCTGCTTTTCATTTGGACAGCAGTATACTGGCAACTTTGTAGGTGTTGGAGTCGTTGGCCCTCTAAGTACAGCTGCTTTTGCATGCATTGGTCAAACTGAGTTGCCAATTCAATCGCCTGACAACTTATATAGCGTTATTAGGATTTATTAAAACTCTCTCTCACCTTCAGGAATAGACCCAAATGCTTTCCAGACAATCAATAATGCCAAGACTGCTAATTTCTATTCTGATTTTTACATTGAAATTTGCCGTGGATAGGATGCAGTTACTCAAATTAATACAGCCTATGTATTTTTAGGTGCTCTTATAGACTATTCTCCTTGGATATTCATTAAAGTTGAGCCGAATCATAATCCTGATTGCTCCTGGGAGAGCCATAGCCATGTGGATAATTGCAACTTCTTACAACAGGCCCTAAATAAAATTAATCAGATTGGATATATACCTGGAGTATTTTCTACAGCTCATATTTGGGAAAAATTCTTTGGTAGCAACTGTGATTCTATTGCTGGATTAAACGGAGGAACTTGGCTATGGTATGCAAACTACAACAGCAGTGGACAAGTTGATTCAATTCGATCATTTGATGACTTTGTGCCTTTTGGAGGATGGACAGTCGGGTCTTCATTCTTGACAATGAAGCAAGTTGGTGGAAATGTCACAGTTCCATTATGTGGCAGTTCAACTTGGCATGCTTTTGTTGACTATATTTGGGGTCCTACCTATTGATTGATGCTCCACAAATTTATTTAAATCACTTGCAAATGAATCTTTTAAAGTGAGATTAGGATGGATGAGAAATGAATTTAAGATTATTAACTGATGAATCATTATGAGTGATTAAAGATTTTAAGATCACATACTGCTGTTGATTGCATTGTCCTTTATTTAAGTTAATGTCTCGACAGCAATATTTATGATTATATTGATAAATTATAACTTCGATTGACATAAATAAAACATCAGATGTAAGAGACCATATACAACATCATTCCTAAGGAGTACACCCCACCTGCAAAATAACCACTCTACAAATCAAAATTTCCTCCCAATATCAAACCAACAGGCTCCACTTTCTGCAACCACACCACTTCTAAACCCTTAGTACATCATATTTCATAAAGGCAGCTAATCTTGGTGGAGAATTCAATGCAGGATTACAGGCACATACTGAGTTTGGTAACACTAAGACTTTAGGACATTTGAAAGGAGATCGTAAACCTATCCCTGATGATTTTCTAAAGAAACAGACTGGAACTATGGGAAATTAAACCTTGCCTCCAAGTAAAAACTAGCTAAATCAGTTCGCAACTTCTCCTACGATTGTCAGCACAAAAAAGATCCCGTGCCCCGTGTGCATGAAAAACCAGTTCAAGGCATGAGCTCCGGAAAAAACTTTATCGTAACTAACGCAATTGAAAACATTCTTTCAACTGCTAAGAAAAGTGAAGAGCCCATTGACTGGCAAAAAAAAAAGAATTTTGGTCAAACTCCATAATATTTGAACAGAATAAAGTAGAACATTCAAAACGAATATACCATGATTCAGAATTTACATCAGCAAAACAATGAGGAAAAGTATAGAATGATTAATATAGGCAATGCCTGACCGAAGAAGAAGTTAAGGAGATTCGAGAGGGACTGAAAAGGAAATGGGATGAGATCAATCGTGAGTATCAGAAAATGACGCACGTAAGGTTAGTGGATACTACTGGATCAAAAAGAAGGAAATAGGCATATGAGAAAGAGCTGGGTGATATCGAGGCCGACATAAAGAAACTCAATAAGTTATATGTGTTTGTTGATTGAGCATTGCATATACTTTTATATAGTCCTTTGATATTTACTGTTGCATTAATTTTGGAGTGATCAATCCTTTGTGATTTTCGACATCAGAAAAAAATATAAAACTATCGAGCGTATACTTGTCAATGAACAATGAGTCACAAATGTAGACGTAGATAAAATAAAAAAACAGTCCACTGATCATAGGATACTATCCAGTCAGAGCGAAAGCTCAAGTCACTCGATTACTCTGCGAATATCTACATATTCCGTATGTCGATCTCATGTTTACCCCTGATGGGTGGAATAAATACAAGTAAAACGAGGCGAAGAAATGGATTATAAAAGATGTGCCCTTTATTATCGATGATGATTTTGTAGTAACGGGAACTTCTTCTTTGATGGACTATGTGATTGATAAAGCAGGGAGAAATGATTTGCAGGGTCGCAACATGGTCGATCAAATTAAGATTGATTCTATCGGATTCAAGCATGATCTCAGAAGCGCCATACTCGGATTAATCTGTAATATTCGCCCTACAACTTTGCCTCAGTAATAAAAGGCTATCCTCCAGCATTACTGGAACAAAAAAATCGAACCTATTCTCTGTGACTACGAAAACGAATGCCAATAAAATGCTTGGTATTATGGGTACATTACAATAATGGATTTCCTCGTATATGAAGTAATTAAACTAATTGAAGATATGTTTCCTAATCAAATTAATAAATTTAAAAAGCTTGTCGCTTTAAAGGAAAGGGTTGGAGCCATTAAGGAAATAGAAGAATATGAACAATCGGATAGGGCGGTCAAATAGGTGTGTCCCGTGAGATACTTTCTGAAATTTAGGGAATAAGCCATGCGAAATCTTAAAAGTGGCAAGGAGATGGATGTTTAATGATCCTTATGATTTGCATAACATGATAAGATGACTATTTAATCATGAATAATCACCTCCATATCTAGATTCTTCTTACCGTTATCATGATATACAGATCATTCATAAATTGGATGAAGTCTTTATTATCACGCTGGCTTCTTATAACTTTTATATAGTTAGGTGGTCAGTGCTCCAATTATGATTTTACATTTGCTGATAAGCCTCCTGGCCCCAACTCATGATCTATAACACTTTTTAACGACCCTTTTCAGTCTAAATAACATTGCAATTACTAAATTTAACTCGAGAGCCATACATATTTCTTAGCTAAGCTTGTCATATCGCACTTTCAGCTCGTCAGTCTTTTTCCTTCGTCCTTCCAGTACCTCGCATATAGTCTTTAACTCAGTGATTTAATTCATTTTGCGCTAAAACTGTTGCAGATCATTCTCTGATCCTCCTCCATGCTGATGATGTTCTTCCTCTATCCAATGCGATGCCATTTTGATATGTTGTTCAATTTAATTAGCTTCTGCTTCAGTAGCAATGCCTTTAAGTTCTTCATACCTGTTTCTGCACCAATACAATTTGGACTCGTAATCATTTTTCATCTAATAAATCATGTTCATCCGAAGATCAGCTTTCAACATCTGCTCCTCTCTCTGCTGGATATTCTTCCACTTGTCCTCGGCTTTATGATGCAAATCACACAATTAAAAACTATGAATAGCCAGTTTGACACTTAATATTCTATTCTAATCCAGCATGAAAGTTACCTTGTTGGGAGTTTTGAACCTCAATCTTCCGATTTACTTTTCAGCGACACCAGGATCTATAAAAATAATCATATTGATAATGCCCTCCTCTCCTATATTCACAGATATTTAGGCAGGGTACAATGTGGAATTGGAGAAGAGCTGCTTTTGCTATTTTCCCCATCTAGCGCCAATCTATTTTAGCAGGCGTTGCTAATAAGTGTACTGAAGATTTAGGAGTTTTATGTCAAAAGCACCGAATATCGCACTACCCATTACGAGTGCTTCACTCTGGTTTAGAGTTCGTGAAGGCTCGAGACCAAATATTTTAGCAGCCATACTCTGAATACAAGGAATTCTAGATGCTCCGCCGACTAGTTCAACTGCATGGATAGTCAGCGAACAATTCCTAGATTGAATGGCAGCCATTGATGCAGCCATATCTGCTAGCACAGGCACTACAATGGTCTAAAGTTCCTCCCTTGTCATATTATAGGTGAGATCCTAGTCTGCTAAAAGATACTATAAATTGAGATGGTGTTCATTGTTGGCTGAAAGGACTGTTCGTTGTCTTTGAACGGCATCTGCCAGTTTGATGAAAGCCTTCGGGTGACTGATAATAGATTGCTTATGTTGTTTCTGGAAAAGATCATTGTAGAATTATGCTAATAGATGGTCCATGTTTTTGCAGCCAGTGTATGGTAAATACTACCAATCCAGTAATCTTCCAGCAAAACGTGAGAACTGCACTAGACTAAGGCTCACTTTGGAGTAGCCTATATCCATAAATATCACATGCCTCATTTCGTCCAATGCCTTTAGTTATTTAATTCGAGAATAGGTATACTGACAGCTCAATGCTATCCAATCATCAACTAGTTTCACTGGTCTCCCCAAACCAATCTCGGCACAGCGTTTGAGTAATATTCTCTCTTCATGACCAATATAGGCTGGTATTGCGATATACCCTTTTGAAAGAGTGAGATTATGTGTCTATATGATGCTTCTCACTTTGCCAATGAGACTAATCAACACTTCTTCAACGCTAACTTCCATAACTGTTTGTTTTCCCTCTACAGAAAATACTAGATCTTCAGTGGAAGAATACTTCACTTTTTAGTACTTCAGCTCTTACTCGAGAAGATGTTGATGTCTTTCAAGTCCTAGCATTCTTTGTGGAGCCCTGATGGTATTGGCATAGTTTGATTTTAGCTGCATTAAAAAGGTGGTACTTTTATCATGGCAGCCTATCCAATGAGTCGCTCAGTGGCAGTGTAGCCTACTAAAGAGGGCGTCTCTCTGAAATTGGCCTAATTGGTGAGAACTTCGAATTTTTCTCCATTAAAAACAGATATCTTAACAGTCCACGAGCCGAGATCAATGCCGCAGATAACTGGAGTTGACTTCATTATAAACAAATGATAATGTTGATAACTATTAATTTGGTAATAATAGGCCAGGTCAAAATAATCCATCAAGCTATTTATTACTTTTTGATGGAGATCATTATATTTTGATTGCTACCGCCTCAATAATCTGCGATTTATAATATGTGAATGAGGAGGAAAAATAATAACTTAACTGAGGACGTGACACTGTTCGTAGGCACATGCAAACTCATCACGCTCAACAGCAGCAGACAGATTGCTTATGCTGCTCGCACCCTCCGCCTAAACTAAAAAATCATATATACATACAAAAATCCACTTTTCATTGTCCACAACTCATAGGAAAGCTCTTCGAAAAATAAAAACCCTCCCGTTTTACTGGAAGGCTTAACTACGCATGAATGTAGTATTGTATTAACTATAGATTAATATAAGATTACTCCTAATTTACGTCCAAGATTACTACTCTATGAACGGGATAACGGAGTGGATAATTTTCTCAACTAACTGAAACTTAGCAGCACCGGCAATGAGAAAAACAACATCGTGGCAGTGATACACCAAGAGTAGGAATTTTTCAATGGATTTGTCTTTGCTCGTTAGTCCGATGCTATTGATTTTTACGAGGCAATGAACGTCGCTATCTCAACACAAATGTACAATTTGGCTTTGAGCTCAACATAATTGAGTTTTAACTATCGGATTAGTAATATGTTTGCAGATACGTTCAATGGATGTTGTGTTATCGATCCTATGGATTTTCTCGACGGCAAGCAGGAGGAAGCAGAAATATAAATGACTCTAAAGCTCCTCAACTCGATGAAAAAGGAGGCTCCTCATAATTTTAGGAAAGAGCTTTTCGAGATGACCTTAAGGTTCAAAATTGTTAATGAGGCGAGTCAAATATACGCCTGTAAATTTATCACTAGTCTGCAAGATAAAATAGAAAAACTGAATATGAGCGAGTGCTAATTAACAAGCAACATTATGGGGCAAATGATGATTTTACCCCCTTACAACTTAGCTGAAAACCTAAAATGTCTGCAAGAGCTGAACATCTCCAAAAATATTTTGACTGATGACGTATTTGCAACAGTTGGCAACATGCTGCAACACTCTAAGAAGTTGCATATTTTCAACCTCAGTGAAAACGAAATAACCCTCGATAAGGAGTCAATACTATTGGCGTTTCTCACTGCCATAAGTAGCTACAAGATAAATCTCAATCTTGCTGGTAACCGCATCCGAACAGCTAAGTATATCATTAAGTACATCATCAACAGCGATGGCATCATCCCCCTTGCTAAGCTCGACCTTTCAAGAAATCCATTTACTTCTGAGGATTCCAGTGCCATAGCCAAGTACTACTTGTAAAACAGCAAGCAGGACAAAAATAGTTTCAAACTTCAGTTGAATTAGCTCGAATTGTAATAACCTTATGCTTTTGAGTTTTTAGCAGAGGAGTATTGGCTAAAACGACAAAAGACTATGTCTATCCCCATAGCCATCAGCAAACATCCAATTCACAAAAAAGGCAAGGAGATTGGCAGTGCAGAGGAAATGGATAAATTTGAAACCCTTGACGAGCTATATAAAAATTATGGAACCCAAATATTCATGGGAAATTTCTACGAAATGAAGAAAATAAAGGACAAGCTAATATAAATGGGAGTGGAGTAATAAAATATTGCCGCTGAGACCAATCATTGCTTGGGCTCTAGAAGACAGCAGGAGAATATGATTATAAGGAAGTTTTAAAGATGCCTTAATTTTGAAATAGAACCAGCTAATATTATCAAAGCTTTGAATGAAGGACTGTACTATGCACGCAGAAAAGGACTCACAGGACAAGCAATGAACTGCATTGCAGTCATCAAACACAGAATATAGTAGATTATGGACCAATAGAACAGCAATAATCAACTCGGAAAGTGCTACAACTAATCCTTTTGTTCACGAAAGAACAGGTACAGCCATATCTACGACAACAACATAGATTAGAATTCAATTATTAATATTGACTATCGACAAGTTGCTGGACTAACTGATGAAGAACTTTTAAATTTGGAGAAAGAGTAAAAAAACCCTTAAAGTATTTACCTGTTCCTTGTCTATCATTATCTTCTATTTCAGAAAAAACCCAAGTTTGAACGCTGGATCATCGAGAGCTGCCTCATCGATCCTCGTCTCGCCTCAGCAAGGGTGGTTCGTTTCTAAAAATTTAATGTAATTGAGTTTGAGTAAAGCTTGAGAGTTCCTAAAACCACAGCAGTAGATATCTAGAAAATAAATAAATCTTCAAATTTGGGATTGTAGACCTATAGTTTCAGCAAATAATTTTCGTAATCTGGTGTGTCTGCCTCTGCCTATCCCGGGATGCTTTCCTCACATAAACCGGACTTCGAGCATTCTAAAATTATCTCAGCCTTCATCTAAGTCTGTAATAATTTGCTTAGTTTTCTATATTACACGCCAGATCAACTGTCAGATGAGGCAATCAAATACATAAGCTACATCTGTTAGTATTTAATGAGTCTTCAGAATCCAACTGATAGGGATCTGAAAAATTTACTTACTGAGGAATTGGTTATTCATTTTTTGACGTACTTTGATTCTGAGAAACATCAGTCAATCAAGAAAGGAGTCGCTGCTTTGGTGTTTTAATTTCTAACCAAGAGAATCTCATTTCATGAATAACTGGTAGATAGATTGTCCGCTTATTTTGTTAAGATAGACTCTCTGCCTGAAGATGGGTTGAAGCTACACGTAACTAAAGGTGAGTTGGGCTAAACCAAAGTTAATTGGGTGGTTAGGTAAATTCCTATTTTAAGGCAAATCATTTTGAAAAGAGGAATTATTGAAATATAAATCGCAGATATAATGCACCATGAGCTGTCCATCACTCTCAGCGTGGACGAACTGGACACGATTGCAGATATATGGAATTAAGTGAGGCTCAACATCGTCAAAATAGATTAACTTCCAACAGTTCAATCAAAAAATTTAGATCAGTATTGGCTCTGCGGAAAAAAGGCCAGTAGCGAATCAATGTATTTAAAATTGCTTCCCAGTTATGAGCACATTGGTAAGATAATATTTGGCGATCAGATGTAAAAGAAATTATATCTACGCAAGGTTATATCTCCACCAGAATTGCATAGTTTAAACTACCTTAAACAAATCAATTATGAATAGTTGATCTAGGTCTATGCCCAAGCCAGACAAAGCTTTAAAGAATCAGGACAGTTTCTCTCCCCCGACAAACATCAGGAATTCATCAGTAATACAATCATTTTAGAGATATCGATCGATTCACTTATGATGGAGGAAATCATGCTGGCCAATCTGCGCAGACAACCGGACGAGGACAGTACTCTTAAATACAAGTCGGAGAGGGAAAAGATACATAATGAATTCATCTCCAAACTGTATGATAAGTATGTGCCCTTAGGCGTGGCTCTAGATGAGTCGAGCAGATTAGCAATCATCACTCAAATCAAATCAAAGGAGCAAGGCGCCATTTCTAAGAATATCACATAACAAGTAAGATAATCCATTGACAAGTATATGGAAACATTAGGGATTATAGCATATAGTCTAGTAGTGCCCGATCAGACAGATAGAAACCTCCTCTTCATCAATAACCATAATTTCGTGTTTGTAGATCGATCGTCTGAGGAGGTGAGAGTCATTAAATGCCAATTTAAAAATTTGCTCTGGTTTTAACTAGTTGGTGGAGCCGATCCTCATATGAATTTTGACGTTATTGAAGAGATTAAAAAAGGATAAATGGAACTATACAAATTCGGCATATTCGGAGACCATCTTTGGTTGAGCCAATGCTTTTTGATGATTACCCAGATATGTCTTATGCGTTTAAGCTATCCCACTGAACTGCTTTTCCACAATGAAGACAGTCTTACCGGTGTGTCAAGTCTACCTTTTAAATCTTAGAGAGTTTTAATTAACTACTTGCCGATACTGGACCTCAGCAAATATTTCAAGTTCACCCTACCAAGGAAATTTGCCGAAGATATTAACCATATCAAAAATTCTGATGTTCCTAAGCAGGAGAGGAAATTATAAAAAGCTATGTAGGCGGAAAGCAAACTGGAGAAATCCAGTCTCATATAAAAACTTAACAATAGTATAAAGTCAATCGTTGAAGATGTACCGGAAAACAAACTTGATCAATCGCAACTCCCATAAAAATTTGAGAAGAACAGTTAGGCAATCTTACCATCAGTCATTAATCCCGATGATCCTCAAAGAGTGTCAATACCGAAATCATTCAATGGCGAAAAGACTATTGAGATTAAAGAGATTGTGCAGGAGAAGGGAGATGATGACCAAGTTATCATAAATCGAAAGAGCGGAGTTAAAAGATAGTCGAGACATCGCTCTCGCAATCGATGATTTATTCTGATTGTATTAATCGGCAACCATAAGTGAATTTTAATTTGACGTTATCATAGTTGTTCTTTCATCACGTGATGAATGGGTTAGTAATTGATAAATGAAAAAAAATAGCAGATATCTAAAAAATGCGAATAATAATAAGATGACAGCAAAATGTAATATATTTTTGAAGTTCATAAATCTAAATTAGAGCACAAGCAATGCTAATAAACTCCTTAAAAAAGCAAGGCGCCTTGAAGAGAGAAAATAATAAAATGTTAAAATCTTCTAAAAATTAAAATATGATTATTATAAATAAAGTTAGGCTATGCGATTTATCTTACACTATTCATGAATATTTTTCATGATTAATCATCGTACAATTTCAAAATATTGGTCAAATAGGTAAAAAATAATTTCATAGGATATTATCTCACATTTTATACAGCAGTCTATTATTTACTAACTCGTGTGATTTATCAAATTAATCTAAAATTAACTAAAATCATTCATTCAATAAATACATTAAACAGATACCTTTTACTATTTATTAGTTCGTAAATTACTAGCATTTATTTTATCATAGGTCATCTTTAGCAACTGGACGAATGGGAGCGAATGGTTTCATTTACTTGAAATTTGTTAGTGGGGTAGGGGTCGTATCCAGTATCTTGTTAATACGCTTTTACAGTTCAGGGGTAAACTTGTCCAAGATCTATAAAGCACCCAAACATTCTTCTAGCTGTTGGGCATTTCTTGCACCAATAATAGCAGAGTCAAGATGAGGATATTTTATCGCCCATGCGAGAGCTAGATGAGTCAATTTGCATCCAATTTCCTCATCAGCTATCTTTTTTAATTAAATAAGACTCTTAATATTCTTTTCAGTAGCTTTAGGCGCGTAAAATAATTGCCTCATAGCTTCGAGAGGAAAAGAGCTATTCTTTTCTGTAAAACGAGTAACCTCATCATCCTTAAACCCATCCAAGTACTTTCCAGTGAGGATACCTCCAGCGAGTGAACTCCAACCAATTAAACCGTAATTATATTTAGAGTATAAAGATTGGTATTAAATTTCATTTTGCTAGCGATTCAACATGTTATATTCGCTGGATGATCCAATAGGCTTGTGGAGATTCAACTTTTCACAGATGCCCAATGCTTTAAATACCGTTTCAGCATCCCAGTTACTGGTTGCCCAATAGAAGGCGAGACCTTTCTCGATCACCTAATTAAAACCGCGGCATATCTACTATATAGGAGTGATTTGATCGTAGACGTGAGCGTATATGATATCCACGTAATCTAGCTGCAATCGCTTTAAGGATTTTTAAACACTTTATCGGATATGCTTTCGATTTGTCGACACCTTAGAGTTGATATCAGAATCGCTGGCAGTGAGAATTTTAGTGGCAATGACAACTTATTCACGAGGGACTTTGAGATCTTTAAGGATTTAACCGAGCCGAGTTTATGACTATCCACCACCATATACTTCTGCTGTGTCGAAATGGTTGATGCCATTCTTAAGACCGGCAGCAATGATTTATTTGTCTTGTTCATAGTTGTTTGGCTTATTGTTGATGGCAGTGCCAACAGAGATTACCGATAGCTTGAGACCAGAGTTCCCAAAGTTGCGATAGATCATCTTCGCAGGTTGCAGTGCTGCCATATTGAAGGAATATATTATAGACCAAATGCCTGCTAAATGATGATGGGGATAATTTGACACAATTGATACGATTTCTAAATAAATAAAATAGAAAACATGAACTACAAGGAATATATCGATCGGTTGAAGTAATTGCAGTAAGATCGATCCAAGTTCGAGAAGTACAAGGAGAAGAACAACTACAGTCATAAACTCAACAAGCAGGAGTATAAGTATCAGGCATATATCATTGATCAGATGAACGATAAAAATAAACTCATCGCTGCCACACAACTTAGAGATACTCTCGTACAAACTATTAGGACAGATTAAGCTTATTCTTTAAAGAAGCTGTCATCTTTTATCATTGTGGAGCGAGCAGCTTCCAATGAGGTCATTTCATCAATGCAATCTCTTAGGCAGTAGCAATCAAAATTGAATAACAGTAGGGAAGATACCATTACTGTGGATCTCATTTTAATAAAACTGTGCACCGAAACAATAAAGCGGCAGTTGTAAAAAGCCATGATGTAAATTAAGAAGGACAGCTTCAACGACCTTAAGCAATACTGCAAGTAAAAGATAATTCTATATAAAATGATCAGAAACACATAAAAATATCACTATAGACACGCACTTAGAGCTTTTATTCAAGCTGCAACAAAAGTAAAGTCTCAGCAAAGGATTATTACAGAAGGCAAAATATTCGATGAGTCCTTTTCTGTTATTGTCAAGAATGATGGACTTCGGAAGGAGAGAGGCAAAAACATGGAAGAGTCTTATTTCAGCTTGATTATGGATAAGGAAAACCTGAATAGCGAGTGTGCCGCTTGCAGGGAGTCTGGAAAAATAGCAGCACAACAACATTAATAGATCGGTAAACTTATGGAGGAACTAACTTTTCTAAAGACTCTTCTCACTGAAAAAACATTGGAAGTAAAGAAGAGAACTTAATAATGCTAAAAGATAAGGCAGTATTATGAGTCTCAGCCCCAGGAAGGTAGCAGGATGGAGGAAATAAACTCTTCAGATATGCAGTCTAAAAACTCTTCCTTCCTCAGTGAAATGGAAAGACAAGTTTTGGGAGGGAAAAGAATCAAAAAGAACGGCAGCAGCAGGGGAAGCATAAGTCAGGTAAATAATAAATCGGAAGTATCTCGTTAATTACTGGGAAAATATATGAAATAGTCTTTTCAACTCAGGTAAAATATGGACATTGCTCGAGAAGCCTGTATCTAGCTGCAGGAAAAACTACGAGGGTAGGAAAGAAAGTAAATGGGACAAGTAATTAGGATGTTGAGCTCAAACGAAGAAGATGAAGTGGTTGATGAGGCGTGACTTCATTTAATGATGGTTGTATTCTTATTGGTTGCAGTTTCATCTGAATTTTTTATATCGTTATTATTGTTATTGCGATGAAGAAGAGCAAGATGGATGTATTCGAGGAGGACAGCGAACAGATTCTGCGTGAGTTGGAGAAAAACTATTTGTAGGTGCTGACCACGCTGGGCTATGGCACCTTTGGAAGGGTCAAACTCGTTAAGTTTCGTGGAAGGGATTAGGTTTATGCGCTGAAAATCATGCGAAAACAGTAGATTCTATAACAAAACCAGCTGATGCACCTTCACTCCGAAAAGGAAGTGCTGTTGTAGCTGTCTCATCCAAACATTGTCGCACTGTAAGCTTTGTTCCATCCAGTAAGTCCACTTTTCAGGACCCTAAACACATCTATATGATGTTCGAGTACATTCAAGGAGGAGAACTGTTCGCAAGACTGACGCGCAATGGAAGGTTTAATGGGCCCACAGCTATGTTCTACGTTGCTGGAGTTCTTGACGCCATCTGCCACCTTCATACCAAGGACATCGTTTTTAGAGACCTCAAACCTGAGAATATTATGGTTGATGCAGAAGGATTCCCAAAGCTTATCGATCTTGGCTTTGCAAAGAAGTTGCATCATCTTAGAACGTTTACAATTTGTGGAACTCCCGAGTACTTGGCTCCTGAAATGCTGTAAAAAACTAACAAAGCGGGATATGGGAAAGCAGTAGACTACTGGGGAATTGGTATATTGATCTACGAACTGTTAGCTGGTTATCCTCCCTTTTATGACAATGACTAGCCTCGTAACATTTATAAAAAGATCCTAAAGGGTGTCATAGAGTTTCCTGAGTTTTTTTCATTGAGGGCTCGACATATAATCCTTAGTTTGCTCAATCCAAACCCGACCAAGAGACTTGGAGCCCGTAACAACGGAGAGGATATTAAACATCATGCCTGGTTTAGGAAATTTGATTGGACTGACATTAGAAACGCAAAAGTTCCTTGGAAACCAATGGTCAAGGACCCACACGATGCGACTAACTTCGAGCAAGTATCAGCTTCGAGAGGAACGACGGTTTCCATTCCCGAGCATGATCAAAACCTTTTCGAAGGATTCTGAATAATTGCATACTCTTTAAACAGATGCAAAATCCTTATAAATTAATCATAATTATAGGCAGTTGCTTAATTGTTTGTTGTTGTTTTATTCTATTGTCTTGTATTTTTGCAAATATATGCCATTCATTTAATTTTTAATTTTAGTCGATAACTAGTAATGACCTAATTTAAGAAAACAAAACCCAGTAATAGTATGGAGGGTGCTTTTATCCCTTCGCAAGAGTATGAGAGTATAAAGAGGCAATTATAGGACAGCGCGAATACAATTTATATGCTTAAAAAAGAGAATGAAGTTTTAAGTGGAAAAGAATAAGAGCTGTAAAAACTCAAGGAACAAACTAGAAATT
>Ga0302188_10001696_pt1 | contig 17003 bp, 19 predicted proteins | sample II_Bog_E2_1_FD_198783 | JGI IMG/M metagenome (GOLD analysis project Ga0302188, IMG submission 198783) | Peat permafrost microbial communities from Stordalen Mire near Abisko, Sweden - II_Bog_E2_1 | ecosystem: Environmental > Terrestrial > Soil > Wetlands > Peat | place: Sweden: Abisko...
TGTAGGGCGGTTCCCGGTTGAACTAAACCCCTAACTCAATAAAAAAGCCGCCCGCTCCGAAGAGCGAACGGCTTGAAAATAACGTTAAGTGAAATACTAGGCCGGTATGCCATATTTCTTTTTGGCTTCCGGGGACATGTTTTCGATATCCTCCACCAGCAACTTGGCTTTCAGGCCGCCCTTGCTTTTGGTCATTTCCGTGGAAAAAATCGGTTTTAGTCGGGAGCGCAAAATATCAGACACTTTGCGCGGCGCGTAAATATAAATGTCGACGCCGTCATCCTTGTAATTGGTGAAATCATTTCGAATCACCGCTTGAGGAGCCAGACGGGATACTTCTGATTCCATTTTTTTGGCGAGAATTTCAGCAGGGGTAATAGGCACTGAACGCTCCTTAGAATATTCTTCCGGCAAGAAACATCCGGTTTCGCAGCAAGATTTAATTTAGCACAAGATACGAAGTTGTCAACGATACCCGGCTTTGCGGAATAAATTTAAAATGCGGTCCAAATCATCCAGCGAATAATACTCGAAAGAAATACTTCCCCGCTGGCGGCCGGCGGTGCGGACCGAAACTTTCGTCCCCAGCCAGTGGCGCAACCCTTCTTCCAATTTCAATACATTGGCGTCTTTGGCTTTGAGGGAGCTTTTTGTTTTTTTGGTCGGGCCTTTTTGATCCTGCAGCCATTTTTCGGTTTCGCGGACCGAGAAACCGTCGCGGATAATTCTTTCGGCCCATTTACGCTGATCTAAAGGGTTGGTCAAAGCCGCCAAGACTCTGGCATGCCCGGCGGTTAATTTACCCGAAGCCACTAAATTTTTTACTTCGGGAGTCAGTTTCAGCAAACGAAGGGCGTTGGCCACCGTGGCCCGGTCTTTGCCCACCTTGATGGCGATCTGCTCCTGGGTCATATTAAATTCTTCCTGCAGACGCTGGTAGCCTTCCGCTTCTTCCAGCACGGATAAGTCGGTCCTCTGTAAATTTTCAATGAGGGCCAGTTCCAAAGCTTCCACATCGGAGGCCTGCACTTCAATGGCCGGCACTGTCAGCAACCCCAATTTTTGGGAAGCGCGGAAACGGCGCTCGCCCGCGATAATTTCCCAGCTGTCTCCCTTTTTGCGGACCATGATGGGTTGAAGAACGCCCTTTTCCTTGATCGACTGGGTCAGTTCCTGCAAATCTTCCGGCCGGAATGTTTTGCGGGGCTGGAAGGGATTGGGTTTAATTTTGGAAAGAGGAATCTGTTGAGCCGATCCTTTTTTTTCATCCAACGCCTTTTTGGGAATCAAAGCGTCCAAACCGCGGCCAAGCGCTTTTTTAGTCATGATGTATCATCTCCTTCGCCAAATTAAGATAAGCCTGGGCTCCTGTGGAGCGGATGTCGTAAAGAATAATCGGTTTCCCGTAAGAGGGCGACTCGGAAAGCTGCACATTACGGGGAATGACCGTTTGATAAACCTTTTCACCAAAAAACTTTCTAACTTCCTCAGCGACCTGGGCCGCCAGACTGGTTCTGGCGTGCATGGTCAAAAGCGCCCCTTCAATTTCCAGACTGGTATTAAAGCTTTCGCGCACCCTCTCAATGGTGTCCATGAGGGAGCTCAGACCTTCCAGGGCGTAGTACTCGGTTTGGACCGGAATCAAAACCGAATCCGCCGCCGTCAGCGCGTTCAAAGTTAAAAAACCCAGAGAAGGCGGGCAATCGATCAGAATGTAGTCAAATTGGCTTCGGACCAACTCCAAGGCGGTTTTCAACCGGGTTTCCCGCTCTTCCAGATTCACCAATTCCACCTCGGCCCCGATCAGATTGCCGTTGGAAGGCACGCAAAAAAGACTCGGCAATTCGGTCGGCTTCATGGTTTCAGTGATGCTGGCTTCACCCATCAGAACATGATAGGAGGTAATGTCACATTCGTTTTTATTGATGCCCACGCCGCTGGTGGCGTTTCCCTGGGGGTCCATATCGAGCAATAATGTTTTTTTCTCAGCCGCGGCCAGGCAAGCGGCCAGATTAACCGTGGTGGTGGTTTTACCGACGCCGCCCTTTTGATTGGTAATACAAATGATTCTGGCCATGGAACTCTATTTCTTTTTTGAGGATTTTTTAGTGGGTTTTATTTTTTTAGAAGTACCGCGGACCGCCCGAGGTTTATCGGACGTGGTTTTCGACTGTGAAAAAAAACTTAACTCGATCGGTTTCAAATAAAAGCAACCCAGTCCGACCAAGCTAAACACAACGACACCGATAAAAAAGAACAGCATGGAATAGGCCTCAGAATGATCCTGCAGATTGATTAATTTAAATAAAATGTAAAGGGCGCTGTCGCGGGTGCCCAGCCCCAATAAACTCGCGAGAGAAACGATGTTCACGACCGACAAACAAAAAGAAAGATAAAGAATACTAATGGGCAGGTTCATGGCTACGGCGATCAAGTAACCGGCGTAAAAGAAGGAAACATAAGACAGTAACGAAAGGAAAATAGGATAAAGAATGGCGGGTTTATAGAACGATTCCATTCCTTTGTGAAAATCATCGAAAAGCTTATTCGTAATGTCTTTGTGTTCTTTTTTCATCATCCGTTGAAAAACCGCTTTTAAAAGGGCTCCGCCGATCTTCTGATTAAAAGCCAGGAGGGTCACGACGAACAACAGGAAGAAAAAACCCCAAACCGCCTTAATGAGATTCGGGTCGATCGGCATAGGGTAAGACAAAATACCGATGCCGCCCAAAATCAGAAGGAGATAAAGATCGAATACCCGGTCCACTAAAGTGCTGGCCATGCTGGTGCCCGTTGAGAATTTCAAATCTTTGTTCAGGTAAAGGATTTTGGCGAAGTCGCCGGCCCGGCCCGGAGTAAAATTGCCCATCATCAGGGTCGACATATAAATAAGAAAACAGTTCCACACCGAATAATGTTTTCCCTGCATTTTGATCAAGAAACTCCAGCGAATTCCCTTGATGTAGATCATGAGCAAAAGAAAACCCACCGCCGCCAGGCAAAGCGGCAGATTAGTCGTGGACAAATAACCCCAAGTTTGAACCCAATTGGTTTTAAAGCCGATAAAAATACAAAGTACGACCGTCAAAAAGATCGTAAAGACGCGTTGGAACATGAAAATGAATCCTTAGAAAGGTAACCAGCGAAAGACCCGCATTATATCCGAAACATTCTCAATCCAGCCCGGGCTTTTCGGTAAAAATCGAGGGGGGTGTGGGTAAAGGTCATATTTTTCATGACGATTTTGGGGCGCAGATAGAAGGATTTATAAGCGTATTTTAACAAGTCGATTAGTTCGGCTCTGGTCATGTGCTCTTCCCAGAGGCGGGGTTTGAAATCTTCTGTCGGATTTTTCGCGAATTCAGCCCAGTAATCCTCTTCGTAACGCCCCTCTTCAAGCGCTTTGTAATAAATCGCCGTAGCGGGAAAAGGCGTCATCACGGAAAAATGAACAAAATCAGGATCCAATTCTTTCGCGAACTCAATCGTCTTTAAAGCCATCTCTTTCGTTTCGCTGGGATTGCCGATCATGAAATAAGCCAGGGTTTTCATTCCATGCTTCCTGGTGGCTTTAAAAATTTTACGAACCTGATCCAAATCCAGATCTTTTAAGAGAATTTCAAGAACTTCCGCGTTGCCCGATTCCACGCCGTAATGGATGCGATCGCATCCGGCTGACGCTAATTCGGCCAGCATTTCCTCGTCCATCCGATCGGCGCGGGCGCGGATATCAAAAGCGATATCCAGTTTCCGCTTCTTGATTTCCCCGCAAATTTCAAAAACCCTTTTGCGGTTCACGTTAAAGGTGTCGTCATAAATAAAAAATTCGTGAATCCCCAGCTTCAGGCAGGCTTCCATTTCATTCACCACCGCGGTCGCCGAGTGGCTTCGAAAACGGCGGCCCATGGTGGGGCGGTCGCAGAACAAACAGCGGTAAGGACAGCCCCGGCTGGTAAACATGGTGGTAATGGGGTTTCGTTTGGCGATAAGCGAGTAATATTTATTCACCGGCGTGAGTTCACGGGCCGGATAAGGAAGCGCGTCCAAATCTTCCACAGGCGGCGCGGGAGGGTTGTCTTTAATTTGTCCTGTGTCTGGATCCCGGTAAGCCAAACCAAAAACTTTGTCGAAGGTCATTTCCCCTTCGAGAGCGCCGAGGAGCTGGGTAAAAGCTAATTCGCCTTCGCCCTTAATAGCGAAATCCACTTCGGGCATGGCCAGGGTTTCTCTGGCGAAAATATGAACGTGCGGCCCGCCTAAAACTACTTTACATTTGGGGTTAGCTCTTTTGGCCGCTTGAGCCACCATGCGGGCATCAATGATCGTAAAAGTCAGAGCCTGAATCCCTACGACATCGGGTGAAATTTCCCGAATGCGGTCTTCCACTTCTTCCTGAGTAATTTCCTCAACCTGGCAGTCCATGACCATAATTTGATGAGAGGTTTTAGCTTTGGCATAGCCCGCGACGTAAAGAAGGCCCAGGGGCGGATTAAATCCGCGTTCTTCATCCACCACCGAAGGAATGTTGGTGGTAATCATATGTTCGGAAGGGGGGTTGATCATCAAAACTTTCATGGCTAACGGCCTCTCTTGACCAGCAAATCCGCGAGCAATCCTAAAGCGGCCACTTGAACTCCCGCGACCAAAAGGAAAAGGGTTGAACTCGGCAAATCAACACCATGGAAATAGGCGTTTAACCCGCTCGCCAGTGCCACTACAAATATGATACCGCTCATGGGGATAAAAATCTTAAGTGGTTTGAAATACATCACCACCCTTAAAACCAGCGAAAAGAAGTTAATCGTGTCCTGAATGGGCCTGATTTTGGACTTTCCAATCCGGGGGGCGTAATCAATTGGCCGGTATTTAACGATATAACCATGGCATTCCAAAGCCAGCGTAATGGTGGTGGTAAAAGAAAATCCGTTGGGAAAAAGCCCTTCATAGCGGAGCGCGGCGGTTTTGCGGAAAACCCTCAGACCTGAATTGAGATCGGGTATTTTACGATCCGCCAAATAGTTCGCCCACTTCCCCAGCAGCCATTTTGGGAAACGACGTAAGAAAGGAATAGCGGCTCCCGGCTTAGTCCTAGCGCCCACCGCCATATCGGCGTTTTGCGTCATCTGAATCAGAAACGGCAGTTCCGCAACCGGATAAGTTCCATCCGCGTCTGTAATGGCGATCAAAGGGTACAAGGCCTCTCTCATACCGGCTTTAATCGAGGCGCCGTATCCCCGGTTTTCTCCCATGGAAATAATCCGGGCGCCCGCTTTTCGAGCCTGAAGGACGGTCTGGTCTTTACTGCCGTCATCGACTACTAAAATTTCATGTTTTACTTTGGCCTTGGTCAAAACTCGATGGACCCGTTTTATCACATCACCAACGCCCGCTTCTTCATTAAAGGCAGGAATGATGACGGACACGGCTTCGGCGGATTTCATTTAAGATCGACTTTCATTTCAGTGTAATGAGGTTGGCCAGAACCTTCATAGTAAGCGACCCGAACCGTATAAGTGCCGGGGTTCACCCAGGGCGAAAAAGGAATGGTTCCTTTGAAGTACCAAATTCCCTTTTCCTTATTTTTTCGAAAGATCAGTTCGGGGCTTCCAAAAGTTTCAACCACGCCCACCACTTTATCCGCGTCCAGAGGAGCGTTGATTTTCGCGACAGCTGGTTGACCGCGATAAATCGGCAGCGGAGTTATTTCCAGTTCAAGACTTTCATCCCGAATACCAAAAGTAGCGCACCCCGCCAAAAGAACAAAAAATAGTAACATTGAAAAAATTCTCATGAATAATCCTTGAAGGTTTCACACAACCTGAATGGAGAAAAAAACTAGCCTATTGAAGTGAAATTCAATTCCGAGCCGGGGCATTTTGTTTCGCGGCTTCTCTTTGGGCCTGTATTTCTTTCGCTTTTTCCAAAGCTTGGTTTCGAAGTTTCTTTTCACGCATATCGAGAGTCGCGTCATAAAAAGCGAAATTATTGGCTTTGAGCAGCATGGTCTCGACGACATAAAGACCGACCGCGAAATTGACAAAAGCGGGCAAAACAATCGATAAAGCGATCAGCATCAAAAGCCAAAGGCTGTTCATCACCTGAGGAGCTCCCAAGATCGGCTTTTGAACAAATCCTAAATAAATGACCGTCCCCATCAAAATTAAAATCATCAGCAAGAAAAAACCCAGCAGCCGGAAAGTACCCCGAACTTTCTCGAAAGTTCTTTCAAGATCATCGGCGAAATCCTTGATTTTGGTGCCCGATTCGATGATCTTTTCTTTCCACTGGCCGTTCCAAAAAAGAACTTTTCGGCGGAGAATCACTCCAAAAACCAAAACCGCGAAAGTAATCGACCAGGTTAAAAAAGATAAGATAATAAAACCCAGGGAAGAGCTGATTTCTTGATTTAACATTTCTCAAATTTCTCCATTTTCATAATTCTTCCAAATCTTACGAATTGGTTAATTGAACCGTAGCATCCAGCAGTTCCAGCAAACGTTGCTTAACTTCCTTCCACTGTTCTCCGCCCTCACCATTTTGTTTCACTTGCTGCCAGGCAATTACCAATTGAGTTAAGGTGTTATCTCCATCGGCAATAAGCGCCATCCGCACCGCCAAGCGCCGGTTATATTCCTCGTTTTGAAACTCTTCTTTTATTTTCTGGACAGCTTGGTCCCGGGCTTCGGGACTGGCAACTTCTTCTTGGATATCACGGCGGATTTCAGCCTCTAGCTTTTGACGAATAGAAGACTCCAAAACCCTTAAAAGATCATTTTGATCCGAGGGCAAACTCGTCAAGGGGGCAACCTGAGGTACTGGCGCCGCACTGGGTGTCGAATAAGCCACCGCCGGATTCTCCACCGGACTGACCGCAGCCCAATCTTCTTCGGAAACTAACGACGTTTTAATCCCGCGAACCGTTCCAAAAATGAGCGGTATAAATTCCTCTACCTTATCACTGTAAACCTTTAACCCGACTTCCATTTCCCTCAAATCATCCGGCGTATGGGCGTAAACCATCAAATTATATTTACTGACTTCTTTAATGCGGCCGACTTTTAGATGTTCGTAGAGTTTCGGTTCACGGACCTGGAGGAGCTTGAGAAACGCTTCCCATTGGTTTTGGAGATCGATGGAGATGGGCATTGGAGCTCCGTAGTTTCCCTCACTTGCCGTAAGAGACCCGGCAGAAGGGGCAATAAATCGCCTGCAAGTAATCCGTCAGGGCCGAGTTTTCGACTGGCTTCTTCGCCAGCCAAACCATGTAAATAAACCCCTGTGGTTGCCGCCTCAAAAGCTGGAAGTCTTTGGGCTAGAAGCCCGCCGATAATTCCAGATAATACATCGCCCGTACCGCCAGTCGCTAACCCACGGTTTCCGGTTGGGTTCACCCGAACTTCACCCTGGGGATTGGCTATAACCGTAAAACGGCCTTTCAAGACAACGACCATATTATAGTCTTGGGCCAATTGCTTCGCAACTTTCAGTCGATTCTGCTCCACGGCCGTAATCGTGGTTTTTAAAAGCCACGCCGCTTCTCCGGGATGAGGCGTAATGATGATCGGCGCTTGAGCGGTCTTAAAATGGTCTAAATGCCCCCCCATCAGGTAGAGGGCGTCCGCATCCACCACCATAGGCATGGTCAGCTTCATAATCAGGTCTTTCACCAATTGACCCGTCTCCCGGTTGCGACCAATACCGGGACCCAAGACCACCGAATTCACGTTTACGGCCAGATCTAAAATACGTCCTATGGCCCTGGGAGAAAAAAAACCGCCCTCAATTTCGGGAACAGGCGCTGTCATGGCTTCCGTAAGTTTAATTTCCAAAATGGTGTTTAAACTTTCTGGACAAGCGACTGTCACTAATCCGGCACCGATTCTTTGAGCGCCGTAAGCCGAAAGCGTGGCGGCACCGGTTAACCCCCGAGCGCCCGCGATGACTAAAACTCTGCCTCTGGTTCCCTTATGAGTGTTCTCGTCATAGGGGGGTAAGAATTTTTGAACCATGGATAAATTGGATAACTCCTGTCGGATAAACGAAGCGCTTAAAAGCGCTTCGGGAAAACCGATATTGACCACTTTCAAAGTACCGGTAAAAGAAGACCCCAGAGGTGTGTAAAAGCCAAACTTAGGAAGACCAAAAGTCACCGTCATTTGAGCGGGTAAAGCATCGCCCATCGGCGAACCCGAATCCGCCGAAAGACCCGATGGAATATCAATCGCAATCACGGGCTTTTCCAATTTTTTAACCAGTTGAAACAAGTCTCGATAAAGACCCTCCACAAGGCGGGAAAGCCCTGTTCCCAAAAGACCGTCCACAATCAAATCGCATTCTTCCAAAGCGGCTTGAACAGCTTTTATGTTTTCACCGCTAGTCATCCCGAGAATAGGAACTTTGGCAGCTTTTGCTTTTTGATACTGCTTTTTCGCTTCAGGTGAAAGTTCGTCCGTTTCACCCACAAGAACAACTACTACACTGGCTTTTTTTTGTTTGAGCAGCTTAGCCACAACCAGCCCATCTCCGCCGTTATTTCCTTTACCGCATAAAACGCCGAATGTCTTTTTTGAAAGAGGCGAATAATTTTCTTCCAATACTTTTACCACCGCCGCTCCGGCATTTTCCATTAATCGGGTAATAGTCAACGAATGCTCTTGAACGGTCAACTCGTCTATTTTCCGCATATCTTGGGCGGTGGCCAATTTCATATTTATTTCCTCGCCGTAGGTTTAATTTGATAAACAACCGAGGCAAAAAACTGTGGTTCAAACCGGTAAGCGGTCGCACTAACCCGGTTCTGAAGATTAAAATTTTCCATCAAATCCGTTAAGATCGGTGTAACGACACTGTTGTCGGCATGAATCAGTACAGCACCAAACCGAGCGCTCATGGTTGCACTCACCGAATTAATACGCGGCGTATAAAAGCTGTGAAGCACCACATAATCACCCTCATTGGGAATAAAGGGTTTTTGTGAGTAATCGAGTAAACAAACGGGACGCTGCGCCCAATATTGGGTTTTGGGAATCTCATCGGAATAAATCACCGATCCGGGCGGAAGAGTCTTCAAAAACTCTGCGGAACGTTTGATATCCCCAAAAGAGTCACTCTGGCAAATAATTGCCGCCGATGAGAAAAGCGCGGCATAGAGAATCGTCACTGTAATAAGACCGTTTTTAATCAGATGATAGGCCATAGAGTTTTTAGGCTGCTCGAGACGATTCATGAAAGTTTCCAGATGAACTCCCGCCGCGACCACTAAAAGCGGCAGAAAAGGAAGCATATGCCGGTCCTGATAGGTTACGGGAACCAGTCTTGAGATAAAAAAAAGTATATAAACTTGAAGAATAATTTTTTTAAAAGCCTGTCCCATCAGATCGCTTCTCCCTACCATCTTGGCTAAACCCAGAACGGCAAACAGAAACACCAAGGGCGTAAAAACATAAATGGGCTGAGACAAATAGGCATAAAAGTGCTCAACAAAATTGAGGACGGGAAAATTATCGTCGGCCGCGACTGAATTAAACCCCATTCCTTCCCGATAGGCGGAAAAGAGAAGAATGATTTTATCTTTGATGAAATAAAAAGGGATGGCCCAGGAAAAAAGAATGAAAAATTTTCGAATCCAGCCTTTTCCGTCAGGCCCTTGAATTTCTAACACCAAAATCCACGGCAATAAAATGAATCCCTCAGGTCTGACACAAGCGGCGGCCACACCCGTTAAGCAAGCTTCCCACCAGGCCCCCGCTCGTTTTTCAATATAAGCCGTCGTTAATCTTTCCAGTGACCACCAAAAGAAAAGCAGAAAAGTCGTGTCCGGCATGACCTTCAATGACCATTGCCACAAGAGCGGTGAAAAAACGGCTATGAGGCAGGTCATCGCGGACATTTCCACGCCCATCCACCGGCGCGCGAAACGCCAAAGCGGAATTATAAAAAGAAGGCCTGCAAGGCAAGAAACGATCCGGCCCCACAACCATCCCTCCAGACCGAGCCCCTGACCCAACCACAACAAAAAAGGATAGCCCGGCAGGATGACAAATCGAGGAGTTGCCACAAAATCTTTGGAAAAATAAGTTAAAGAAAGAATTCCATCGGTAGTTTCAGCGGTAGAAAGCGTCAATAAAGGCAGCCGTGTTAAAAGCCCGATCACCATAATGAACCAAAACCATTGTTGCTCGGTTAAATGTCTCTCCGAATGTTTCCATTCCTTAGTCATTTCACATCGCTTTCAAAAATAACGGTAGCTGTCGCGTCTCTTTTACTATGAGCGATAGTAAGCAGTACATTTTTTATTTTGCGCTGAGTCCGAAGTTTTTCCATGATCCCATGTAGTTTTAATGTTGGTTTGCCGCTGAGTTCGCGGGTAACCTCGATGTGAGTCCACTTCCAACGCCCCCCAAAACCATGGCTGAAGGCTTTTATCACCGCTTCTTTTGCGGCAAACCGTCCCGCCAAAGAGGGATAGGGATCTTTTTTTCGCAGACAATATTTGGCTTCTGAGGGCGTAAAAAGCCGGTCAATAAAACGTTGTCCGTGTTTTAAATGCGCTTTTTTGACCCGCTCGATCTCGATTAAATCCACACCCAATCCCACAATCATGTTCATGCCTTTACATTGACTTATACCAACCGCATTTTATCGTCAAACAACCCCAAAAACACACTCGCAAATAAAAAACCAAGCCAACGAACGCTGGCTTGGTTTTAATAAATGAATCCCAATTGAAAAGATGAAAAAGACTACTTTTTATAAGCTCTCGCTTTTTCGACGGTTTGTAACCGGGCTTTGCTACGAGCCAAAGCATGCTTTTCTTTCACTAGGCTCACGCCTTCGGCTTTAGAAGCCAGTTTATCTTCCGCTTGTTTTTTAGAGAGCTGCGAACGTTCTATGTCTATCTTATCTGACTTTTCGTATTCCTCAGCCAGCACAATGACCGAAGTTGGATTGACTTCCACATACCCGCCCGCGAGGAAATAAAACTCTTTTATCCCGTTTTTGGTTACTTCTAAGGTCCCCGGCTTCAAAGTAGAGATAAGCGGCATATGGTGTGCCAAAACCCCAAACTCACCGTCGCCTCCCGGAAGGATAATCGACGTTACCTCTTCCGTAATCGACGGGCTATCAGGCGCCACTAATTGAAGCTGAAAGGTTTTAGACATAGCGAAAATTTTTCCTTTTACAGTTTCTTAGCGCGCTCAAGCACTTCATCAATGCTGCCCGCCATATAGAAAGCTTGTTCCGGAATCGTGTCATAAAGACCATCTACCAAACCCTTGAAAGAGCGCAGAGTGTCGGCCAAAGTCACGTAGCGGCCGGGCGTACCCGTAAATTCTTGCGCCACAAAGAACGGTTGAGACAGGAATTTTTGAATACGGCGGGCGCGGTTCACAATTTGTTTATCGTCATCTGACAATTCGTCCATACCGAGAATGGCGATAATGTCGCGCAACTCTTTATAGCGCTGCAAGGTTTGTTGAACACGGCGGGCAATTGTGTAATGTTCCTCGCCGATGACCAAAGGATCCAACATACGGGAAGAGGAATCCAAAGGATCGACCGCCGGATAGATGCCCAGTTCGGTCAAAGCGCGGTTCAAAACGGTAGTAGCGTCCAAATGGGAGAAGGACGTCGCTGGCGCCGGATCAGTCAAATCGTCAGCGGGCACGTAAATGGCCTGAACCGAAGTGATCGAACCCTTTTGAGTAGAAGTAATCCGTTCTTGCAATTGGCCCATTTCGGTGGCCAAAGTCGGCTGATAACCGACCGCCGAAGGCATACGGCCCAAGAGCGCGGACACTTCGGAACCGGCCTGAGTGAAACGGAAAATGTTATCGATAAAGAGAAGAACGTCCTGGTTTTCCTCATCGCGGAAATATTCAGCGACAGTCAACCCCGACAAGGCAACCCGTTGGCGAGCGCCAGGCGGCTCATTCATCTGTCCATAAACCAGAGCGGCTTTTTCCAAAACTTTGGATTCTTTCATTTCCAAGAGCAAGTCATTGCCTTCACGGGTTCTTTCGCCCACACCAGCGAATACCGAGAACCCGCCGTGCTGAGTGGCGATGTTACGGATGAGTTCCATGATGACAACGGTTTTACCGACGCCTGCTCCGCCGAAAAGACCAATCTTCCCTCCTTTTTGATAAGGCGCTAAAAGATCGATAACCTTAATGCCGGTTTCGAGAATTTGCTTCTTGGTGGATTGCTCGACCAGAGGAGGAGCGGAACGGTGAATGGGGTAGCGCTTTTCATACTTCACGGGGCCCAATTCATCCACCGGTTCACCTAAAACGTTCAAAACACGGCCCAAAACGCCGCGACCCACAGGAACAGAAATAGGAGCTCCGGTATCCGTAACCGTCATTCCGCGGCGCAATCCATCAGTCGAACTCATGGCTACCGCGCGAATGGTGTGGTCACCCAAATGCTGGGCGACTTCGAGAGTAATGTCGATTTTTTCGCTGAGGCTTTCCAATTTCAGGGCGTTATAGATAGAAGGAACTTCACCCTCGGCGAATTTCACGTCGACCACGGGGCCGATAACCTGTACCACTTCCCCGGTTTTGGTTTGAGTATTGGCAGCGCTCATAAATCTCCTCATTCAATTAAAAATTAAAACGACCCATCTTTATTCTAAAGCTGCTGCTCCACCCACGATTTCAGCCAATTCCTTTGTAATCATAGCCTGTCGGGCGCGGTTAAATTCCAAAGTTAATCTCGTGATCATTTCACCGGCGTTTTTACTGGCCGATTCCATCGCGCTGCGCTTGGCTCCCATTTCTGAAGAAAAACTTTCCAAAAGCATCCGGTGAATCTGCGTCGCCAAGTACTGAGAAACCAAAGTGTTCAAAATAGTGTCCAGATCCGGTTCAAATTCGTAATCGCCGCCGGTTACAGTCACTGTCTGCCCGTCGCCCGGCAAGTTTTCCAAACGAATCGGCAAGAGAGTGTCTAAGGTAGCCACTTGTTGGATAACACTCTTAAATTCCGTAAACAATACCAGCACATTTTTGAATTTTTCCCGAATGAATAAAGTTTCAATTTCATCGCGGACTTCTAAAACCGTCTCATAAGAAACGTTCGGAAATACACCAGTCCAATCCTTGCGGACCGGCACATTGCGGCGGCGGAAAAAATCCCGGCCCTTTTTACCAATGGTCAACAAAACCGTATCCGGATTTTCACGCAAATAATTTTGAGCCTGACGGATAATATTAACGTTAAAGCTGCCGCATAAACCGCGGTCCGCCGTAATCACAATCAAGGCCGTTTTGCCTTCGTTACGAACCGCCAAAAGCGGATGAACCTCTTCGCCCATTTTAGAGGCGAGGTTCTTCATCACATCCGCCATGCGAATGGCGTAGGGACGGGCGCCCAAAATACGTTCTTGAGCTTTCTTTAAACGGGCAGTCGCCACCATCTTCATGGCTTTCGTGATCTGCCCAATATTTTTCACGGTTTTGATGCGTGATTTAATTTCTTTAATCTGTGCCAATAGTCATAAACCTTATTTGTCCGCTAACGCGGGAATCAATAAAATGTCTTGGAAAATTCCTCAATACCGGTCAGCAATTGGGCCTTCAGTTCATCGGGCAAATCACCTTTTTCCTTGATACTAGCCAATACCGCTGAATACTTGGACTTTAGGAAGGAAACCAAACCAGATTCAAAAGCCTTCACTTTATTCACCGGCACTGTGTCAAGAAAACCGCTATTCGCCGCAAAGATGGCCGCGACTTGATCTTCCATTTCAACAGGGGAATATTGGGGTTGCTTGAGCAATTCCACCAAACGAGCGCCGCGGTTCAACTGAGCCATAGAGGATTTATCGAGTTCAGCGCCGAATTGAGCGAAAGCCGCCAATTCGTTGTACTGCGCCATGTCGAGTTTGAGCTTACCCGCCACCTTTTTGGTGGCCTTAGTTTGAGCGTTACCGCCCACGCGGGACACTGAAATACCCACGTTAATGGCCGGACGGATACCCGAGTTAAACAGATTGGATTCCAGAAAAATCTGACCGTCCGTGATCGAAATCACGTTGGTCGGAATATAAGCCGTCACGTCACCCGCCTGGGTTTCAATAATGGGAAGAGCGGTTAAAGAACCGCCGCCCAATTTAGCGTTGAGCTTACAGGCACGCTCCAACAAGCGAGAGTGCAAATAGAAAACGTCGCCCGGATAAGCTTCACGGCCTGGCGGACGGCGCAAGAGAAGAGACAATTCACGGTAAGCCACAGCCTGTTTGGACAAATCATCATAAACGACCAAAGCATGCCCGCCGTTATAGGTAAACTCCTCAGCCACCGCGCAGCCCGCGTAAGGGGCAATGTACTGCAAGGGCGCCGGATCCGCCGCAGTGGCGGAAACAATAATGGTGTACTTCAAAGCATCGTGTTCTTCGAGAGTGCGGATAATTTGTGCCACAGTCGATTGCTTTTGACCGATGGCCACATACACGCACATCACATTCTTGCCTTTGAGGTTCAAAATTGCGTCGATAGCCACAGCGGTTTTGCCTGTCTGACGGTCTCCGATGATCAACTCGCGCTGGCCACGGCCAATGGGAATCATAAGATCGATAGCTTTGATACCTGTATGCATCGGCTCTTTAACCGGCTGACGATCTACAACACCGGGCGCTTTAAATTCCAAACGACGGCTGGAAGAAGCGTTTAAAGGACCTTTTCCATCCAGGGGAATTCCCAAAGGATTGATCACGCGGCCTAATAATTCTTTGCCGGTTGGGATTTCAGCGATACGGCCAGTCAAATGAACCGGATCGCCTTCGCGGACTTTTTGTGTTTCACCCATCAAAACCGCGCCGACCGAGTCGGTTTCCAGATTAAAAGTAATACCGTAGACATCATTGGGAAATTTGAGTAATTCACCGGCCATGGCGTTTTTCAATCCATAAATAACCGCCACACCATCACCGACTTTAAGAACCTCGCCAACCTGAGCCAGGTTCGCGTCGGGTTTAAATTCCTCGATGCGGGATTTTAAGATTTTCGTTACTTCATCCGCTTGAATAGCCATACAAATTCTCCTTAAAGCTCTAAATGAAATTTAGTATTGCCCCGATAACATTTTTTGTTTGTGAGGAATCGGGGCATACAAATCCTCCAAAAAGTTTAAAACAAATTAATCGATTTCAACCTTCAACAAACGCTGCTTCATGCGTTCTAATTGTCCCAATACGCTGCCATCCATCCGTTGGTCGCCCAAATAAATCATGATTCCGCCGATCAAGCCGGGCTTTACTTCTTCCCGCAACTCTACCAAGGTTCCAAACATCTGCGACAATTTTTGGGTTAATCCTTGTTTTTGGATGTCGCTTAAAGGTTGGGCGCTTAAAACCCGGGCGATCGCCTTTCCCTTCATCTCATAACAAAGTCTTTCAAAGTGATCCGCTACCGCCGTCAAATGCTTGATCCGTTTTTTAAGGATTAGCAGCATTAAAAAATTCTCCATAGTGCCGGAAAGTTTCTCTTTTAAAGCACGGCGCAGAGCATCCAGCTTTTCGCCGGCTTTAACCCTGGGATGTTCCAGTGTGGATTTCAAACTTTCGTTCTCTTCCACAATGACTTGAATCGCGTGCATTTCTGCCGAAATAGCGTCCACGGTTTTTTGATCCTTGGCTACTTGTAGCAAGGCCACGGCGTATTTTTGGGCGATGACTGATTCCATAAATAACTCCTACTACTCAGCCCGGGTTTCCGGAAGATTCTTAATTCTTGCTGACATTTAATTCTTTAACATTCTCGCTAATCAACTTCTCTTGAACCTTTGTGTCAATTGATGAGCGGATTATCTTTTCGGCGATCGATACCGCCAAAGCGCCCACTTCTTTTTGAAGATCCTGGGTTAACTGTTGTCTTTCACTTTCAATGGCCTTGCGGGCATCTGCCATGATGAGTTCGGCCTCTTTACGGGCCGCCTGTATAGCCTCATCCCTGCTCTTGGTGGCTTCCTGCCTTGTCTTTTGGAGAATTTCCAGGGTGTTTTGTTCTAATTCCTTCACTTTTTTATCAAAATCCGCTTTGAGCGATTCGGATTCTTTTTGGCGCTTTTCCGCGTTGGCCAATTGGTCTTCAATGCGTTTTTGGCGGCTTTGCATCCAGCCATTCAAATAAGGAAGAAAAATTTTGGACGACAGCCACATACCTATGAGGAATGTAATAACCTGCAGGATAAAGAGTGTTGCGTTAAATTCCATGACGTTCCTTCTTTAAAAATAAGCCCTGGAAGAGCTTGGCCCTCCCAGGACATAATCAAACCACAAATCAGCCGACAAACAAACCCTGGAATGGGTTGGCGAACAACAAAATGAGCGCCACCGCCAAAGCATAGATACAAAGCGATTCAATAAAGGCTAAACCGATGATCATGTTGGTTTGAATCAAACCAGCGGCTTCGGGCTGACGGGCCATGGCTTCCAGAGCCTTACCGACCGCGGTTCCTTGACCAATACCAGTGCCCACCGAACCCAGACCAATGGCTAAACCGGCAGCCAAAGCAGTTAAAGCAAAAAACCAAACTGAACCTTCCTGAGCCTTAGCGGCCGGAGCCGCATCCGCGGCCCAAACGCTAACGTTCACGGCAAAAATCACTGCCATTAAACCCAACAACCTCAAAGACTTTTTCATAACTACTCCTTCAAAATTAGAATTCCCGGTGATCAGCGGGGGCTGGCCGGAAAACCCTCTCCACGAGGGTACTGCGATTTCTTAAGCCGCGGCGTGGCCGTGGTCTTCCCCATGCTCTTCATGACCATCGTGAGATTGAACCGCTCCTCCGATATAAGCCATGGCCAAGAGCATAAAAACAAACGCTTGAATAAATGAAACGAAAACACCCAAAATCACGATCGCGACGCGAAGAACAAAAGGAAAAGCCGCCACGGTTTTCATAGCCGGAGACATGTTCCAAAAAATCGTGATCAGCAGAACCAGAACCGCCAAAAGTTTTTCTTTGGCCATCATATTGCCGAACAAACGGAG
>Ga0302188_10001697_pt1 | contig 16997 bp, 7 predicted proteins | sample II_Bog_E2_1_FD_198783 | JGI IMG/M metagenome (GOLD analysis project Ga0302188, IMG submission 198783) | Peat permafrost microbial communities from Stordalen Mire near Abisko, Sweden - II_Bog_E2_1 | ecosystem: Environmental > Terrestrial > Soil > Wetlands > Peat | place: Sweden: Abisko, Stordalen...
AAATTCAATGTACTTGCCAACTCAGGCAAGAAATCAATTATCTTCATTTTCATTTTTTGAATGTTCTCATTTATCTTATTTTTTCTTTATATTTATTCTTATTGAAGGATTTAGAGTCTTTTAGAGTCTTTCTAGATATCAAAACTCAATGACTACTCATTGGCATGATTTTATTAGGGTAGATGATTGAGTTATTGTACTACATTTATTGAGTTTTTTACTATCTATTTATTTTATTAAATTTCCATGGGTTGGCAAATAAAATTAGAGCCACACTAGTAATTAAACAGTTAGGATTGCTCTTTAAGGGCTTATTTGAGTGATTAACCTTTATTAATAATCTATTTTTATTCAATTTGCTGTACAGTTTAAATATTTTATAATTGACTTTCAAATTGGCTTGCATTAGCTTGGGGCTCTTCTAATGCTTATTTAGCTTCTTCTTGGATTTAGATGATAGGGACAGGCTAATATTCAGGCTATCTACTCATTGTTTGACATAATGTTACTATAGGTTGAGCATCCTCTACTATCATGAGAATTGGCTCATTATCTTGATTTAAAGTAAGATCAGTTTCTTGATGAAATTGTTGTTTTTATTCCTATTAGACCATTTTATCATTTTGGTTTTTCTCTATTTGATCTCCATCTTAGTTTGTAGGCATAACTCCTATGATATGAGTTACCTCAATTTCATCATTAGTGTTAGGCATAACATTTATCACTAGTTCCTATTGTTTTTCTTCTTATTTGCCTACTTTTGCCTGCTTTTAGAGATGTTTTTGAAGGATGGAGGATAGTCGAGGAAAAGCACTATGTTTGAATAATTTTGGAGGTTGTGAAGGAGTCCTAGGAACATTCTTTGTGACTGAGTAATCTTTATCACCTTAATCTTCAATTTAGATGACTTAGTGATTGACACTGCTGCTCATGCTATTGAAGTCTATTAATAAATTATTTAGAGGCGGAAGCCAATTTAATAAGCAATTCTCTATTTATAAAAATGGAACTTTTGTATTATTTTTTCCAACAATAATCTTCGTTTTTATCAAAAAAATAGTTGAAGGCATGGAAAATTTGTATATCTTTTAGAATGCTATTGGCAACATGTTTAAGATTTTTATCCTTGTAATTTATTTATATTGTTTGATAATTTAAATCAATAATCTGATAAAAGTTAGATAAAATGGGGTTTTAAGTGGATCGCCTACTTTAACGAGTACTAAAATGCGAGATACTAGAGCAGCAAGCAATTCAAATACTTTGCCATAAGCTCAAAGATATCCTCATATAGGAAAAAAATGTACAGAAACTCATACTACCAATTACAGTGGTTGGCGACGTGCACGGGCAGTTTTTTGATGTCTTATAAATATTTAAAGTTGGAGGAGAACTACCTTATACTAACTATCTCTTTCTTGGTGACTATGTTGATCGAGGAGCTCATAGTGTTTAAACCATTACTCTTCTTTGTCTTCTTAAACTTAAATATCCGACCAAAATGCTACTAATACGAGGTAATCACGAACTAAGAGCAATTACTCAAAATTATGGTTTTTATATGGAGTGTCAAAACAAGTATGGTAATACTATTGTTTGGTAACTATTTACTGATCTATTCGATTTCTTTCCTATTGCAGCCATCGTTGACAACAATATTTTTGCCGTTCATGGAGGATTATCACCGCTCATTGAGTCAGTCGATCAAATAGAAAGCTTGAATAGATTTCAGTAGATCCCCCATGATGGACCTTTATGCGATATGATGTGGAGCGATCCCGAAGAGGGAGAAACTGGTTTCGTAATATCTCCCAGAGGAGCAGGATATATTTTCGGCGAAGAAGTATTACAAAAATTTCTTCATTATAATGGATTCAATCATTTGACGCGTGCCCATCAATTATGCACTGAGGGGTATCAGTTGCTGTTTAAAGATGCGCTTTCGACAGTATGGTCTGCTCCTAATTATGTTTATCGAATGGGAAACCTTGCTTCTGTGATGTAAGTTGATTAATTTGGTGAAAAATCATTTAATGTATTTGCTTAAAGTCCGTAAAACATTGCTCGTGGTATTGTAGCTGCAGCTGCTGATTCAAAGTTAATAAAAAATTAAACTTAGAAATATTTTATGTGATCTTTGTGATATTATATTTACTATTGATATAAAATCTTTTTTGAAAAAGATGTGTGCAATATTACTCATGATTTTTAATTAACCTTCCTATCTTTAATTAATCAACGTATTTCTGTTTTTTATTTATCAAGAAGATCTCAGCTTTTTATTATAAATTCACTCCTTTGGGCAGCAGACACTTTAATGATTCAATACATTTATAATTAAATTTATATTAATAATAAAATCATGAGACCAGCCCGCAATAGTATCCCCAAAGAATCTCCAAAGCAAGAGGTTGAAATTAGTAAATCTCAAAAGAATTATCAACCTATAATTTGTCTTAAAAATTCCCTAGAAGGCATAATTAAGCGTATTTAGTGTCAGATGATTGCAAGACTGGTGATGCAATGGGGCCGATATGATAAAAAGATAGGCAAAATTAAATTTATCAGCTTTTTTAATCAATTTTTCTTTCGAACTAAGATCAAATTCGCTTTTGAAAAGTTAAAAAGGAAAAAATCACAAATGAATTTATTAATTAAAGCTGCAAACAGTTTTGCTTTAATCTGTCGAAGAGTGGTAAAAAACAATATCAAATTGACTTTCACAAAGTTAAAAGAAAATTCATATAAAGCGAACAAAGTTGTTCAACCTCCGTCCCAATATTTATCTGGTAAAAATCCAAAATAAGTTAGTAGAGGATCTCGCTTATCTCAAGATTCTATTCAATCACTTCAATCAAACATACTTTCAGTTTCAGAGGATTCAGAGAATAGCGTTAAGTTGTTTATCTTTGATTAAAATCATGATTTTACTACTTAAGAAGTCATCAATCTTCGCCTTGAAAATTAATAGTTAAAAAAAATGACATTGAATTCGTCAGTTCGCTAGAGTCTCTTAAAAATGCAGCAATTCGATCGATCCAGATACAATATAGATAGTGAGCGCATTCTAAAAGGTCCTATATCTTCCTAATTAAAGCGCCTCTAAAAAATGAAGAATGAACATAAAGACATGCATGAAAAGTACTATGATAACGAATTAACTATAACTTGCCTTTATAATTACATCAAACTCATTAATGAAATGAACCAATAATTAAATAATAGTAATAACTTCAAAAACAAAATTAGTTAGTTGGATTAAAAAATGCATCGATTGAGTGCCGAACATCGAAAATAAATTAATTAGTTTCAGAGTAAACTCGTTTTTACTAATTATAGTTAAGTCAAAGATCAAGGTAGAGATAATTCTATCAATAAAAAACAAGCATAGAAGGGGAATTAAAAGGACACCATTAATTATAACGCTGATTTTACTGCTGATGAGATAACTACTTTCAATATTTTGTTAGTTTCTCTTCGAACAAAAAAATATCAGGACGCTAAACGAGAAATATAACATTTTGTCAAGCAATCAAAGAAGCAGCAAATTGTGATTTTACTGAAGGAGCTAATGGTGATCATCCAATAAATTTAAATAACCAACGAGAGCAATAAATTGAAGGAAAAGGAAAAGACTGAGTTGCTTTCTTCGATATCTCTGCTGGATAAGTATTTGCGAACTAATAAAATGGATTAATTGTAAAAAATTAAAAATAAAAGCAAAAGCGTCACTGTTTTTAATGAGTTTTATGCCATGACGGATACGGTTTTCAATCTTTATGGAGAGGTGCAACGATTGAGAAGAAAGGATTCATCTTCAGCAGAGAAAGACTTCAAATCTGCCTAAAAGGATAGACTCAAAAAAACTGTATAAAACTAAAATGAAGAACTAAAGAAGGAGTTAAAAAATTTATAGTTAAAATATCAATAACTCTAAAATGAAAGAAATACCCTTATTGAAAATTCAAAAAAAAATGATAGACCAAGGCCTTCAGTTTCAAGAAAAAATACATTAGAGAAAGAATTAGTGAGCGCAGCCGATCAGAGTTAAAATTTATAAATTATAAAACGATATCAATAGAATTAATTAGTCTTGCAGAAAAAAATAGAGGCGTTCCAAAAATAATTTGCGCAAATTAATCAGAAAAATAAACTGAAATCCGACAGTTTATAAAAAAAGTATGGGGATTTGTAAAATGAAATAGAGTTTCATAAGACTGAATTAAGTAAATTAAAAACTAATCTTAAATAGTTTGAGGATGGGGTAAAGTTGTATGGAATGATTCAGGCAAAAAAACCTCAAAAGTCATATCAAAGATAAATGAATGAATTTAGAAAGTATGTTCCAGAAAGCATATTTTTTGAGTTTTTTTAAAATTTAACAGCGAGAGATGAATCAACCAATCAAGTCCTACTAGTTCAAATTAAGAGCATTGCTTCTCTTTTCGTTGAGAATAAATGGAAGAACAAAGCAAATATTTTGCTGAATGAGTAAAGCGAGATAAATATCTACATCAATCAAATTATATAAAAGCTGCTGTCATTGCTAAAATAAAAGGAAGAAACCTCTAAAATAAATCGATAAACTCAAAAAGAAATGGATAATTTAAAAAAAAGAGAAGTGTCTGCTAACGAAGAGAATGCTAGAATTAAAGAGGAGCTGAATAAATTAAGGGAAGAAAGTAGCAAGTATAAAATTGAAATCAATAAAATGAAAAACGAAGTGGACACCAAAATAAAAGGGAGGAACTCTGAGCCATCTAATTCAAATATGATTAATTTATAAAAATAGGTTTCAGAATTACGAATTTAAAATTAAAAGCTAAAAATGTAAATATCTAAATCTGTAAATGTTGATAAAAAAGGAGTGTCTTAAGAAAATAATTTAAGATAAAAATTGAAATAGTTCTAAGAAGGAACCAAATATTACGAAACAATCAAGTCAAAACGAGCTCAGAGACAACAGTTTCAAAGATAAATAAATTAATTTAAAAGACGTTATCCTTATAGTATTTTTATTGATCTTTTCTAAAAAATGGCGAAAGAAGATAGTTCCATTTTAACTCTGACAAATCAAATAAAGACAATTGCAAATCTGTTTATGGAAAATGGATGGAAACGAAAACAAAATATATTACTGAATTAATAAGGTGAAATATATGAACACTTAAATAAAATTATTTAAATGTTATTATTGATGTCTAAGGAACGAGAATAAACTGTTAAATCATTGAAGGATAAGGAAAAATAAATATAAAATATTAAAACAAAACTAACTGCTCTCACGTAATAAAATTAAAGGTTTAAGGAAGAGCTTAGTAAAGCCAGAGAAGAGATCAATAAGAAAGGTTCTGAGAATAGATTAAAAGATAAAATAGAAGACCAAAAATAGTTGAGGGCAAAGGTTAAATAATTATAAGATGGACAATTTTATTACTAAAAAATAAACATAAAAATTAATTAAAATCAATCTTTTCAAAGAGAAATAGTCTAATTCAAAAAGCAATACTCATAAAGTATATTCATCAATATTTTTTAGAAGATATTAGCTGTTGAAACAACAAATTAAACCATCATCAGTCATATTAAGAACATAATGCCTCTCTTTTCCAACAATGGATGGAAGAAGAAAACCAATATTCTCATCAAGTAGGAGGGTGAAATATTTGCAGTGTTAAACCAATTGATATAAAAATTGCTTTCTTTTGCAAGATAAAAATAGTAATCCATAAAAATAAACTTGCAGCAGAGCAAATAAATTGAAGGACTTAAACAAAATTAAGTTAATCTAAGTCAGTAAAATTCCTCTTTGAAAGAACAACTTTAAACATTAGCTTTACAATTATCCAAAGCCACAGAAGAGATATCAATTATTAAAGAATAATACTCGAAATTGCAAAACATAGGGAGTAGCACAATTGAAACATCCAAAATTAATGAAATGACATCTTAAAACTAAAAATTACGAAACGAATATGAATTTATTAGTTCTGCTAATGCAAATCTGAACAAATAAATTGATATCAGAGAGCAATAGCTAATTTAACAATTGACAAGGAATTAAAATAATAATAATCTTTATCAACTCAAGATTAAAGAATTAGAGTCCCTATTAATAAACAGTGACCAAAAAATTGTCAATCTTACCACTGAGTTGAAAATAATAAACGAAGAGACCAACAACTTGAAGCTAATGATAGAATAACAAAATTAGGACTACGAAATAGCAAGGGAACATGTTGAAATACATGAAAAGGATAAGCAACTAACTGAGCAAACTATAATAAAATTAAAAAGAAATTTCTAAAACTCAGAATCATAAATCCAGCAAATTAGAATGTAAGTCGAAAGATTGATAAATGAAAGGAATAATCTTTCACAAGAAAAGACTACTCTCGAGATAAACTTCATCAAGGAGCTATAAATTAGCGAACTTAAGATCAAATCGATGAAAACATTATTGGACTAAAAGTAATTGAATTTCTTGGAGACTCAGGGAAAATTAGATGTTGTAAGTATATCCTTTAAAAATTAATTATTAATTCAGTAAAGTTAAAAACAGTTCCTGTCGAAGCAAATAGCCTTTAAATAAACTGAGATATCATAACTTAAATCTAGAATACAGTATGAAACAACATCCTTAAGAGAAAAATGCAATAACCTTATTAAATAATTTTAGTAAATGAAGCTGAGCCACGAAAGAGAAAAAACTGTGTTAATACAGCAAAGTAAATCAATGGCGGCATATTCATTGCCTACAACATAGAATGAATAAAAACTATAGCTTAGAAAGCAGTTGCAATTGGTAAACTAAGAAGTGACAAATTTTATAAAAAATAACGAAACATAAAAGCGCTAAATGAGAAGATACATCTAAAAGTTAACTAATGATATGCAGATGCAGACTATTCTATATACTGAATAAAAGAAAATTCTAAGAGAGGACGTGTAGAGAGCTAGGAACGAGGAGTATCAAATCAACTATGATAAGATTAAAAAATTAAGAGAAGATATTCAAATACTGAGAGAGGAAAATTAACGCTTAACTTCAATTATTGATACTAACGAGACGTCCTTTAATAAACTCATCAAAGAGCATCAGGAGATGTATTAGAGAAGCATCTACCTCTAAAATTAAAATTAAGCTTTGCATAGAGAAATTGCAGGCACTCTCCAATAAAAAGACGAACTGATGAGAAAACTACAGCCTCTTGAAGATAAATTGGTGATTTTTTAAAATAAGATAGCCGAAGCTCTGCAGGAGCAATTGTCGAGCGAATAGCAGCAAATGAAAAATAGTCAATTCAAAGTCAACGAACTTGAGATATTAATTAATCATTTAAATGAAGAGAAGACCTATTTACTGCAAACCAATCAGTCGCAAAGCCGTTAATTAATTGAAATGCATCAGCAAATTATTAAAATGTAAGCTCAACTAAATTATAAAAACCAAGCTGGTTCTTCTCCCCGTGTTGCAACAAATTAAAGTCAACAACGAGCACAGTCGTCTAGTGAAGAAGGTGAAAGATACAGCAAGCATTTGTAATAAAAATTGAAAAATCAGGAAAGGGAATTGAAAAGGTATTCAGACAATTAAAAATAATTAACTAATAAAGTCTAGCGGCTGATGAGAAATATAAATGATTTAGAAAGATAGAAAATGGAACAACAGAGCACCAAAAGAGAAAGAGATTTGCAATTTGCACTGTTTCAGGGCAATCATCAAAAATAAGTATTTGCTCTCAGTGATAAATGCCGGAAAATAGAAGAATCCGCTTTCCAATATTAAAAAGAATTAGCTTATTGGAGAGGACAGTTTGATATTTTAAAGGAGCAACTAGTTCAATCATAGTCCAATTGTCAATTAATTTAATAATACAGACAGAAGACTGCGGCTTAAAATAATGGCCTAAAAATCCAAGTTGAGGATCTTTCACGATAAATTTATAATGTAAATCAAAGAATGTAGTAAAATAAAAAGTTATGTCTGTAAAATAATCTATTGATGACCAAGTTAACAAATAGCGAACAATAATCGAATCAATTGCTTCTTAAAATAAAATCACTAGAATCTTAATTATTACAAATTAAAAAAATAAACGAAATAAGTAGTGTTGATCACAAAATTGAAAGTCAAAATGATTTCTGGAAGGACAGAGGAATTATTTCACAAAAAGAAGAGGAAATAATATGGATCAGGGGGCAGCTCAATCAAAGGGATCAGGAGATACATCGGATCAGATCTGTTTAAATTGATCTCAACAATTCGATCATTAATTGCCAGCAATAACTGCATAGATTAAGATAATTTTAGCAAAAATACATGAGAGAAAGTCAAATGCCTCAATAACTCAAAAAACAATTTAATAACACAATATTGTTTTATAAATCAGAAATTAAATTTTCAAAAGAAAGGGAAGAGGAGAACAATAGAAGGTTGATGCAATTAAACGACCAGTTTGACGAGGTTCAAAGAGAGTGCAAAAGATTAATTGAATAAAACGATCGTCTTCAGAATGAAATGACTTCAGTATCTCCTGCAAGTCGGGATAAAATGGATACATAGTATTTGAAATAAATAGCCTTGCAACTCGATTATAAATACGAATTGTGTGGTGAATAATAGTAAATTGAAATCAAAATATTGCAGAAGATCAGTCAATAAATTAGTGAATTAACTCAATTAAATCATCAATTAAAAATCAAATGCAGTTCACTCTAAAAATAGGTCTACTTAAACCACACTCAAATCTGCGAGGAAGAGTTTGTGACTTCATTACATAGAATGGTCTTGGATTTGCTAACTTTTTTAAAAAGCTAATCTCTTATTAATCCGGAGTTATCCTATTTTAGCGCGAAGGAATGCTATTTTTCTTCATGCAAAAGCAGTTAGAGATTCATATTAGATATCGGAATATTCTTTCGAGACTTAATTATGCAACTAAGCAAGTCATATGAATAAGACAGCATAAAGAACAACAGTATAATTCGTGAAATAAAACTAGTAATTTAGGAATATCTTCATACAAACAATAGGGATAGCCTAATAAAGCTTAACAATATGCTCAATATGATGACTTGATTCGCAATGCAGATTTATTTTATAGATTGAATGTGCTTAAAAAGTATTTTAAAGAGAATAATCAGCAGGCACAAGCCACATGAGTACTCCAGAATTCCCAGGTGTCTCCTCCCCATCCGTATTGTTTTATAGCGCAGTTAAGATTGCTGGTCGGATCACAAGGTTCTTTTCCTCCGTTGCATTAAAGCCAATTCACTGTATTTATTTGCCAAAGCCCGATATCGGTAGAGCCATTTGGGTTGTAATTGATTGCATTAGAATTTCCTCCGCTCTAATGAGAAACGATGCATTTGCAGCAAGTTTGACTCCAACTATACTGTGAGCACCAACTATCGATATCAACTATATTTATTGTAGTTCCACAGTTACACTTTGGACAATTTCTTTCCGGACAGTTCCCACCACAAACGTCTGCAAAGACAAAAGTAATAAATAGAAGAAGGACGATCAATTTCATCTTAAAAAAGATTAATTATATTGATGGATGATTTAATTAATGACTATATATGATACAGTTTCAGGGATGAGTTTCACTCAAATAAAAGAAAAAGATGAAGTCTACTCTTATTTGATTATGTTTAATTAAAATCAACTCAATATTGTTAATAGACACAAAATATCAAATTCATTAAATATGATTTTTTACTGATTTTATTACTTATTTATAATTTTATTGATTCATTCGTAGTAACTTCTATAAAAATAGCTTTAGAATATTCTCATTTAGGCCTTCTGTCCCCATATTTTTAGTCTATTATTTTATTTTTTATGATCGATAGGCGCATTTAACTAAACATTCAGCAAAGCCTTTCAAGTCAAGATTCTCACCCTTCGATATATGTTTATAGGTTTCAGACAATATTTTAGGGTACAAATACTCCGGAGTAATATGAAAATCTTTCAGCATGATGGCAAATGAATTGAGCTATATTCTTTTTTTATCCCAAATCCAATAATTCTGAAATAAATCGGTCAGTTGCTTGTCATATTTATTCACTATATTTTTTAGACTGCCATTTTATAAGCTCTTTTTAACCTCATTCATCAGGGCTGTATCATTTGGTACTTCATTTTTTGAATTGATGGCATCTTTTGCCAATTTTTAATAAATATGCGCTTTCTTCTCCTTTGAATTTTATATTTCCTTTTTGCGATCGTTTACTTTCTCAGCCCTTTTCTTGATATCTTCTTTATTCTTTTCCAAAATTTCCTTTTCTTTCCTTTTTTGTTCCTCCTTCAATCTCTCTTTCTATACTTTATTCTCTTCTTCTTTTTGCATTTTTTACTACTCTTCCTTTAGCTTTGCTTGCTTCACTTTTTATTTGTTGGCCTCAAGATATTTTTTTCGCTCCTCTTATTTCTTTTTTTATTTCTACTTTTATAACTATTTTTTTGTACGCTCCTATTCATCTTTGAAATTCTTTTATTGACGCAGTTTTTACAAATTTTATTTTAATTTTAAGGCGTATGCTTCTCTTTTTCTTTGCGCTTTTAGCTTTTATTATTATGTTAATTCATCCGAAGGATCAGTTTTTGTTTTATGAATTGCTATTTGGGAGAGACTTCGCTTTTGTGATGGTTTTTCAATTCTTTTGCTTTTGACTGATTGCTTCTTCTCATTCGGCTCACTAAAATTTAACTCTTCCTGATTTTTGGTATCTGGCTCGTATTTTATTCTTGTATCAGTTTACTGCTTTGGTATCTTTGGCCGTATTTATTTTGGTATTTGGATTAAGTTGTATCTTGGATTGATCTCGACGAAGGGAGTCATTACATGAATTCTAAGTAGCTTCGAAAATACCCTAAGCATCTATGAATAAGCCAATCGGTAATTTAGTATCCAGTTTGAAAATTGGATTCTATTCCCCATTAGTCTGCTGATTTCAATCGATACTATAATTAAACATGATTTTATTTGACTTTCTTATAACCCTATATAAATAATAATTTACCTCGGGTATTTCAATATTCGCTTCTTGTTCATCAGGGCTATTCAGTTACTACTTCAACTTAGTTATCTTAGGATCCTATTTGTTCCTAAATTTAAATTAATAAAAATTTTAGTTCTTGAAAAGTAACTTCAGAACGTTCTCCAACTTCAATCCAAATGGAATCTCAGTGACTGATTTTTCTTATTGAATAATGCAATCTGTCAGCTTAATCAAAAATTAATTGAAATCTCCCTCTTCAATTCCAGAGAGTACGTTCTTCTCTTATCTCTTATTGTAGTTGATGGAAGCGATCAGGTCGCTGACCATCACTTTGGAAATAATATTAATATTTTTTTCTTTTAGCATTTTTATCACTTCGGTAAAGGATAGCATGGAGGGCGCATCTTTCTTTTTATCATTGGTTGAAGATATCAAGGCGTATTTCAAAAACAAAGATTTTATTTATTTTGAATAATTTTTAAGGATAGTATTGGCTGTTGATTAATCAATCTCCTCTAATTTATTAAGATCATTAAATTTATAGGTTAGCTTTAGTTGTTTTATATTTACACTATCAAACTCAAAAACCCTCTTCCCATCGAGAAGTGGAGTTAATTTTGCAAATCCTAATGATAAGTTTCGTTGATACAGTTCCATCTAGTTTTGATTTTTCTGTTGGCTTATCTTTTTCAATTAGTTATTTTATTGCAATTTCTTTTTATGGGCTTCTTATTTCAATCGCTATTTCAACTTTTAGATGTCTTCTAAGACTTTGGGGCTCGGCTTCAAGATGTTCTTTTATATTAATTCTTACAGTCTCGTTTTTGATATTTTATTAGTCTGCTTATATCCAATTCCTTTTTCTTTCATGTATTCCATTTATCTATACTATTCGCTTATCGGAGATGACTTATCTCCATTTAAAGCAGCTTCATTATTTTAAGCAGATTCTTCACTCTCAACGGGTAGTTCATCAGAAACATTTTTGTTTTAACTTATTTTAAATTGAAGGCAAATCTAATCGACGTCTCCATAGAGATTAATTAAGTAGTTCAATCCTTTATCAGTATATCTCTTTTCCTCAATCCAGTTGATATATATTTCTGTAATTTAATGAAGGATGAACTGTCCAAGTTCTCTATGCTCCAATTGAATAAAATGCTTGATAAGTTAAATAGCTAATGATTTCTTTTGCTTATTGATGATGTTGTCCTATTTGGTCAATTTCTTTCGGTTAAATATCAATATGCCATACAGATTTAAAGTGCTCAATATGTTCTTTTTAAGGAATTATATTATAGTCTATTATTCACAAAATCTATTTGTCAGCAGCTAAATGACTCTGATTATTATTTTGGAATAAATAAATGATTTTATATACAGTTTGCTTAAATATTACAGATAACTTAGACCATAAGTAGCATCCATTCGCGGATGTTTGCATAGCTCAATCATAAATTAGAAGTCAAACAGATTAAGAATATAAGTCTTGCCTTCTGAATTGATGAGCTGCTTTAAAAATGGTTCCAGCAAAAACTAAATAGGAATTGTTGGATATGATTGAACCATAATTGTAAAATTGCTCAGAATGATTTCTCTTATTTCCTATTGCTCATGATTTTAAATGAAAAGGAAGATTAGCTTTTTATAGAGAATGGAAGAAACTTTGTTTTTTGCGTCTGCCAAAAAATGGAGAAAATCAAACAACCGAAGCATTGCAGGTATTTTAATTGTATAAATTTACTTTCTTGTATTCTTTTTAAGCTATTCAATGCCTTTCATTAGCAGATCTTAAGCTTATTCTTCGTTGATCTAAGCGGAATAGTCCTTCCATAGATTGCAGAGCAGTTCTAAATACAATAGTTTTGTTTATTAGTTAATTAAATTTTATTATTTATTCTTTTTGTTATTAAAAGATTATTGGCTGCTTTTCAGCCAAACCTCCAGAAGCCCTGATTATTTTAGTTTGGCTTTGCTTTATGGATTTAAAGTTAATCCTTCTAAAAGCTTTATTACTATCTTTAAATATTACTGCTCGTTATTTATTGTACGCTTCAGGTGAATTTAGAAAAAATCTTTGAAGGCGTCTCTTATTAAGGGAAAGATAAAGTTTGTATACTAATTGACCAGGTCTGGATGTCTCTTTAGACCCATATATAAAAAATCAAACCCAACGTTCTATTTGCATAATATTTGATAGATGATATTTTTACCATTATATTTAAGGCTCTATTCAATAAACCCGTGAAATAGTTCTGTCCCTTTGATGGAAACATCTAAAATGAATATAAATATACCTAAATCCCTCGAAATGAGAGTGGGCTTAATCAAATCTAAGAAGAATTATGTATTTTTTTCAGGGCTTTTTTCACATAGAAACATGAGTTTAGGCATTTCTTTAATAAATAAATCTAGCAAAGTTAGCACTTAACTAAAACTGTTTTTTACACCTTTAACAATAATGTGAGCGTAATATTTAGCATTTTCACTGAGAGTTGATACTGTTTGTTTGGGCGTAAGACTTAAGGTTTAACTAATCATCATGACAACCATCTCTAGCATCGTTTCAGCTTATGAATAGCCTTACAACTGCTGCAATTTCTTTAAATTAATGTTTGAGTCAGAGTTTGTATCCTTTTTCTCTATTTTCTAAATATCATTGCAATATACTTTGGGATTGAATTTTTGATGCAGTTATAAAAGAAAGCGAACCATCGTGCTAAAGTTACCCGAAGTAATTTCCTTTTGTGTCTCCTTCGCAACATTTACATTAAGTTTCAAAAAACTCTACATTAATGATGACGTACCTATGTCAAGATATTCCAGTTATAGAGTCTAGCAGCTGGTGTATTGGACTGCTTGATAGAAGAAAGGAGGGGAAGATTAACAGTTGCCCCTAGGTCATTTGCTAATTTGACTAACAGTTTGGAAACAAGATGTCCTGAAATTAAGCCATCTGATGATTTTGTATCGAGTTCGAAATTACCATTGGATTTATATTTAAGAGAGCTCGGAAGGATCTACATACTCGATAGCCATTTGTACAGCTCATGAGATATCTATGAGTTTGACATAATAATTATTATAAATTTTCTCACTAATCATTTTCATCACTTTGAAAGGATGTTCTCATATTCATCCATTATTTTTTAATGGACCGAGAATTTGATAAAGATTGATAAAGTTAGTTTAAGGATTGTTAATATTTATCTCCTATAAAAATCGTGTTTGTGATCTCATTAGATTATCTTTAATTAATAATTTAAAAGAAAGATTCAATACTGATATTATTGTATATAGGAAATACATGACTTTAAAAACTATAATGCAAGCCATTTAACCAATAATAAAATCATGCTAATTTAATGTATTCATATGCAATCTATCATATTTTAACCTCTTTACTTTATCCTTGCAAACCATTAATTATCTAATCTATCTGCTATCAGTTATGTGATGATATTTGTCAAATTCTGGCGATCAGTTTCATCAATTTAAAAATACAATAAGAATACATTTATATCATGTCTTATCCCTGGAAAATGTATCTTATCTCACACTTAATTTTGTAATTCGATAAAATATATGCACCTTGGACATCTTTTCATATCCTTAGACAAAAAGAATTTAATCATCTTTAAATTAATATGTAAGAACCATCATCAAAATTGAAATTTACTTCTTCTTCAACAGAATTTCTCCACCAATTTATGTTCGGAGAATCATTTTGATTAAAAAAAATACACTCAACTTTTCGTTTGTTCGATATTAATATAAGGAACTTATTTTCTATTTTATAATTATTCGTTGAATTCATAAATTCTATCTAACAATGGAGAAACCTACTTGGAAAAAGATTGATACTAGCAATAGTAAGCCCTGCCCCAGATGGGGACACACTTGCTGCGTCGTTGGAGAGGAAATTGTATTCTTTGGAGGCTATGCAGGTACTACTGACACTATTTAGATTCAAACTACATGAACGATGTCTGGACCTACAATGCAGCAAACAAAAAGTGGTAAGAGGTCGCCACCACAGGCGATAGACCTTCTCATCGCTCTAACTGCTCGATGAACTATGATGCTGAAAACTAACAGATCGTCATCTTCGGAGGTGGAGGACCCAACAAGCAGAGATTCAATACCATAAATATCCTAGACTGGAAAACAAAAAAGTGGGTAGAAATCGCTCCTAAGGAAAACGAGCCTGCTCCTTGGGAGAGGACATACCACGTTGCTGAGATCAAATACCCTTACTTGCTGGTGTTTGGAGGAGAAGGCGTCAGCGATATGGATGACTTGTGGGTCTTTAACTTTAAAACTCTTGGATGGACCGAAGTTAAATTCGAGCAGGATGCAGTAAAGCCCTGCGCTAGGAGATTTCACTCTTCCTGCATGATTGGAAACGAAATCTTCGTAATTGCTGGCTGCTATGGCAAATACAGATGTCTCAAAGACGTGTATTCAATGGATATCACCGGCTTAATTGAAACTGGAAAAACTAAGGACTTGTGTTGGGTAGAGAGGAATATTTCCAACAGTTCTATGCTCACTCGCTGGGGACACTCATCGGTAGTATACAACGATAAGATCTATGTTTTTGCTGGCAGATTTAGTAATGATCTTAACGATTTACTCATAATCGATCCTCAAAGCAATTCACTAAAGACAATTAAAGTCAGTGGAAATACAAATGATCAGCCGAAAGCCAGAAGAAGACACTGTGCTGGTTTTGTGGGCAGTTGCATGATCGCATTTGGAGGCTTCAACGGAGAGTATTTCAATGACCTCTTTTACATTAACGTTTTTGAGTTATCAAACAAAATGGATAACAGTAATATCCTTGAGTAACAATATTCCAACTACGTTGGCAATAGTGAGCTTTCAGATGGTACTATTTCGGCCAAAAATAACGAAATTGTATCCATTCATTCCGGATTAATCGCCAGATATTTTAAGACCTACGAAGATTTCACTAATTATCTTGAAGATATTGATCACAGATATTCCAAGTAAAGATTAATGGTCATATTGGAGTGTTTGTATAGAGGATATGGAAACTTTGAACAGGATATGTTGCATTAAAAATATGGCATTGCAATTGGTGAAACTATAAATAGACGTATTCATGTTAACAATTTACTACATGAAGAAAACTAGCGAAACTGTCTTAGATTGGCTGTTCAATCCGCTTAAAAGATAAGTGATATCATCATTCAACTCTCTTCCTAAGAATTCACTTCTTTTCTATAAAACAGAAGAAACTGTTGGTTTACCGATGCTTCCCTCTTGATAAAAACTTCCTCTTTCTTCTTCTCTGAAATCCGAGTCAACAAGCTACTTCTCTCTTTAAGTAGTCCTTACTTCAAGAACATCTTTTCTAGTTAATACAGTGAAAAAAACGAAGTTGAACTAACACTGTCCAAAGATTATTCAGTTGTCCTTGATGTGCTGATTAATTTTATGATGCTAGGATCTATTGTCGTCCCAGATTATTTCAGCAGTCAATCATGGATGGACCTGGCTGAGCTCAGCGAATACTTTTGTATCAATCAACTCAAAGCGATATGCTAAAGCCAACTATGCTCTCTAATTAGTTACAACAATGTCGAACAGCTCTAAGTATATAGTTAGAATATGTAACTATAGAACTTGTCAATGTATTGCGCTAATTTTGAGCTCAAAAGCTATTTAAAGGCAAACGACCTCGGCAAGAGAATTAGCAATTTGAAGGAGAATAAAGCAAAGCGTTCATGTTTGATAAAACTATACGATACCGTAAAATTTGACCTTCTACACACTAGCTATTTCGAAGGAAAGGAGTCTGCGACAAAGAAGAAGAATGAGAGTGAGACAACAATCGAGTAGAAATAAAATAATAATTAATGCTCTAATGCGTGAGGATTACCCTCATTGATATTTATACTAATTTTCTAAATACTAATCAAATAAGAATCACATTCAAAAGCAATCTCGGTATTTAT
>Ga0302188_10001703_pt1 | contig 16939 bp, 15 predicted proteins | sample II_Bog_E2_1_FD_198783 | JGI IMG/M metagenome (GOLD analysis project Ga0302188, IMG submission 198783) | Peat permafrost microbial communities from Stordalen Mire near Abisko, Sweden - II_Bog_E2_1 | ecosystem: Environmental > Terrestrial > Soil > Wetlands > Peat | place: Sweden: Abisko...
CGGTGCGGGCGGCTTTGAGGCGCTGCTGGACATGCGCAATCTGCTGGCACAGGGCTACCGGCCGTACATGATGAGCGATGGTTCGCTGCTGGTGTTCGCGCAGGAACAGCGCGGCTTCCAGGGCGGCGTGGCGTTTACGTTCTAGGCGGTCCGGCGGAGGCTTTGGAATCCATTGCGGTTTGTGCTATATTTTTCAAGGGTCAGCATGGAATTTCCGGCTGAACGAAGCGTGTGCATGATCCCCGCCGCACGGCTTTTTCCCAATCTGGACGCGTAGCTCAACTGGCAGAGCATTCGGCTCTTAACCGACAGGTTGTAGGTTCGATTCCTACCGCGTCCACCATTTAGATTCAATGATTTACACCGCTTCTCAGCTCCAAGTTGACCCCCAAAATTACAAGACTGTAGGGACTTTTGTAGGGACTTCCCTTCAGAATGCTGCGTAATCATTGGTAATTCTGAGTAATGCTGTTCCGTTTTTTTTGCACCGGAGGGTTTCGCGGATGGTGCGATGCTGTTGCTACTCGTTGGTTGAGCTGCTCCGTTTTCCAACCCATCTAGCACCTCTTGCTGGGCATCTGCTGCCTGCCCGTTTTGATGAACGGACGCATCCTTACCCGCTGACTTCTTGACGATGGATTCGAGGGCCGTCCGCTTGGCCTCCATGCGAATGTGGCTGTAGTGCTTCAGCATTTGCTTGGAGACGTGACCAGCAATATCCATGATGGTCTGATCGCCGGCACCGCTCTCGGCAAGATCAGTAATCAGCGTGTGCCGGTTGTCGTGCCAGCGGCCCTTCACCTTCGCATTCTTGCGCACGTTGTTCCATGCCGTCTTAAGCGTGGTGACCGGGCGCGTTGGGTCGCTCGGACTCGGTTTCCCGAAGGGGAAGACATACCACTCGGGGTGAGGCATTCCGAACTTCTCGCGATACCACTCACCATACTCGGAGAAGACCTCCAGGAGCGTGGAATTCAGAGGGATCGTCCGCCCTTCGCCGGCTTCGGTCTTGCTCCGGCCCACGGCCAGGTAGTTCTTTGTGAAATCGATCTGTCCCCATGTCAGCGTCTTGATTTCTGCGTCACGCATTCCAGCGTTGAGCGCCAGCGATAATGCCGGAAAGATGTGCGGAGAACGGGCCTTCCTGGCCTCCTCCAGCAAACAGTCCTTTTCGTCAGGCGTGAAGGCCCTCCCGACTGTCTGACGAACCTTGAGCTTGAGCATCTTTTTTTTGTGGAGCCGGATGCGCATCAAGTCGCCCGGATCGCCGAGGATGCGAAGCAGAAAACCCACTTCCTCATTGACACTCTTCGGGGATGCCTTTTCTCCGAGGCGCGCATTCTGGTAATGGATGACAGTTGCTTCGTTGAAATCAACCAGCATCTTGCTGCCGAGGATCCGCTTCAGATGATCAATTGCATAGTCGGCAAAGCGTGCCGACTGTGGCAGGCGCAACTTGTAAGCGGTGAAATACTCCCCCGCCATGTCACTGAAGGTTCGAATTCGCTCTTGACGTGTGTCGGTGAAGTTATTGAAGCCCTCTTCTAATTCGCGCCGACGCTTCTGTTCCGCATTTTTTGCAACGGTCTTGGACGGGCTTTTACTCGACTCCTGAATACGCCGTCCCGCAAACCAGAATTCATACCACCAGACATCGCCGCGACGGAAGAGACTCATGCATCCTCCTTCATTGCCCGAATCAGCGCCGCCGCTGCTTCGGCAGAACCGTCGGAGAGCAGTTTGGCGAGACTCACAAGCTCCTGCCTGGTCGATGCGATGGGAGCCTTTCCGACCACTCTTCCGTGGGCAATGAACGCACTAGACTCGGTTTGTGTCATCAGGGCCTCCGCAATGACTGACCTAACCCAACTTGCGCATCAAGATGCCGTGCCTTACAGGCTTTGCGGTGATCCGCTGGGTGGGATCTTCTCCGCCGCTTGGCTGAGCCTGTTCCCATTGAATCAGTTCCTCCACACCATAGCGCACAAGTGAACCGAATTTAGAGTATTTCGGTCCGCGATTTTCCAGACGCCACCGACGCAGGGTTTTGAGGCTGATACTCGTCCGTTCGGCCACTTGGGTTTCTGTCAGGTATCGTTCGGTCATAAGAATTGCCACCTCCTGTCCTGTCGAGCGGGACACCAAAATGCGATTGACCAATAGTCTGCTTGCGGGGAATTGGGGGGCCGTCGCGTCGCCGACAGAGGAACGGGGAAGAGGACGCAGGTGGCACCAGGCCGATCTCGCCATACTTGACAATAATGCCAATGTAGACCTAGTGTCAACTTGTAACGTTACGCTTCTTGGTCTGTAACGAGGAAGGGTATTCGATGGCCGAAAAGACAGCTCCTGGCCAACAGCCGGTCGAAAAGGCAGCGCAACAACAGCAACCTGTTATCTCAATTCGCATCTCAGATGCTCTCCGCTATAGGCTGGAACACCTTAAAAAAATCCTCTTCCTCAGGAGCGGTGAAAGCGTTTCGACATCAGAAGTGGCAAAACAGCTTCTTGAATCCTCCACGGACGACCGCCTCGAATTCGTCAAGCTACTCGCCGAACCGAAGAAGTCCCTTCTCAACGCTCGCCGAAAAGTGGAATCGAGACTTCCACTTTCTCAAACCGAATGGATGGTAGTGGCCTACTTTTGCCAGCTCGGCGCGGAAGCGTTTGCGGAGAACGTTCACAACCAGATTTCATACGAATCTCTTGTCGCGATTCTGGAGGCGTTTCTTGCCGTTTATGGTCTCCAAAGCGCGAAGCGAACACCCAGAGATTCGTATTACATTGCCAATCTTCCCCCGGACGACGAGATAGTCAACAGGAACTCACGGGAAATCGGATGCGAGGATGTGCGCCGCGTAGTTGAGAAAACCATCCAGGCGCTCAGGAACCCGATGCCTCAACAATGGAAGCCGATCCTTGCGGCGCGGAACCTCTTTTTCGTGCTGGACGAAACAGAGTTTCCGAACATCGAAAAGCTCAATGAAACGCTTTGGCCTTACTGGCCGATCTTGTGGCGGGTATGCGCACGAGGGCACTACTTTCAGCAGGGGAAACCGCTCGTGGAGGAGACTTCCGCAGACCAGGTTTATGACCCCTATGTTGAACCTCCATTGCCAGCCTTCGAGGAAGGCGAATGCAGCCTGATACTTCCGCGCGGACGTCAGGAAGGATTCGCGCTTTGCTTGATTCTGCCGGGGAGACTCGCGCCAACGTATCCAATGAGCGAATTCGCCATGATCTCCGAATTTCGAACAATGCTGAAGCGTTTCGATTCGGAACATGACCGCTCAGTATGGCGCGGATACTACTTCTTTGCCCATGCGACAAAATCGGAGAGCGGCGAAATCGACGTTGTGTTCCGGGCGAACGACAACGGAATCACATTTCACCTGGAGCACAGCGTATGGCTGACACTTCGAAGTCTGGTTCACCGGGCATGGGAACATCCAGAGGTTCGCCGTCTTTGGGATGAGGAGGTGCTTCAGTATGGCGAGTTCTAGAGGCCCGCGCTGCTGCGCAGCGGATGGAGGTGGACACGTCACCCCCAATTAGGGAACTGTGAAGCGCTTTGGAGCGCGGTGACGTTTACGCAAGTAAACATGTTTCAAGTCAGCTGCTTCGCTTGGCGAAGACTCGAAACGTAAACCAATAGTTCCCGAGGTAAACGGAAATGAACGGCTAATATCGTCGAGCCGTAAACACGTTGAAGTCAAAGAACTTCGCGTAAGTTCGCAAGATGCGGCGCAGAGCGGCCAATTTGACGATGCAGAAGGGCAGGTTCAGTATGAACGCTTCCCAGGCGACACTTCCATTCGGAAACAAGCCGTCTCCGAGCGACGACATCAAGCCAAGCTTTCGCACCAAAACGGCTGCCACTCGGCTGACTCCCAGCGAGCTTGCCGAGATCGAGACTGCCGCCGAGAGTGCAGGCAAGCCGCTGTCGGAGTGGCTCCGCACAGCGGCTTTGAGCGCAGCGAGGCAGCGGCCCGCCGATCCTGCTGAGCTGTTACTGGCCGAGGTCTGGGCTGTGCGCTACGTGGTGCTGAGTCTGTTTCAAGCCGGCGCTCTTGCAACTTCCGAAGGCAAGGCATTGCTCCCCGAGTCCATCCTAAAAATCCGCGACCGGGCCGACACTCGAAAGCTGCAACAGGCCCGCAAACTACTTGCGGAATTTGTTGCTTCAGAGGGCAAGGATGTGGGCAGTTAGCTATGAATTTGATGCCTATTCCGAAGTGGTTCCGATGGCTTGCCGTCCTTGCTGCGCTGGTTCTCTGCGTCACGTTTTTACTGTGGTCCAAGCTGGTTTGGACGCCCGTCCAACGCTACTACCTGGGAAGTTATTTCATATGTTCATGGCCGGGTTTCGGCCCGGCATCTCCCGTCGAAGTCCGATGGATTTACAAGACCGCACCGAGCCAAGAGCCGGAGCTTGCATCGGAGGACGACGCAATCCAGATACCATCAGGCGGCGACCGCCAGATCCCGATGGAACTCTCGGCGACGGCCCGTCAAGCGGGCTGGACGGGCTTGATGAAAGGGCCGGAAGAACGGCTTCAGATTGCGACGCTCAAGCCGATTCTGGAGGGGCAATTCTTCGACGGGGAAAACTTTTGGATCGTGCTTCTGTTGCCGCTGCTTTGCGGGTTCCTGCTGTACCTTTTTCTCCTCATTGTGTGGGTCAAGTACGAAGACTGGATAGACAGCATACCGTGGCCTGCGGAATGGATCGAACTGAGCGAATGGGTTCGGAGTCTGTTCAGGAATTGCAGGGGCAAGGGGCTCGCAATCCCATTTCGGATGCCCGAACGGAAGGTGTCTTCGGTGCGAAAGACTGCGCCGAAGGTGGAGCTCGCAGCGCCAGCCGTTACGCCCGTGGAGCCGCCAAAGATGCCTCTGCAAGTCGCATTTTCGCCCTTAGGCGCGACCGACGGAACGCCGAAATCGGGCTTCGTGTGGAACGAGAAAGACGAGATCGATTAGAAGGAAATCAATCCAGCACTCGGACTGAAACTAACAGCCACAAGGTCGGGAACCGACCCTTGGAACAGGAGCACTCCCCATCCTCACTATCTCAAAACCGTTGTCAGCCAGTCAGGCGCGCACCTATCACGCGCGTGAGTTCGCGTCGCAACAACAGAACTATTGGAGCCGCGACCAACAAGGTCATAGCGAATGGCAGGGCAGGCTTTCTCAGAAATGGAGCCTTAGCGGCGCAGTGGGATCGGAACATTTCGCGCGCTTGAGCGAAGGCCAAAACCCGCACTCGGGAGAGCAGCTTGTCCGCCACCAGGTTTCGAGAACCTATGAGGGTAAATTCGGCAAGGAAGTTATCAGCGCAGAGCATCGCGCCGGGTGGGATGCGACCCTTTCCGCGCCGAAATCGGTGTCGCTCACCGCGCTTGTCGGCGGCGACGACCGCGTGCGGCAAGCGCACCGGGAGAGCGTCCGCGCAGCGCTATCGGAACTGGAAAGGTACACTCAGGCCCGCATCGGGAACGTCCATGCGCCCGAGACAACTGGAAAATTCGTTGCTGCCACGTTCGAGCACGACACAGCCCGGCCAGTCGAAGGCTACGCGGCACCGCAATTGCATACCCATGCCGTCATCTTCAATGTGACTGAGCGCGACAACGGCCAGACCCGCGCCTTGCAGCCGCACGAGATTTTTGTCTCGCAGCGTTATGTCACTGCGGTGTACCGATCGGAACTGGCGCTGCGTCTACAAAAGCTGGGCTATGACTTGGAGCGCGGCAAACATGGGCAACCCGAAATCCGGGGTTATACGAAGGAGTATCTGGAGGCATCCAGTCCGCGCCGTGAACAGATCAAAGATCATCTGCGAGAGCAAGGCATCGACGGAGCCGGGGCGGCGCAGATCGCCGCACACCACACGCGCGACAGCAAGGAACTGCTGTCGCCGGAGGAGGTTTTACGGCGGCACCGCGAACTGGCCGCTCAGTATGGACACCAGGCGGATCGAGTCGTCGCCCAAGCGCGGGAACTCGGGCAGAATCAGATGAAGCAACCGGAGATGCACGCGCAGCGGGCAGTGACGTGGGCGCGGGATCATGTCTTTGAGAGGTCGGCGGTACAAGACCACCGCGCCATTCTTGAGACGGCAGTGGCGCGCGGCATGGGAGAAACAACGCATGCCAGCGTTCGGCAGGAATTCGAGCGCCGAATTCAGGCGGGTGAGTTTCGGGAAATTCCACACAACGGAGCAGGCCGACAATTCACAACTACAGCTATGGTGCGCATGGAGCGCGAGATCATTGCGCTGATGCAGGAAGGTAATCGACGGGGCTACAGCGATCCCATGCTGGTTTCGCCCCAGGTGCGCATCAGGACCGAAGATCGGCACCCGGAGCTGAGCGCGTCACAACGCCAGGCAGTGGACATCATTCTTATCTCGCGCGAGAAGATCGTCGGTTTGGACGGCATTGCAGGTGCGGGCAAGACAACCGCGTTATCCGTTATCCGCGAAGGGGCGGAAGCAGAAGGGTATCGCGTGGAGGGTTTCGCGCCGACATCCCGCGCGGCGCAGAAACTAGCCGAGGCGGGCATGGAGACTTCGACGCTACAGAAGCATCTGGCGCGCGGTGAACAACCCGACACTGGCGCGAAGCGTCTGTATGTAATCGACGAATCCTCGATGGCATCGACACGCCAGGTGTCTGAATTCGTGAACCGGCTCCATCCGAACGACCGGGTTCTCCTAGTTGGTGACCGGCGGCAGCATGAAGCCGTCGAGGCCGGGCGACCCTTCGCACAACTTCAGGATGCAGGCATGAAGACGGTCAGGCTCGATGAGATCGTGCGCCAGAAAGACCCGGAGCTGAAATCCGTGATCGAACAGCTTGCGCGCGGCGACGTGCGGGAGGCGATTCAAAACCTTGACCGGCAGGGGCGGGTCCATCAGATTCCAAATCGCGATGACCGTATTACCGCCATCGCGCAGGAGTATGCGAAATCGCCGGGAACCACATTGGTCGTTTCTCCCGACAACGGTTCCCGGGTGGAGATCAACGAACGCATCCATGCCGAGTTGCAGGGTCGCGGAATTGTCAGCGGCGACGAGCACCGCATCCGAACCTTCGTCCCGCGCCAGGACCTTACCGGCGCGGATCGTACCTGGGCCGAGCGATACGAAGTGGGCGACGTGCTGCGCTATTCGCGCGCATCGAAGGAGACTGGCATCGGCAAGGGAGAATACGCGCAGGTGAAGAACATCGATGGTCCTGCTAACCGGCTGACGGTCGCATTGCAGGACGGCACGGAGCGTAACTACGATCCGCGCCGGCAACAGGGCGTTTCAGTATTCCGCGAAGAACTGCGCAACTTCTCAGAGGGTGACCGCGTCCAGTTCACCGCGCCTGCCAACGACATCAAGGTGGCAAACCGTGAATTAGGCACAATCGGGAGCATCGATGGTGACGGGCGGCTGAATTTGAAGTTGGACAATGGCCGCGCAATAGAACTCGATCCGAACCGGCACGTGCATCTCGATTATGGCTATGCCGTCACAAGTCATTCCAGCCAAGGCCAAACTGCCGACCGCGTACTGATTAACGTTGACACCGAACTCGGCGCAAAAGACCTGCTCAATAGCCGTATGGCCTACGTCTCGGTCTCACGCGGCGCCCACGACGCGCAGATTTTCACGAATAACGCTTCGGCGCTAGGCCAGGAGCTCAGCCGCGACGTTTCCCATGCTCCGGCGATTCAACAGGCCCCGGCGTCTCAAGCAATCGAACAGCAGCCCTCCCAAACTCACGATATCGGTCAAGGATTTGGAATGGGCATGTAATCCAGACCGGAGCTGACATTCCCCGGATATCAGCAGCGTAGCCGAGGCCCGGCCGGTGTCAAGGCCGCGCTGCGCGCGCCGCGTACGCGGTCGTAGAGCCTTGACACCGGCCTCCCAGCCTCGGCTTATAATCCATCCATCCGGGGAATGTCATCACACGTTTGTCCTTCCCGTCAAACACGAAGCGCCTCTGTTGCGGACGTGCTCTGGAAGGTGTCGTTGCTATTCGCATCTACCGGGAGTACCCTTATTCCATCGTAAATCCACGACTCCGGACTCGGTTATGCCACAGCCTACGCTGAAGTGTGCAAACTGCCAGGGCAAAGGCTTGAAAAAGCTGTCGCTCTTGTATCTCCAGGGAACCTCTAAACGAGATTCCTTCACGATTGGCTTCTATCGCGGGCTGAAAGGCAACTTCATTGCTAATACGATGGGCACCAAGCAATCGCTGCTGGCGCAACGCGCATCGCCGCCCCGGAAGAAGAGCCTGGCGCTTTTCCTTGCCGGCTGGTTCGTCGCGTGTGTGGTGCTAACGCTCGTGGTGATCATTGCCATGGTCAATTCCAACTCCGAGGGCCCGGTAGGCGGAATAGGCCTCGCCGTTGGCGGCTTGGCGTTTGTCGGTGGGGCAGTCTGGAGAGGCAAATCGGTAAGTGAATACAATTCTCAAACCTGGTCAAAGGCTTATGCCCGGTGGGAGCGTTCGTATCTGTGCATGCAATGCGGGCGGGTAAGCATCATTTAGGGAGGCAGTTCATATGGTCGGAAAGAAGACTCAGAACGAGTCGGTTCAAGTTAAGCGTCCCGGGGGAGAGATGGCCACGCGGCCCTTACACTTCATATTCATCGCGGATTGCTCTGGCTCTATGTCCGTCGATGGCAAAATAGAATCCCTGAACCAAGCCATCAAATTAGTCATTCCGCTTATGGTAAAAGTCGCCGATGAGAACCCACACGCCCAGATTTTAGTTCGAGCCCTCGCCTTTTCCGTCGGAGCTCAATGGCATCTGAGTCAGCCTACTCCGGTTGAGCAGTTTTCTTGGACGGATCTTGAAATTCCAGACGATTGCGGTGGAACCGACATGGGAAGAGCATTCGAGATGGTTGCCGCACAGTTGAAAATGCCGCCCATGACCGATCGGGCGTTGCCGCCAGTTCTCGTACTGCTTACTGATGGAGGTCCTACGGATGACGCAAGTGCAGGACTACGTGTGCTGCTTGCTGAACCTTGGGGGAAAAAGGCTGTTCGAGTCGCGATTGCGATCGGGGACGATGCGGAATTGGGGATTCTCCAGAAGTTCATCGACCACCCTGAACTCAAGCCTTTGCTTGCAAACAATCCAGATCAACTCGTAAAGCACATAAAATGGGCTTCTACCAATGTTCTGAAGGCTGCTTCTTCACCAGCAAGTAGGGCCGCAGGCACTATGTTTGACAATCGCGTGAACGTTCCAGTTCCGCTGCCCGCCGAAGAAGAAGACGGCGACGAGCAAAGCCCAGTCTGGTGAGGCACGTCAAATGAGCAGCAAGTCGAATAGCCACGGATGGGAAGCTGTGTTCGAAACGGTTCGAGGGGCCTCCCACATCTCGGCTGAACTTCCAAATCAGGACGCGGTGGAAATCTCTGCGGTGCGAAACACACGGATCGCCGCGGTTGCGGATGGGCATGGCGGAAAGGGTTACATTCGGAGCGAAGTTGGCTCCCGATTTGCAGTCGAAATAGCTACACAAGAACTAAAAAAGCTTCTGGAATTACCTGCAAAACGACTCTTGAGCTTCCATCACTCTGAGCTTGAATACGATCTAGCCAACCGAATTGTTCGGCAGTGGGTGGAACGAGCAACCCGGCACTTCCAGCAAAGGTGTTTTTCGGACGAGCAGATCGCAGCCTTTCCAACGCTTCAGCAATATCCCATTCGTGCCTATGGCACCACCCTGCTTGCCGCCGCAGCTAGTGATCAGCTAGCCGTATTTGTACAGATTGGAGACGGCGACATTCTTATGGTGGCCCCTTCGGGCCAAGTAAAGCGTCCATTCGAACGCGATCCGCTTTTCATCGGCAATGAGACCGCGTCGCTATGCTCAGCCGACGCTGACCAACAAGTGAGAATTACATTGAAGGTCTTGAACCGCGGAGATGCCGACAACGATACTGCTCTTATTCTGTTGTCGACAGATGGATATTCGAATTGCTTTAAAGACGAGGCATCCTTTGCACAAGTAGGCAAGGACTATCTGAATCTGTTTAAACAAGACCAGGGCATCTCCCTGATCCAGAAGAATCTTAATACTTGGCTGCGCCAAGCGTCCGATCAGTACAGTAGTGATGACATCACTGTCGCAATGCTTTACCGAGCGATAAGAAAACGTTCCTTGTCCAAACGCGCCAGCGGCGCTGAAGAGGATTGATGTCCCTTTTGAAGCAACACCAGACCCTAACGGTTGCGGGAGAGAAGTCATGCGAAGTCCTGAGCCTTCTTGGCGAAGGCGGTCAAGGAGAGGTTTATCTAGTGTCATTTGAGGGCCAGGATCTCGCTCTCAAGTGGTACTTCAAGCCCTTCGCCACATCAGCGCAGCGCACATTATTGGAAGATCTCATCTTGTGGGGAGCTCCGAACGATAAATTCCTTTGGCCATTGGCTTTGGTAAACACTTCACGCAACACAGGCTTGGGATACCTAATGCGTGTTCGCGGTGAGGAGTATTCGGGAATCTATCCATTGCTTCGAGGAAGAATCAATCCCACGATTCGTGCAATTTGCAGCGCTGGTATGGAACTCGCAGACTCCTACTTGCAACTCCATTCTAAAGGTCTTTGCTATCGAGACATATCTATGGGAAATGTCTTCATAGATGCAGTGCAAGGGAAGATTCTTATTTGCGATAATGACAACGTCGCCGTCAACAAGAAAGGCAAAGCGAGTATACAAGGTACACCTCGCTTCATCGCCCCTGAAGTGGTCATGGGGGACGCGATGCCGAGCACCCAGACCGACTTGTTCTCACTTGCGGTACTACTCTTCTACTTCTTTATGTTGCACCATCCCTTCGAGGGTAAATTAGATTCCCAAATCCACTGTCTCGATAGTTTCGCTGTGGACGAACTCTATGGCAGAAATCCTGTATTTATTTTTGATCCGACAAATCATTCGAACGAGCCTGATCCCAAGTTCCACAGGCGAGTCATGAGCTATTGGAAGCTGTATCCCCAATTTCTGCGGGATATGTTCATTCGCGCGTTTACGGTTGGCATTCGAGACCCGATGGCTCGCATCCAGGAAAGTGAATGGCGATCGGAGTTGGCACGTGTGCAAGATTGCATCATCTACTGTCAGGAGTGTGGAGCAGAAAACTTCTTCGACCCTGCGGCCGTGGTTGGAACTCATTGCTGGAATCCGCAGTGCGGCGTTCAAGTACGAATTCCTCTGCAATTGAAAATCGACAATCGATGGGTGACACTGAACCATGATCGCAAGATCGTAAAGCATCATCTGGACGGAACGTCCTACGATTTCACACGGACCGTCGGTGAGGTGGCCGAGAATCCCAAAATTAAGGGTATGTGGGGAATCAAAAACCTATCGACCTATAAATGGGTGGTTAGCCTTCCCGACGGAAAAATGTGGGATGTCGAGCCCGGAAAAAGCATTGGAATGGTCCCCGGGTCCAAGATCTCGTTCGGAAAAGTCGAAGGGGAGATCATGAGTCAGGGTCAGAACGGGCCATCACATCGCTAGGACAGGGGGACTTCGACTTGAGCGACGAATTCAAAGAGGGCTTCGCTGATCTTATCTGGTCGCAAGGAGAGGGTCTACTCCAAGATACTGGAAGATTGCGTGCGTACTTAGCCGACTGCGTACTAGACCGATGGAAGCGCGATGTTCTCCTCATTGCCGTCACCAGCGGAATGGCCGACGACATAACACTGTGCAAGTTCGATGACTTCTCGCTTAACAAATTGCAATGGAAGAAGAGACTTGGTCACGTCGCACCGGGTTTGGCTGAGTGGGCTATCGATACTCTCTCGTATACTCTTGGACCGCATTTCGATCCTAAGATTGCATTCGCAAAGGGAAAAGATTATCAACTCAAGTCATACCAGGAGATGGATCCCAACCGATCGGTCCAATTGCGCTTCCGAGCGATAAACTGCTTTCGCATTGTGGCTGAAAGGGCGGATTGGGAAGGGGCATGGTCCAATCTTGCCTGGATCTACGAAGGATCACCACTTCATGATTACGCGCAGGCGGAGAAGTGCTATGAGCACTTAATCGCTAAGAGCGGACGTAATGTTTCTGACTGGCATTTGAAGCTTGGACGTTTTCTCCTTGAGCACACAACTGATTACTCAGCAGCTCTCAACCATTTCCAGGTGGCTGCCAACGCCGGTCATGCTCAAGCGATGTTTGAATTAGGGCTTATTTACGAGAATGGCAAGATCGTTGAACGGGACAATCAGGAGGCAGTCAAGTGGTTCAAGGCCGCAGCTGAGAAAGACGATGCCGGGGCGATTCTGCGCCTCGGTGATATGTGCTTTTACAGACGGGGAATAAAGCAGAACTTCGGGCAAGCGTTGGCTTGGTATAGCCGGCTTTTGACGCAGTTTCCACACGCACAGAGAAATATGGCATATATCTGGCAGCACGGACTGGGGACTAAGCAGAGCCTCGCATTGGCACACGAGTACTATGCAATGGCTGCAGAGCAAGATCCCGAGTCCCAATGCTGTCTCGCTTATCTATATGAGCGTGGCCTGGGCATAGAACAAGACTTATCAGTTGCCGAACAGTGGTACAGTCGGGCTGCCTGCGAAGGAAATCAACGAGGCATTGCCAAGAGCGCCTATCTAGCGTTCCTGAGATCTGAACTTGACATGGCCAACCTTATCGAAGCCTATCGTCGTGCAAGTAAAAGTGAGATTGACAGTTTGTTGGAAAAGGATCGTTGGCGGCCCGACGACATCCGTGAAAGAGCGGAGAAAGGAAATGCGCAGAGCCAGGCAATTCTCGGACACATGTATTGCACAGGCGACCAAGTGGAGCAAAGCTTTGATACGGCTTTGAAGTGGTATCGGCTCGCGGCGGAGCAAGGCAAACCCGGGGCCGAATGCAACCTTGGGGTCATGTACGAACGCGGATGGGGTGTTGATCTCGATTATAGCGAAGCCGCCAAATGGTATCGAATAGCTGCTGACCACGGGAGCGTCATAGCGCGATACAACCTGGCCATTCTCTACAGGTGTGGCAAGGGAGTGGAGCAGGACATCGAGCGCTCGATTGAACTCTATCTACAGTTAGCTGCCGATGGATCCATACGCGCGCAGTTGGCCTTGGTCGACATCTATCAATCGACAGAACAAGGAAGGGCGCCAGATTACGTGGAAGCCGTTCGGTGGTGTCGACGAGCGGCGGACCACGGCTCCGCACGTGGTCAGGCCTTGTTAGGCGGATTCTATGAACTAGGTCTGGGGGTAGAGAAGGATCTGACAGAAGCGATCCGGCTGTATAGGTTCTCCGCTCAACAAGGCGACGCCTGCGGGCAATTCAATCTTGGAGACCTGTACGAACGGGGAATAGGTGTAGAGAAGGATGAGACAGAAGCTGCGGAATGGTACCGAGAAGCGGCTGAGCAGGGACATGCACATGCACAGCATAAGCTCGGAATCATGTACCAGCGCAGTGGCGCGATGCAGGATCTTGAAAAGGCATACCAATGGTATAGCATCGCTGCGGAGCTAGGGCTTGCGGAAGCCCAATTCGATCTCGGATGGATATACGCGACTGGAAGCGGTGTTCCTCGAGACTACTTAAGGGCGAAGACGTGGTATCTGTGCTCCGCCGAGCAAGGAAATAGTAATGCCGAGTGTAACCTCGGTGCCATGTACCAGAATGGATCTGGTGTTGAACAAGATTATGTAGAAGCAGTGAAGTGGTATTTGCGCTCCGCCGAGCAAGGAAACAGCACCGCCGCGTGTAACCTCGGTGCAATGTACCAGAATGGATCTGGTGTTGAGCAAGATGATGCTGAGGCCGTGAAGTGGTTTACACGTTCCGCCGAGCAAGGAAACAGCGATGCCGAGTCTAACCTCGATGCCGGGGAAGATCACGCTTTCGGACTGATAGAAAAACCGCCAAAAACACTATCTTGGGAGGAGCGGATATCTCAGGCTCAGGGTGACGAAGGGTGGAGGCTACCGCTCTTCTGCGGCGATGAGGATGAATGGCGCACCTTGGCCAGTGACGGAGATCTGGATGAATCGGATTACGCGGTCATGTTCATAGCCGAGCAGGACCGAGAGTCACTAATGGGGTGGCTATCGGAGAAACTCGCACTGTATCGATATCATCCCAGCGCATTACCTGTGGTTATAGCATATGACGATGGCTACATCGCCGAATGCGCAGCAAAATCTTACGCGCCTGGAGTTCGTGCGACCGATTGGGATTGGCAACTGGATACGGCTTATGGGTCCACCTCCCCCTTCAGAACATGGCAGAGAGGGACCCTGTGGGAATTGCAAGAGCTAGTCCATTTGCTAGAGAAACATTTACCGAGGCCGGCTGATCTTCGAGCGGAGAAGGAGAATTGGGAGAAGGAACTAAGAGCCGCTGGCACCTGGGGCGAATACAATCTCCAAAAGCACCCCGCCGTGGAAGATTTGATGAGAACGAAAGCCATCAAGCGGTACCTCGATCGAAGGCAGCGCCCAGCAAAGCCTGTCGGCGCCTATTTCGCTCGTTGTGTTCCAAAATTCCGCGCGGCGCTCGAATCATTCTCCTGAAGCTCGAAACAACGGGGGCATCAATGGAAAGCGACGAAGTAAAACCACACGTTACCGCCAAGCAGTTGTGCGCCAAATATGGGCTCGATGCCGAACATTGCTTGTACAGAGCCGATGGAAAGTGGTATCACGTGCTCAAACAGTTCCCGGGAATTCTCTTCGATGGGAACGGTTTCATTCGCTTCAGCAATCACAAGGAGTTTTCAGATTGTGCAGAGATGAGGATATATCCCGACACAGACCAAGTCGTCGCTCCTGAAGGAATAAGCAACATACCGGGTTACATAGGCTTCGATTCTCTTCAAGCAAAAGAAAAAGATGCAATTCGCGAATTCTCCTCCGGCTCCGAATCTGCCCAAAACAGGATTTCGCCAGGGACTGACATTGGAACCGCGACCTTCCTCGATCCGACGCTGACTTTTGCCGCTTCGTCGGCATTTACGATTGTTGCTGAGCTCATGCAGCGCATTTCATCGTCGTTCAGAGTGCACCCTCGGATTACCTTCCCATGCGGAGGCTTCTATCACTGCTTGAGCTTGTTCGACGCCGAGGATGAGAATATTGCCGACCTCTCTCTTTCCACCGGTCGCTTCCACCCTTTTAAGGCATTGACTCATGTGGCAGAACAATGGCCGGAGCCTCGAAGCTACTGCCTCGCAGCAGTCGGACAGGGCTACGGAATTGAACGAGTGTCTAAGGAAATATTGGCGGTCCTGGGTTTGCCATCTGCAGACGAGCCAGATCGATCCATGGGAATCGCCTATAGGGCAATTGGGATGCTCTTAGGAAGATTCATGCACGAAGACGGCATCACAATTGAAAACGGGTATCGAACTGGGGACAAATATCCCGGTTGGATCCTAGAAGCGCCGGAAGACTGGCGAGGAGAAACGTTTGGCGACTATGTTGCCGGTCAGCTCTGGAGGATCGAAAATAGGTCCACGTCGCAATCTGTGATCATCGATGACTGTGTTGACATGGCACTCTTGGTGGGCAAGGATGCATATGTGGGATTATCGCGGGATATCCGAACTGCGGTGGACACCATCGAGCGGTTCCTTCGCGGGGAAACTGTGCCGCCCGAGGAAGTGGCCGACGGTTCTCCTCAAAGCTGAGAGCGATATAGTAAATCTTGTATAATCGCTTCTTGTGAGATACCATCGGTACGATGGCACTCAGAAAAGAAGACCCATCAACCGCCGAGCTTCACTTTGAAGGGGATTCGCTTGAAGTGCTGTCGAGCTTCCCAGATGAAGTCAAACGGGCGCTTGGATTCTCGCTGCGGCAGCTTCAAATCGGCAGGGAGCCGACCTCGCAAACGCGGAGCATGAGTTCGATTGGCTCTGGCGTCTACGAGTTGAAGGAGGCCGATGAGCGCGCTTGGTACCGGGCGATTTACCTTTCGAAGGTGGGGAACACGATTTACGTGTTGCACTGCTTCGAGAAGGAGAGCCGCAAGACTGACCGGAGAGACATTGAGGTTGCGGGGCAACGCCTCAAGGTAGTCAAGCAACGATTGCAGGAGCAGAGAACGCATGAAAAGCGCAGCGGAAAATAAGCCGACCCATATCGTGAAGGGAAACATCTTCGACGCCCTGGGCTTCTCAGCGTCGGAAGCCAGCGCGCTGAAAATCAAGGCGGAGATCCTGTCCGCCATTCTTGAGCACGTGCGGGCCAAGGGCTACACGCAGGCGCAACTTGTCGACATTCTGGACGAGTACCAGCCGTCAGTGAGCAGCCTGCTCAAGGGCCGAATCTCCCAGGTGAGCATCGAGAAGCTGTTGAGGTACGCCGACCGCCTGCATTTGCAAACGAGCATCGCGGTACGGCCCATAGACGGCCGGAGCCGCCGCGCAAAAGTTCGGGAAATGGCAGATACGCGACGCCCAGCGCGAAAGCTGGCAGCGGCAAGCTAACTTGCTTCGAGCTTTCCAAGGCATGATGCCTCTCACGAAAACGCGCTCAAAACCACTGTAGGGACTTTTGTAGGGAACCTGCTTCAAAAAGACGGGTAAAACCGGGTAGTCCCTACAGGTCTCGGCGTGGGACCGTTTACTGTAACATTCTAAAAACAAGCAAGATAGAGCAATGTTGAGCACTGCTGAGCAAGGCAGGAATCTAGCTCTTAACCGACAGGTTGTAGGTTCGATTCCTACCGCGTCCACCAAAGAATCAATAATGTACAGAATCTAGACGAACTAACCAATCCCACACAACCTGACAGTTTTCAGACTGCCACTACCTCAGTTTCAGGCCGCGGCTTTGGTCGCGCTTGTCGCGGTTTCTCTCTCAAGGTCCCTCCGGACGGATGATTCTGGCATTCTGGTTTGGCCCACCAACGGCAGTTA
>Ga0302188_10001704_pt1 | contig 16933 bp, 16 predicted proteins | sample II_Bog_E2_1_FD_198783 | JGI IMG/M metagenome (GOLD analysis project Ga0302188, IMG submission 198783) | Peat permafrost microbial communities from Stordalen Mire near Abisko, Sweden - II_Bog_E2_1 | ecosystem: Environmental > Terrestrial > Soil > Wetlands > Peat | place: Sweden: Abisko...
GCTTGACCGTGAACGTGCAAGGGCTTCTGCCGGAAACGGAAAGGGTCCTTGGTGGAACGCAGGCGCTTCTCACATGAATGCCTGTATTCCCGTTGCGTTCCTGGTTAAAGGAGGACTTGTGAGCCTACTCGATCTGCATCGTCGGATTGCTTGACTCGTTAGGAACCGCCGTATGCCGAACGGCACGTACGGTGGTGTGAGAGGTGAAGCCGGTGACGGCTTCACCTACTCGATTTGGCTGATTAAAGTCAGCTGCCCTACCGACTGAGCTAAGCGGCAGACCCCCCATTAGACCCCTGATAACTCCTTTGCCCTAGGAGAAACTCACAGTGAGAGAGAAAGGACAGGGCACCGTCCACGAAAAGAACGGTGCGTGGATATCAAGATTACGATTCACGGACGAGCTAGGCAGACCGCGTGAGAAGACGATGAAGTCCTCGTCAAAGGCGGAAGCTACAGCACGACTCAAGACATTCAGAAACGAACTCGCAGCCGGTAAGGCCATCATCGAGAAAGATATTTCAGTCGGCGAACTGTTCGACCGGCTATTCGCCGAAGTGTATACACCCAAGCTCAGGTCGAGCACCGTAGTTCAATAGGAAGGGATGGTTCGGAACCACCTTCGCCCGGTTAAGGACGCAAAGCTGTCTAAACTGACAGTCCAAGCGCTGGAGGAAATTCTAAGAGACAAGACAAAGGGTCGACGGACCCGGGAAATGCTTCGAAGGCTTTTGATCTGCAGTTTTGGTCACGCATGTCGACTTGGACTAACCAGGGAGAACATTGCTAAGAAGACCTTGCCTGTTGGCGGTCAAGCAAAGCTGGTCAGCGGACTTTCCGCCGACGAAGTACGAGCCATCCTTTCCAACGCGTCCAGTCCCCTTCTCCGGCTTGCGTTTCGGACACAGGTCGAACTTGGGCTACGTGTCGGGGAACTACTGGGGTTGGATTGGAATGACTTGGACGAATCAGACAAGACCATCGTCATACGCCAACAGGTCCAGCGAGATCGACGGACAAAGAAACTCGTCCTTGGCCCGCTCAAGACAGCGAAGAGCCGTCGAGTCTTGCCAGTCTCAGAAGGTCTGCTTGACGAGTTGCGAACGCTCAAAAGAACTTGTGCATTCATCTTCCCCAGCGATGTCGCCGGTCCGATGGAGCCCAGGAACTACAACCGAGCGCTTTCCCAAGCTGCCAAGCGAGCGAATGTCGGTCATGTTTGCTCACATAGACTCAGACATTCATATGCAAGCTGGGCACTAGGGTTGGGCGTAGACATCGCAATCATCTCCAGAGCCTTGGGGCACACACAGATAAGCACAACCATGAGGTACGCCGCAGCCACGCCAGACGTGATACGTCAAGGAAACGATCGGTTGGCGGAAATGCTTTCTACCAAGTGAAGTAACTCACCTGCCCCGGCAACTACGCCGGGGCATTCCAATGGGGCCATGCCCCGAGGCTGATGTAATTCAGATCAGCCTGCCCCATTCCTTATAATGGTTTATGGTTCCTGAAGATCAGGCGCGAACCCTCCGGAGTGAAAGTGTCAGACGTTTACGCTCCGATATGCTCCAACTCCCCCATGTAGCACCATTGACGAGCTACGTCGAGGAGTTGCGTGTACGTGGATTCGGAGAAGTCCCGTTCTTCGATCCACTAGATGCAGGCGTAAACGCCAAAATCCTATTTCTCTTCGAGAAACCGGGTCCGATGACTTCGAGCGATCCTAACTCAAAGCGGACCGGGTCTGGCTTCATCAGCCGAGACAACGACGATTCCACTGCGGAAGCAACGTTCCACTTCATGCAGCAAGCGGCCATCCCACGGGATATGTCGATCATTTGGAATGTCATCCCTGGCTGGAACGGGACAATAAAGGTCTCTCCCGACGAATTGCGTCGAGGAGCCGCCTGCGTGTCCGAATTGACGGCAATGCTTCGAGTGCTCCAGACCATCGTGTTCGTGGGCAAAAGGGCCGCTGAGATGATGCCGACCATGAGAGACAACGGTTATCACCTGCTCGCTTCTCCCCACCCGTCGCCACGTGTAAGGGCTGGACACCGTGCCCAATGGGACTTGATCCCGTCCATTTGGTCGCAAGCCCAATAATTCGTACAGTCAAGCCAAGCCGGTGGGGATCGTCAGGAAGCGGTGACGAAAGGGCTTCTGCGTAATACTGTTTAGTTAAGCATCTTTCTGGTATCTTGAGCCGTCTTTTAAGTTGAGATGGCAAGAACCAAGTTGACCCTGCCTGGTGGCATACGCGCTTCCGACCTCGTTTCCTTGGGCGCGCTGGCCAAATGCTTCCCCGCCGAGAAGATTTCGAGGGCAGTAGCACACGCGAACCAGAAATGCGTCCGCAAACGCGCTCTGCCTGCGACGTTGACGGTGATGTACGTAATCGCGTTGTGGCTATTCCGCGACGTCTCCTACGAAGAGGTCTTAGATTGTCTTTTGGAGAGTTGGAAATGGCTGGATCTGCCTGACGGCGACGGAGCCACCAAAGGCGCGATTACTCAGGCCCGCGACCGACTGGGAGAAGAACCGATGCGCCGTTTGTTCGAAGACGTCGCGCATCCGATAGCGGTGGCAAGGACTCGAGGCGCCTGGTACAAGGATTGGCGTCTAGTCGCGATGGACGGCACGCTCATGGATACACCGGACACGCCTGCCAACGCAGAGGCATTCGAGTATGCAACCAACCAGTATGGGAAAGTAGGGTTCCCGAAGGTGCGGGTCTTGGTAGTCGCCGAGTGCGGAACGCATGTTCCATTTGCATGTGCTATGGGGTCCTATTTAACGAGCGAGACCGCGCTCGCCCGCCAGATCAAGCATAAATTGAACTCAGAAATGCTGGTGATTGCCGACCGGTACTTCTTCGGCGTGGAGATGTGGAACGAATTCTTGGGTACGGGGGCCGCCCTTCTTTGGCGTTTGAGGGGCGATGCGCCCATTAAGATTCAAGAGCGTTTGCCAGACGGCAGCTATCTAGGGACGGTTCAAACCGAGGAAGGCGCCCCATTGCAGATCCGGGTGATTCGATACCAGGAGACGAGCACAGAACTGAAGGCTTCTTTAGCCACCAACCTATTAGACATCGACAAAGCTCCCGGCATCGAACTTGCCAAGATCTATACCGAACGCTGGGAAATCGAGCTTGCCTTCGATGAGATGAAGAGCCACATAAGCGAATCGAGACTCTCCGTTCGCAGCAAGAAGCCCGAACTCGTCCGGCAAGAGATTTGGGGGCTGCTTTTGCTCTACTGGGCGATCCGGGAGCTCATACACGAGGCGGCGCTTGCGCATAAAACCGACCCCGACAAGATATCGTTTGCCAGAACGGTTAGACTGCTCAAAATCACCTTCGTCAAAGACGGAGATTTCCCCCCCTCCGTGTAGATGCCATCAACTCAGACGGCTTCGCAAGAGGCTCATCCATAAGATAGTCCAGACCAATAACTCGAACAGTCGAGGTAGAGCCAACCCTCGACACAACAAGGGCTGGAAGAGCAAGTACGGCCGCAAAGTCCCCAACAAGAGAGATCCAAGAACAAGCCAAATTGTGCTTTTCTAAACAGTATTAGGCTCACGCCCTTCGCTGGCAGATTACGCCCCGTTGGGGCTGTCGAGATCGTTGTCGTGGGGATTTTCACTACGTTATCGATCCGTTCTCGATTGGCCGTCGATGCATCCCCTTCAGGGCCGGACAATGCTCGTTCCGGCCAACCAGGGCTCACGCCCTTCGCTGGCATATTACGCCCCGTTGGGGCTGTCGGATTCGGAATTGTGGGCGTTGCGTCAGCGCCTCTCGGCCGTCATACGGCCGGATAATTCCCGTCCCGGCCAACCAGGGCTTACGCCGTTTGCTGGCATGTTACGCCCCGTTGGGGACAGGATGCTTTGGGTACAAGGGAGTTATAAACGCAATCGAGGCGTCCGGGAGGCATCGCACTATGCTGGGACTGCCTTTAGAGGATCGTCAGGACTGCCGTTTCCAACACTGTGACGAGCATAGCCCCTGTATTCGTGACCATGCCATATTCTCATACAAACTCCCGGGCCGCTAGGCCTGAGGGGGGGCCAAAGGGCAAGCCGAAGATCCCAAATCGTTAAGAGATCGTCAAAGCTGACAAAATGGGAACCGTGGAAGGAGATCGAGTCAGGCTTGGGAGCGTCTTTGATGAAGTGGCCTATCTATACGATTTGGCAAGACCAAAGTATCCCAATGAGATTTTTGAGGATCTCTTTGCATTTACAAGGTTAGACTCCTATTCGTGTTTCATAGAGGTGGGATGCGGAACTGGGCAGGCCTCTGTTCCGATAGCTCAGCGTGCGAGAGGGTTAATCGGAATAGAACCAGGTCCGAATCTTTCCGAAATTGCACGCTGGCATCTGGATCCTTACCCCGGTTCGTTTGTAATCACTCAGACTTTCGAGTCGTTTCAGCCAGCCGGAGCCAAGTTCGATGCCCTTGTTGCGGCCACATGTTGGCATTGGATTGATCCGAATATTCGGTACGCAAAAGCTCACGAGTGCTTGAAGCGAAGCGGATTCCTCTGCATTCTTACCAGTGAGCATGCGTTTCCTAAGGGTTTTGACCCGATATTTTCCGAAATACAGGAGTTTTACGATTCAACACGAGAGCCGGGCGATACCAAGTTTCCGTGGCCTCCTCCACAGCCGGATGACACGCCTGACTTATCGGCGGACATCAACGGATCCGGTTTGTTTAAGGTGAAATCTGTAAAGCGATACCGATGGACGGTGAATTACACCGCGGATAGGTACATCGATCTCCTCAACACTTATTCTGACCACCGGGCAATGAACCCTGAGAGACGAAGGACTCTGTTTGAAGGCATTCGAAAATTGATCGATGCCCGCCCGAGTCGGAACGTTTGTAAGCACTACCAAGCGATCATGCACATTGCCTCCCCTTTGCAACGCTCTCGTCGTGCTAACGTCTAATGGAAACCCAATGGCCAAGCGTATTTCTGTCCCGTCGCTTCGCTTGGTGACGGTGCTCGTCGTTTTCGGTCTGCTCATCGGACTTGGGGCAGGATTTCTGTTTACGGTCGCGATCCCGGAGTTCGATCGGGCATTTGCGTTGGAGCATGAGTCTAAGATTGCGATAGCCCAGATCAATCATGTCGATGACCCGAATTCGAGCGGCACGAGAACTATCAAGTACACGTACAAGGTTAATGGCAGAGCCTATGGCGGGCGGGCGCAGGATGTCTCGAACCTCAATTTGCTGGATGTGCACTACCTCGCTTCTGAACCCTCCTACTCCGCCGCAGATCCAGAGGCCAATGCTCGTGAAGCCCGATTTACAGTTTTCTGGAATCTGCTGTTGCTTACGATTCTTGCCGCAGGCGCAGTGGGCTACGTAGTAAAGTCGGGAGGATTATCCTTTTCGTGGATGAGCAAAATGAATGGGCGTTAGTTGGATTCAGTGCCCCGCCTTAGCTCGCAGTTCATGTACTCTTAATAGGATCGCTTTAGGACCGTCTTGAACTTCTCACGACTGAACTCGTTTCTAAACTGGCAGGTTCGCATATGCAACCTGTTTGGTATCCCGATCTACCTTCACATCACGCTGGTCTTCTTCCTGTGGCCGGCGTTACGGGGTGGTGGGTTTGGCTTTTGGTATTCAGTAGAGTTCGCAGTTCTGCTCGTGCTGTCCATTTTGTTTCACGAGTTGGGACATGCATTGACGGCCAAGCACTTCAGGTTGACACGTCTTTCGATTACGCTTCACGGGTTTGGCGGCTTTGCCTCGTCCAGCGGTTGGGGCAATCCTCGCCAGGACTTACTGATCACGCTTGCAGGCCCCGCTGTGACCTTCGTGGTCGGCATCTTATGCACGTTCATCGGAAGCAACGGTCTGCATCAAGCGATGGCTTACGACAGTTCGACCATTCAGTTCATTCTCATTCGCTCACTTGGGATTTTGAACATTGTGATGGGATTCTTGAACCTCATACCTGTCCTTCCGTTTGATGGCGGAAATGCGCTGCGCGCGATTCTCACGTTCCGATTAAGCCCCCTGAAGGCACTGCGCGCGGTTGCCCACCTCGGCCTCATTTTGACGCCGGTCATGATCGTCTATGGGATTATTTCAAAGGCTGATTTCCTCTTAATTTTTGGCGTCATCAGCCTTGTAACTTCTATTGCCACTCTCGTACAGAGCGGTGGAATTCGTATGGGCGAGGTATTCGCCGACCGTCGAGCGCGCAAGGAAGACGAAGCGGCCGCCCGACGACGAAAGGAAAAGAACGAAGCGTTCGTGGCGGATGTACATGCTCGTCAGCGAGAACGAGAGGAACAAGAACGTTTGCGTAAGCTCCTCGGAGAAGATTAGCAGTCCTTGAGGGATTGGCTTCGCTCGATCGGAAGGTAAATCCCGAGTTCGTGGGTTCTGATCGATTCAGAATGCCGATGGGATTAGATCGGGGAATCTTTATCGTCTCGAGGTGATTTTTAGCTGCATTGTGCTGACCCCATGGCGCATCACAGAAGAAGTGACGATGTTGAAAACACTGCGAGATCATGAGTACCGTTTTAACTAGCACAAGTTGAGATTCACGATATCTGAAGGAATATTGGAATATTGACTTGCAAGTCTTCAACGCGATTCCTACCCAAAAGCCTAAATGACCGATTTTTTAGGCTAGGCTTAGTTTGACAAGATATAATCATAGCCAACGCATGAAAGCAAACACAGAACCTAGAGTCCTCGCTTACGTGCGCCATGTTAGGTCAGCCGAAGCGCTTCACCAATCGGTTAGCCGCGGCCTGATGGTAGACGGTCTTACAGCGAGCCAATTCAGCACGCTCAAGGTCCTTCGGCTGCATGGTCCGCTTGCTCTCAGAGAGATCGCAAAGTACATCCTGAAGTCTGGAGGCAACATGACCATCGTGGTCGACAATCTAGAGCGGGACGGTCTCGTTGTTCGAGACCGGGATACTGAGGATCGACGGATCGTCTATGTCAGCCTCACTCCCAAAGGTGAGGAGCTTTTTGATCGAATTTATCCTGAGCACTTGGAGCGCATTCGCACGGCTATGGGCGGATTGAGCGAGGAGGAGTGCGAACAACTCATGAACCTGCTTGCCAAGCTTTCCCCTCAAGAAGAGGCAGTTGAGTGCACAACTGTTGGCGCGGCGTCTGAATTGCTCACAGCCTAAGAGCCCTTGTTGCTGCCCGCGCCTGTGGCTACTGGTTCGTTTGTGAGGCTTGATCGTTACCAACCCTCCAACGCAAGTTTGTCGTCGAACTACCGAGTCACCTTCGTCGTTACAGGCAAGTGACTTCAAATGGCCGCGGCGTGCGGCCTAAGTCGGCTAGCACGTAGGCATCTTCCCCAAAAGAGTGTATAAGTTCGTGTCGGAAAGGAACGTCGACCTTCTCCTTCAACGTTCGAACAAACACGTCGACCGTTTTCTCAAACGCTTCATCGTCGGTCCAAACCCTCTGCTGCAGCGTCTCGCGATCGACAGCTTTCCCTTCGTTCGACGCAAGAGCCTCCAAAAGGTCATACTCTCGACGGTTAAGACGAAGCGGTTTGCCTCTACGGGTGACAATTCGAGTCTTTCGATCCAATTCTAAGTCCGCGACCCGGGTTACGAGATCGCGGTTCAATCGATCGCGACGAATCAAAGACTCGACTCTCGCCAACAACTCACGGAGTTCGAAGGGCTTAACAAGATAGTCGTCAGCGCCCAGCCGAAGCCCCCTGACTTTATCTTCGACGTCATCCATTGCCGTCATTATGAGAATTGGAATCGAAGGTCGCTTTGCCCGCAGCTCTTTCACAATCTCCCAACCAGTCTTGCCGGGCACCATCACGTCCACCAGCACAACCGCAAAGTCTCCCTTGAGAGCAGAATCGAGCCCTCGTATTCCGTCGCTTTCCCAAGCGACTTCCCATCCGGCTTCAGTAAAGGCCTGACGCATAACATGCGCCACGGAGCTTTCGTCTTCGATGATTAGAATCTTCATAACTCAATACCACGGAGGCGCCCAACGGCTTTGGGCGACCACCAAGAGTGTCTAACGTATTTGGACTGCCGATGTTTCAGGAGTCGGACCTTCCTGTACCGATTCTAACCTGAGGCCGACTCATCCCCGGATTCATTGGCTCGGTCCGATTCACTCGATTGCCTCGGCGACTTGCTTCGGTGTATCCTTTTTCGCAGCTGACTGTTTCACACTTGTTATGGTTTTGGTTTTAGGTTTATTGCGGACCGGTTAACTGCCCAAGCCAGCAAGATTTCGTTGCCGACGCCGATAACTTATCGTAGATTGAAAGTATCGATGGCTTTGCAACCAATTCTGAGTCCTCCCGAATGGCTCTCGTCACGAGAGGCGTTGCTGACTCATGTCGAATCAATCTTCCGGCTGGATACGGCGGACAGGATGCTCTGCATTGCGATGCTCGAAGAGGCACTCGCCATTGCAGAATCAAACGAAAATAAGCTTGCCCAAGCGGTTATCTTGCGACATCTCAGTAAGCCGTACAGTGAAGTGGGCAAGGTTGCCAACGGTATCGGAGCCGCGACCTCCGCCATTAGGCTTTGTGAGGAAATTGGCGAAAGCCGAGAGCATATAAAGTCGCTATGTGCAATGGCGACGTGTCTGGCAAACGTTGAAGATGTGCCAAGAGCGGAAGGGTGCCTGGCTGAAGCGCACACTCTCATCCGAATCAGTGGACTTGCCGATGAATTGGGCGAAGTTCTCATTACGGAAGGTTATGTCCATAGGGATTCCAATCTAGCTCTGGAGTGCTTCATCCTTGTCGAGAGGGACTACTCGCATACCCTGAGCATCGATCGACGCCTTACAGTCATTAATAATATCGCCTGGGCACTCAACGAAGCGGGGCGATATGAAGAAGCGCTCATCCATCTTGAGCATGGGTTTTCGCTCCTAGGCGACCTGCCAATGGACCACATGAAGGCCTTCTTACTTGGGAATAAGGCATGCGCCGTCGCCCCTACCATGGACTTTGAAGGAGTTATGCAACTCGCTGAAGAGGCTGAAAACATGTACCGTCGAGCTGGTCGCGCGATCTTTGTTCCGAGTGTTATGGAGGAAATTGGACGTGTCTATCTCAACATCGGCCAGTTTCAAAATGCTCGAGCCTGTTTGGAACGCGGTCAATCACTTTCGCTCGGAATACCATCGCGCCCCAAGCTTCGGAATATTTCAAGATCACTTGCTGAAGTCTACGACTTGCTCAACATGCACGCAGAGGCGAGTGCGGAATGGAGGATGGTGGTCGAATTAAGCGAGGAGGCCTTTAGAAGCGATACAGATCAAAGTGTGGCAAACGCCCTTCTCAGACAGGAAATTCAGTTCACAAAGAGGGAATCTGACCTACTCCGATTGGCGAAGGAAAGCGCGGAAGCAGCGAACCGAAGTAAATCGGAGTTCCTTGCTAACATGAGCCACGAGATCAGGACTCCCTTGAATGGAGTCCTGGGAATTGCCGGACTTTTGGGGAAAACCAAACTAACCGACGAGCAACAGCACTATGTCGACTTAATCCAAACATCGGGAGATGCTCTTCTGTCGGTCATTGGAAACGTTCTCGACATATCGAAAATCGAGTCCGGGAAATTGACGTTCGAAGAACTGCCGCTTGATGTTGCCGGAATTGTAGAGGACTGCGGACTCGTCTTAGCTTCAAAGGCCCATGAGAAAGGGCTGGACCTCGTCATTGATCTATCGCCTGACTTGCCTCCATTGATGATCGGCGATGCTTCCCGTCTCAGCCAAATTGTGGTGAATCTCACCGCGAACGCGACGAAATTCACAGAAGTGGGGCACGTTACCATCCGGGCGGAGGCTGATGTCATGTCTAGTACCTCGGCATTACTGAGAGTGTCCGTCTCCGACACGGGTATCGGCATTTCGAAGGATCGACAAACTGCAGTTTTCGAGAGCTTCACACAAGCGGATGGAACGACATCTCGACGGTTTGGCGGAACTGGGCTTGGACTTACCATAAGCAAACGCCTTGTCGACTTGATGGGCGGAAGAATCGGACTAACCAGCACCCTTGGAGTTGGGAGCACGTTTTGGTTCGAAGTCGAATTGTTAACACCATGGCCGGTTGCCCAGACCCAGAGTTCCAAACCCCTGGACGGAATACGGATCTTGTTGGTCGGCTCGAGATCACCGGCTCTAGATGCATTCCGCCAGCAATTGGAGCGATCCGGCTGTTCCGTGGAACAAGTTTCGAGAGTCTCGAACGACGCAGAATATCGAGTAGGTATTGTCGCCATCGATGCTCAAGTCGAGGACCTTGCTTTTAACATTCGGACCATCGCGAATGCGACGGAAGTTCCCATTCTGATCCTCGGAAAGGTCGGAATTGCGGTTCCGACTATCGAAGTTGGAAACGATTCAAAGATGACAACCATGTTTATGCCGGTTCGAAGGGCAGACATGATTACGACCATTCGCACGAACCTCGGGCACGAACGCCGGGTGTCCAACCGGGATCATGGCACACGGAAAGGTCCCCTTAAAGGACGTAGGATCCTGATCGCGGAGGACAATCCAGTCAACCAGATGGTTGCCGAACACCTGCTGAAGCGCCTGGGCGCGCAATGTACGGTGGTCAGTGATGGTCGAGAAGCTCTTGATATAATCGGTGTTGCCCCATTCGATCTGATTCTGATGGATTGCCAAATGCCGAATATGGACGGGTACGAGTCGTCGCAAAGGGTTCGACTCTTGCCGGGGGCGGCTGCAACGATCCCTATAATAGCAATGACCGCAAATGCTATGGATGGAGATCGAGACCGGTGTTTGAGCAGCGGCATGGACGACTACATCTCAAAACCGGTTCGTGAACGCGAGCTGTTGGCTGTCATCCTAAAGCACCTTGTGTAACGAGCAACCAGAAGTTGCCGGCCCTGATCAGGATCGAAAGCCAGATCGTAACACCCAAATTCAGGCAGATCCACTTCGGGCCCTTAGCGCAAGAATGAAGGTCTAATGACCGTACCCTTCAGTCTTCGGGAAGGGAGAGACGTGTCGACACGTTCCATCGAAAAGAGGAGTAACGGCTTCCCTTTAATATTTGAGTATTTAACATTGAAGAATAACTTCTAACTGGGCTATAGTCGGAAGTTGGCTGGCTGAATAGGCCCGTCAAGAAGGGATCGGAAATGCTCACTATCCTGCTTAATGTCCGCTGTTTTACTTCCATCATGGGGACCAAGCCGCTGAAACAGCACTCCTTGGACCTGCCAGTGACATTTAGTCACGGCTTTCCGCAAGGCTGGTCGGTTGGTATTCAGAACCGGGGGCTCATATGATTTGCCAGGCGGGTCGGACAGAACTCGATTTTCAAATCAAGGATGGAAAAAGCCGATGATCTCAATTCCCCTCGTCCTTGCTGCTTCTATACTCACCATGCATCCTGTGAAAGATTCCATTCAGGCCAAAGTTGCACCGTTTCCCCTCGCCGACGTCAAACTGCTTGGCGGCCCATGGTTGGATGCGATGGAAGCGGACGCCAAGTACCTTCTAACCGTAGATCCTGATCGACTACTTCACAGCTTCCGGGAGAATGCCGGTCTTAAAGCAAAAGCTCCGATATACGAGGGTTGGGAGCATTCCGGACTCGCCGGACACTCCCTTGGACACTATCTGTCCGCCTGCGCGCAGCAATACGCGACTTCAAAGGACGTTCGCTATAAGAAGGTTATCGACAGGATTGTCGGGGAACTGGCTGAATGCCAAGATCATCGAAAGGACGGCTATATCGGCGCCATCCCGAATGGCGATCACTTATGGTCCGAAGTCAAGCTTGGGCACATCCGAACTGGCGGATTCGACCTAAACGGATACTGGTCTCCCTGGTATACGTGCCACAAGATATTTGCCGGCTTGATGGATGCCTATACACTGACCGGCAGCAAGCGCGCGCTTGTCATTGCCGAGCGCTTTGGTGACTGGGCGATCGTAACAACCAAGGACCTAAACGACGATCAATGGCAGCACATGCTCGGTTGCGAGTACGGGGGAATGAACGAGGCGATGGCTGAATTGTATGCGCTCACTGGCAACAAGCAGTATTTGGCCCTGTCTCGAAAGTTCTATGACAATGCCGTTCTCAAGCCCTTATCGGAGGGTAAAGACGACCTGCCAGGTCGCCATTCGAACACCCAAATACCCAAGATTATTGGGCTAGCGAGACTCTACGAGCTTACAGGAAATGCGTCCGACCGAAAGACCGCCGAGTTCTTTTGGGACTCGATCGTCAATCACCACACTTATGTGATCGGTGGGAACAGCGACCATGAGTATCTCGGACCTGCCGATCGGCTGAACGATCAACTCTCGACCAACACATGCGAAACCTGCAACACGTACAACATGCTCAAGCTCACCCGGAGCCTGTTTACCTGGGATCCAAAGCCGGAGTATGCCGACTTTATGGAGCGGGCGCACCTCAACGATATCCTTGCTTCCGTGGATCCCTCTAACGCCGGCATGTGTTACTTCGTGCCTCTGGTTAGCGGAGGATTTCGAACCCACAGTTCGCCCTTCGACGACTGGACCTGCTGCCACGGAACGGGAATGGAGAACCATACCAAACACGCAGACAGTGTGTTTTTCCACGATCGAGATAAGGAGCTATATCTAACGCAGTTCATTCCCACCGAACTCAATTGGCGAGATGCACATTTGACGCTGCGTGAGTCGACGAATTTTCCCACTGATGGAAATGTAAGCCTAACTGTCACATCCGGCGGGCCACACTCATTTACTCTCATGGTCAGGCATCCAGCTTGGGCAGACGCATTCGATATAAGAGTCAATGGCCTGGTAGTTGCTACCTCGAAAACGCCTTCCAGCTTTACCCCGATAGAAAGGACTTGGAACACGGGAGATACCGTCGAGTTCGAGTTGCCACTCAAGATCCACACAGAGGCGATGCCGGACAACGCCAAGAGGATTGCGGTTTTGTATGGACCAACCGTACTCGCTGCCGACTTAGGGAGCGTCGATGGACCTGAACCAAGAACTCCGGTCCTTGTCACCAACGACCAACCAGTTGGGCAGTGGGTCCACCGAATGTCCGGTAAGCCCCTTACGTTTAGGGTTCAAGAAGCTGGCCGTCCAGATCCACTGACTCTAAAGCCATTTTATCAACTCAACAATAACCGCTATGCGGTTTATTTCGACGAGTTTACGGCCCAAGAATGGCAGGCTGCAGAAGATGCGTACCGGGCTGAGGAGGCTCGCTTAAAGGATCTGCAATCGAGAACGACCGACTACATGCGGGTAGGCGAAATGCAGCCCGAGAGAGATCATAGTTTGAAGGAGCAACGAACAGATGTCCGAGATGCGAACGGACGTGGTTTCCGCATGCCGCTTCCAAAGGGATGGATGGAGTTTCTCCTCAAGGTGGATCCCAACACGCCCATGGATATTGTCCTGACCTATTGGGGGAATCGCCGTTCGTCTCGGGACTTTAAGATCTTTGCAAATGGGAGTCTAGTTGCTGAGGAGACCCTGGCGGACTCCGCTAACAACGTCTTTTTTGATAAGACCTATCCATTAGCGACCGAACTGACGAAAGGCAAGTCGGTCGTCACGATTCGCATTGAAGCCAGTGAAACGAAATCAGCCGGTGCGGTTGCCGGTGCACGTACGGTAATGAGGAAACCATAAGGTATAGCAATCTCAAAGGTGAATGATCATGAAAAATGTTCTCAGACTGAAGACCCTCTGGCTGGCGCCAGTACTGCTCTTCGCAGTTGGATGTGGATCTGACTCGAGCGGTGGCAGCAGCGCATCCACTACAGGCAGCCAAACTGAAGGCAAGAAACTCGTTGTCGGATTCTCGCAGATAGGCGCTGAAAGCGGCTGGCGGACTGCGAATACGGAGTCCATTAAATCCGAAGCCGAGAAGCGTGGAGTGGACCTGAAATTCAGCGACGCGCAGCAAAAGCAGGAGAACCAGATCAAAGCGATTCGTTCCTATATCGACCAAAAAGTTGATGTTATCGCCTTTTCGCCCGTAGTAGAAACGGGCTGGGAACCCGTCTTACGGGAAGCCAAAGAAGCCAAGATACCGGTATTCGTCTCTGATCGCCGACCAGACGTCCCGAATGACCTCTACGTGACATTCATAGGCTCAGATTTCATTGAAGAAGGGCGTCGAGCCGCCGAGTGGTTGGCTAAAAAGTCCGGCGGCAAAGCTGTCATCGCCGAGATCACGGGCACCGCGGGAAGTGCGCCTGCAAACGACCGGAAGAAGGGATTTACCGACGAATTGGCCAAGTATCCTGGCATGAAGATAGTCTTTTCGCAAACGGGGGAGTTCACTCGTGCGAAAGGCAAAGAGGTCATGGAAGCACTGTTGAAGTCACCTCAGGGCAGCCAGATCACGGCTCTGTTCGCCCACAACGACGACATGGCTCTTGGGGCAATCCAAGCAATTGAAGAAGCCGGAAAGAAGCCCGGAAAAGACATCCTGATCGTCTCGATCGATGGGGTCAAAGATGGTTTCAAGGCAATGGCCGCCGGCAAGCTCAACTGCTCGGTTGAATGCAACCCATTGCTCGGGCCGCCGCTTTTCGACGCGATTGAGAAGTATCGAAAGGGGGAAACCTTGCCCAAGCGTACGGTCATGAAGGACGGGATTTTCGATGAGACAACCGCCGCAAAAGAACTGCCGAATCGGAAATATTAGTCGAGGATGACCCCAGAGGATCTACTCTCGCTGCGCAAAATAGTCAAGCGCTTTCCCGGAATGGTTGCGCTGGATAACGTGGATTTCTCCCTTAGAGCGGGAGAGATCCATGCTTTGATGGGCGAAAACGGAGCTGGAAAGAGCACCCTTATCAAGGTCATGACGGGGGCCCTGCCATGCGAGGGAGGTGAAATTGTCCTTGAGGGGCAGGAGATCAAGCCGCGTTCCACATTTGAAGCCGCGAACCTGGGCATTCGCCCGGTGTATCAGGAAGTGAATCTAGCTCCCAACCTGTCGGTGGCCGAGAACATCTGTCTCGGCCAGTTTCACTTCCAAAGGGTTGGGCTCGGGTGGAAACAGATGGTGGTGCAGGCGGAAAACGCAGTTGAGAAGCTTGCTCTCCATATCGATGTCCGGCGTCCCCTTTCGGACTTCTCAGTCGCCATCCAGCAGATGGTCGCCATCGCGAGAGCCATGGCGGTAACCCCCAAGGTTCTCGTTTTGGACGAACCTACGTCGAGCCTTGATTCCGCCGAAGTCGAGCAGGTCTTCACGGTAATGCGTCGCCTAAGGGACAACGGACTTGGAATCGTCTTCGTGTCTCACTTCTTGGATCAGGTCTTTGCCGTTTCCGATCGGATTACCGTTCTGCGGAACGGCAAATTGATCGCGGTGGACACCGCTGCGGCGATGGGACCCAAGACGTTGGTGCGCCATATGATAGGGCGCGGAGAGACGGAAGGCGAACGCACCCGTCAGACACCCTCGATACAGCCGCCAAGCGGCAAGTCATTGATCAAGGCGATTGGAATCGGCAAACGGTCGACGATTTCCGATGTCGATGTCTCGGTAAGCCCTGGTGAGGTCATCGGCCTGGCTGGCTTGCTCGGGTCGGGTCGAACTGAGACTCTGCGGCTGCTTTTCGGGGAAGACCATTGCGATTCCGGTCGATTAGAGGTCAATGGAAAACAGGTATCGCGTTGGAATTGCCGGCGGGCGATCCAAAGCGGCTTTGGCTTTTGCACCGAAGACCGAAAAGTGTCGGGCATTGTGCCTGAGTTAAGCGTCCGTGAGAACATCCTGATTGCGCTTCAAGCGCGGAGGAATCTCTTTGCTCCGTTGTCCCTCAAGCAGCAAAGAGAGACAGCAAACCGTATGGTGAAATTACTCAACATCGCCACCACCGATGTCGATAAGCCGATCCAATTCTTGAGTGGCGGCAACCAGCAGAAGTGCCTTTTGGCCAGATGGCTCGTTACTGAGCCGACGTTATTGCTATTAGATGAACCGACGCGTGGAATCGATGTTGGGGCCAAACAGGAAATTCTGGATCTTATCGAGGACCTCCGAGCCAAGGGAATGGGGCTCATAATCGCCGATTCGGAACTGAGAGAGTTGCTCCGCGTTGCCACCGGAGTTGTTGTCCTTCGAGACCGAAAGCTGATCCAATATCTAGGGGCCTCAGAAGCCCATGAGGACGCAATTCTTAGCATGATGGCGGAGGGCTCGGCTTGAAGCTCCCGAAGAACCTCGTCGCGCCACTGCTTGTGCTTGGAGCGATCCTACTTTTTGACCTGCTATTCACTCCTGGTTTCTTTCACATAGCTTGGTTAAACGGCAAACTTCAGGGGAGCCTGATCGACATTCTCAACCGGGCGGCTCCGGTACAGATCCTGTCAATCGGGATGACCTTGGTCATCGCAACCGGAGGCGTCGATTTGAGCGTTGGAACGGTGATGGCAATCTCGGGGACGTTTGCCGCCGCGCTGTTAGCCGCCGCTGAACAACCCGGCGCGAAACCGTCGGTAGGTGACAGTGTCCCCAAAGTCGTACTTGCTTCCCTAAGTTGCGGGCTTGCTTGTGGACTATGGAATGGTTTTCTCGTGAGCTTTGTGGAGTTGCAGCCGATTGTCGCGACGCTGCTTCTGATGGTAGCCGGTCGCGGAATCGCTCAGCTTATTGCGGATGGCCAGATCATCACATTCGCAAGCGATGGATATGGTCACATCGCAAGCGGAGCCGTCTTCATTTTTCCCAATCCGGTGTGGATCGCATTGGCGCTTGGCCTCTTGGTCGCGGCTCTAGTTCGCCGCTCCTCGCTCGGTTTGTTCTTGGAGGCCGTTGGCGGCAACTCCCAGGCAAGCAAGTTATCCGGAATTGATGCGCGGTGGGTGAAGATGGCTGCTTATGCACTCTGCGGTCTAGGC
>Ga0302188_10001715_pt1 | contig 16893 bp, 11 predicted proteins | sample II_Bog_E2_1_FD_198783 | JGI IMG/M metagenome (GOLD analysis project Ga0302188, IMG submission 198783) | Peat permafrost microbial communities from Stordalen Mire near Abisko, Sweden - II_Bog_E2_1 | ecosystem: Environmental > Terrestrial > Soil > Wetlands > Peat | place: Sweden: Abisko...
CTCCAAAAAGGGAAGCCCTTAGATTAGAGTGTTAAATATCTTTAAAATTTGAAGACAGACAATAAATTCCAGCTTGATGTCACCTAAGTCGAGGAATTGACCAATCCTCGAGTTATTGTAAATCTTTTTGTGCAATACAGCTGCCAAAGAACGAAAAAAGCGAATGATCGCTTAAATGAAGGCGTGGCTAAGGGATTGGATATAAAAACCAGCATAGACCAATATGCTGGATTACAACTCACCGAAGCAGCAATAGCCCATACGTATCTTTGGATTCTAAACAATTTTTTAACTAAAATTTAACTTTTAACCAATGATCAAAATGTAAAGAGAGTTCTGATGAGATTGTTTTTACTCTATGGAGTCTAAAAAATATCTGAAAACTAAACAAGTTTTTATGAATCGGGAGTAGTAACAGGATCAACTCTTAAAACCTTGCGTCAGCTGAGAGAAAAACTATTTGAAGAGATTAGACCGGATGCTCTTACAATAGCAGAAGCTTTTGAGTATAGCGATCACAGTTTAACCTCAGCCATTGGGACAGCAGACGGCAAAATATATGAGCATTTGCTTGATTGGGCCAAAAATCACAATGATGTCAACAAGCAGGACATCAAGGCCGACTTAAGGAAGGATGTTTTGACATTTTATCAATAAATGCGCACAATCATGAGGAGTGTTCCTAAATTATGATTCGCACCAATATTTCGTTATTCTATCATTGATGTAATTAATAGCCGGATAATCATTTTTCAAAATCTGGTTGATACTTTGGCTCAGCCAATCTAAAAGATTCAATTGACTGTAAATTATTAAAAACTTCTTTTGAGTTAGGATATTTATCAATATCCACTCCGAATTTGGCAAGTCCACCAACCTGCGGAACAAAGAATGCATCAGCCAAAGTGACTTAATCTCCAAAACAATATTTTCCTTTTGTTTTTTGCACTAAAATCTCCAGTGTGTCCATAGCCCTCAGAACCCAATCTCTTGCAAATTTCTTCTTGTCAATTTAGCCATCAATATGAACTTTCTAAAACATTCTCAAATTTTGATAAGGTTGCATTCCTGAGTTAATAATTTAGCAAAATCCTCTAATCTGCGCTCTTCTAATAGGATCTTTCGGTAGCAATGAATGTTCATGATATGTCTCTTATAGATATTCACAGATCGCCATTGACTCAATCAAAATTTAACCATTTGGAAGAACCAAGGATGGTATTGCCTATATGATAAACGAAGTACACCGTTGGGGTTAATCTTTTTGTATTGCTCAGATTTCTGTTCCCCCTTGACCAGGTGAACAAACTTGAAGTCGTGGGGGATGCCTTTATAATTAAGGACAATCCTCACTCTCCAGGAAGTAGAGCTGCGGAAGTATGTGAAAAGAGTCACTTTTTAGTGTTACGTTTTGATTTCCATCAGGAAGATTTATTATCAATAAGATATTATTAATCATAGAATAAACATGAATATTTTTTAATTTTGATTCATCTAAGTTATCCTACAATACAGAATAAATTTTAGACGATTTAAATTAATTCTATTACAGTTTTTTACTTCAATTTTAATAATTGTAAAATGTTTGCTGTTTATTTTATTGCTCTTTAATTCACTGTCTTTGACATTTAACCATAATCTTTTAATTAGGAGTAGTAAAATGATCAACTCCAAAACTTAACATAGAATGAGAAAAATATATAAAAAAATACTGAATAAAGGATGTTTAAATTTTTATATTTATTGTAACAAAAACAAATCTCCTCTTTCATTTGATATAATAATAGTTTGATATTCTCATCCTCGACCTCATTAGTTTGTCCTAAAATTTTTAAACTTCAAAATATATCTTTTAAAAAGGGGTTTTTTGGTCATATGGAAATGAGGTTATTGAAGACATAATATTATTTTATAAAAAATTCGAAATTTGTTTATAATTATCATAATAATTTTTAGCATCCTTGATAAATTAAATCGTATTGATAGATTGATGCTTATAATCATTTTTCGAAATCTGGTTGATTCTTGGGCTCAGCCAATCTGAAAGCCTCAATTTCTTGCAAATTATTTAAAACTGCTTTTGAATTAGGATATTTCTCAATATCCACTCCGAACCGTGCGATTCCACCCAAAACTTGCGGTGCAAAGAAAGCATCAGCTAGAGTAATCTAATCTCCAAAGCAATATTTTCCTTTTGTTTTTTGCAATAAAGCTTCAAATGTATCCATACCTCTCAGCACCCATTCCTTTGCAAATTTCATCTTATCAGCTTGAAAATCTGCATGTACTTTTTCCAGAAGTCTCAAATTTTGATAAGGATGCATTCCCGAATTTACAACTTAACAAAATCCTCTAATTTGAGCTCTTCTAACAGGATCTTTGGGCATTAATGGATGTTCATGATATATCTCTTAGAGATATTCACAGATTGCCATTGATTCAACCAAAATTTAACCATTTGAAAGAAGTAACGATGGCACTGCCTATATGATAAACGAAGTACACCGTTGGGGTTAATCTTTTTGTATTGCTCAGATTTCTGTTCCCCCTTGACCAGGTGAACAAACTTGAAGTCGTGGGGGATGCCTTTATAATTAAGGACAATCCTCACTCTCCAGGAAGTAGAGCTGCGGAAGTATGTGAAAAGAGTCACTTTTTAGTGCTACGTTTTGATTTCCATCAGGAAGATTTATTATCAATAAGATATTATGAATAATAGCATACGTTCATAATCATTCTATTAAAATAATTATTTTTTTGCAAATTAAACAAACTATCTAAGTTCTCTACATTTAAAATAATCTGTAACTTACTGTTTATGATTATCATTTTTGTTATTCTTAAATTATAAATACATTTAATCATATCTGAGGATTCGATCTTATATTTATAGATCCGTATTAAGATTAAGCAACTGAAAGTGTCTTTGGAAGACTCATGCTTAAAATTTAATTATTTAGCATTACTTTATTGTTTGTGGCTACTAAATTTTGTGCGATTTTTTCTGTATATTCAATTTTCCTAAAGTTCAAATAAGCTGCATAGAGGCTAAATTTACATGAATTATTTTGAGAGGCCTGCCCAACTAATTCAATGGACTTTGCTGAAGCCTAAGCTTTAATAATTGTACTTTTTTTGATTTCTTTAGCTTGCTCTACTTCGTATTTAGCTCTCTCCGCTTCTTGTTGAGCTACTTGTTTGCCTGTATTACAAGGAAAATACTCTCGATAGCAACTAAATACTATTTTCCGAATGTGAGGTCAGTAATTGCCAAATTATCAATGATAATATGAAAGTGCGATGATCTTTCTGAAAGTAGTTGTCTGATCCTTTACGATACTTGATCTCGTTGACTAAGCAATTGGGTAGCTGAAAATTGTGCAACTACTGTTCTCACGATCTCGTTGCAAAGAGCAGGTAAAACTTTTTGCTCATAGTTTTTTCCCAGCAGAGTATGTATGATATGTAATTTCGATACTTCAGGGTGAAAGAGGACTTTTACTGAAATTTTAATGTTTTGAAGGTCCCTGTTGGCTGTTTATGCAAATATTTCATTCTATCTGGTTTGAACATTGTAGATGATTGGATTTTCAACAAACGGAAATTTGAAGTTGTATCCCTCACGGTAAATTTTAGAACCCAAGCCAAAAATTTTATTAAACTTGATTGCGTAATGACCAACGTCAACTATATAGGATATGGAATACCGTAGTAAAAAGAGTTGAGTACTGTGTATCCCCCTAAAGCGAACAAACCGAAAAGCAAGAGGGAATCGACATTAGACATTTTTGTGAATTTGTTATACTTGCCAAACATTCCTAATTGTTAATTTATCTTTAAAATAATATGAGGTCAAATTTTCATTTAAAGATGAAAGGATTAAATAAAAAAAAATAGCCAAGCATTTCTATTAAGACAAAAGAAAGAGGTGTTTAATGAGATGGGCGATTGGTCTAGTGGTATGATTCCTGTTTAGGGTACAGGAGGTCCCGGGTTCAATTCCCGGATCGCCCCTTTTTATTAAAGTCAATAGATTTAATTTATGAACAATATATAAAGCCTTTAGTAAGCAAATGCCAAAAATAGAGATATATTAAAATCAAGAAAAGGCAAAAAAGTTATTTAGCGTTTGGAAAGCGAGTTTATATATTGGTGATTACTTTAATCTGCAATTTCGTAATTTCCAGTTTGCTTAAATCAATTTGTCATCTCCCAGATAATCTAATAAAACTAATAACTGTTCTAGATCATCTTCCTTTTTTCCCATCTCCAAGCCTATAAATTTATTATTATTTTCAAGATTATTTAGATTAATTGGCAATTTTGTTTTAAATTTTAACGTAAATTGCATGATCTTTTCGAGCTATTAGGTATATCTCGAGGGATAAGTTTTGTAAAGTTGGTCTAGAGTAATTTTAGGAAATATTTAGCCAAACAATTAAATATTTGATTAATTAAATATAGAATATTTCTTGGTATATTAAATAATCCTATGCCTTAAACACCCTCCTATCAAATGACTTTTATCTCCCTCTGAATTCAACTCATAATAATGCTAAATAATTGTTGTTTGGGTATTTTTACATAATGAAATGATTTATTAAGGATTAATTGATTTATTAATAATTAGTTTATCTTTGTCACTTCGAATATCTATTAATTTTGATCTTAAGAGCGATTATACTTGTTTGTCTTGTAAAAGAGTGCAATCAATTATCTTTAAGATATTTTAATGGCTAACTTATTCGAATATTTAATATTTTTTAGCTATTTTCTACAAATACAAAGCGATTCTTAAACTAGAAAGTGATAAATTCTCCATCTAGTAAAGGATAGTTTTACTTGTTTTCTTGACCCACTCTTACCTGTTTAAATTTTTAACGACCAAAGGCGTGTGTCTCACACTTTCATTGCTGAGAATATTCTTTACCATTTAGCCATAATAATCAAGACTAGGCGTGACTATAAAATATCCAAAGGAATCAATTTAAATGTTGATATGTTCACTTGGATACAAGTAAATAAACATTTCTTCAGCAATTAGCTTGGGAGTCACTCCTTTTTCACTATATTTGAATTATTATTGCTGATACGCTTTATACAATTGATGAGCTATATCTATCTGCATTATAACGACTCTACTTTGTAAGTGAGAACAGGTGATGACATAGTGGGGGAATTAACATATTAAACTTTAGGAAGAAGGTAGATGCCATTTGTTTTATAGCCTGCATAAGCAAACAGCTATTGTGCTTGCTTTTTGAAGGATTTCATTATTATTATTATTTTAGTTTAAATATTCTAATTAAAATAGTTAGTAAAAATTGTTGCAAAATTGAATAGAACTATAAAATGAACTAAAATAACTAAAAACATGAACTAACTGGCATAATCTGTTTTCCAATTGTTCGAGACCAATCAATTCTGAACATATATGAGTATATATGCATAAAGGAGGTTATGATTGCTAAGCAAATAATTAGTACAAAATTGATAAATCCGGAATAAATAACAATTATTGATTTTTTACTTATCCTATGAGTTTTAAATAAATTTTGAATTCAGGTAATGACTACTTAAACAATTCTAGTTCAAAATTCAGAGATAGCTTCCTATTTCTTATCATCTTTCGTTTGTCTTTAATTTTTGTTTGAATTTAGTAGCTTTCATTTACTATTTTTATGTTTGATTTTGCTGTTTTATCTAAAATAAATTGTGGACTATAATTATTAGTTATCATCAACGATGCTGGCCTCAACAAAAAAAAGCGGTTTAAATTCATCTTTGGCTTCAACTAAGTCGAACATTAGCAAACCTAAGCCATCATTCTTTGTGTACATCTTCACCAGCATCAAGGAAGTGATCAGCAAAATTTGGTTATTTTCACGCAAATTTCTTTGGATAACTTCCACGGGTATATTGATAGTAAGTTAGGGTTGATCGTGATAATTCTACCTTTTGCTTTCGCTTACTTCCTTGAGATGTAAAAAGAAATAAAGAAAATGCAGGGCAGTAATTGATGATTAATATAGTGGATGGCCGGGCTGCCATGTTATGAACAAAGAATCATGTTCTATTCAAACTCATAATTAGTTTATACATCATGAAACTGAATATTGAGATCAATAATTACTAATTTCTTTATTTTAGCCAAACATAATACATGCTTTTGATAAATCAATTTTATTGTTGAGCTGGGAAAACGATAGTTACCTACAAATTATTTGATCTAGTTCTCCGCAAGGTGAAAGCAGCATTAAATTGACTGGAATCATGAGAATTATTTTCGTATATATTTGTTTATGTGTAAGTCTTGAGCCTTGACATTTTTTAGATGATGATATTTCTTTCCTTTTCCAAATATATATCGTTCTATTTTTGACTTCAACTAATATCAATATAAATTTATCGTAATGGATCTGCTTTTTTTATAATAAAACAATAATCTCATAATGTCTGACTAAATGTGTTTAAAATGCCACTCATTTTTTGGAGATCCAAAGAAACTTAATTTCTGCTCTGTTTGCTATAAGTAGTTATGAGTTCATTCTAGGGAGTACGCCAAATAACAAGCACTTCAAGGATAAATAGTAAATATGCAGATCAAACAAGAAGTGGTAACGGCAACATCAAAACAAGAGGATCATTCTCACTGCTTTATCTGTAAAAAGAAAATTGGATTGTTGGGATATCGCTGTAAAGGATGCGATTGCTCTTATTGTAAAGTTCACCGGCTACCAGAAGAACACAAATGCTCAGGTGATTTTCATGATATAGCAAAACAGTAAATTAAAAAAAATAACCCTAACATTACAGCACCAAAAATAGAGCAGATATGATTTTATCTATTCTGTTAATTATTGCTTATTTAAGCAGTTCATTCATTAAAGGTTTACCTGAAATCTGATAGAATTCACAATTTAATTCCTAATAATATCTGAATCACGCATCATTACTCTCAAATATTTAGTAGTTGAAGATAACGAATTGGAAAAACAAGTCTCCTTGTTTAATATTGCAAAAATGATTTCCAGAATTAATATTTGACTACAATTGGAGTGGATTTCAAAATTAAAAGGATTTTGATGAAGGATTGACAGGCAACCCTTAACATCTAGGATACAGCTGGCCAAGAAAATTTTAGAAATATTACTAAGTCTTTCTATGAGGGGCTTATGGTGTCATATGGTTTACTCTATTACTGACGCGATCAGCTTTGAACTTATAAGGAGTTAGGTTGATTAAATTCAATCAGTAGGAAATGCTGAAACGAATATGATATTAGTAGTGCTAAGTTTGGTTTAAATGTTAAACGAAAAGCCAGTAGAGAACAAGGAGGCTGTACGAGCAAAAATATATAAAATGAATTGTATATAAACGAATACCAAATAGAGCAGTAATATCAGTCAAAATTTTTCAAAGCAAACTTCAAATTTCATCAAGGAAGTAGATCATGAAAAATCACATTATTAAAAGCCAATAACAACCATTCTCCTTCATAACAAAGATAGAATAAACAAAAAAGAATGCTATGCTTGAAAATAAGTGTTTTATATAGTTGTAGTTTGTGATCTAAGCAAGACTATCAATACATTAAAATTAATCTCTATCTTCATATTTCAAAATAATCCTAACAAATAGAAGTCTTTGAAAGTTCATAAAAATAAAGCTCAATAAATTATCGATTTAATTTATGATACGAATAAAATAAAATTTGATTTTTAGAATTAATGCAGATATTCTTGAATTTTACATCATATGTAGATTTACTTTAAATGCGAGAGTTTAAAAATCACAGCAGGATAATACTTATTATTACATTTTTTAGATAAATCATTCATACTTCATCAAGCAATGGCCAAATGCAATACGTGTGGTAATTAATACGAGGGTGATCACTGCAGTTCTTGCAAAAACAAAAAACAATAAGATTGCAAATACTTTTTAGAGGGTTCCTGCAAATATGGAGATGATTGTAAGTACAATCATCCACACAAAAACAAAAAAGAAGACTGTAAATTCTATCTTTAGGGAGAGTGTAAATTTGGCAAGGATTGCAAATATAATCATCCTCTTAAAAAATAAAAATAAGATTGCAAATATTATCTCCAGGGTTAATGCAAATATGGAAAGGATTGCAAGTACAATCATCCTAAAAAATAAAAATAGGATTGTAAATATTTTCTTAAAGGGTAATGCAAATACGGAGATAATTGTAAATGGAATCATCCATTTACAAAGAAGAAGAAAAATTGCAAAGATTTTATGAAGGGAGAATGCAAGAATGGAGACAACTGCGATTACAATCATCCTCCTGTTAGCGGCAAATGCAAAAACTGTGGAGCCAATCAATTTGTGGACAAAAAATTAAAAATATGCTACCAATGCCATCAAAATATTTCGCAAATTTGATCAAAATATATTCCATATTTAGCGAATCACTTTAAAAGATAATTGAGTTCAGTTCAATTGGAGATGATTTTTAATTCTTTAGAACATATTTTTGTTAATTTATCCAATATAAATTGTTTATCCAAGCTAAAGATGCAAAATGGCATTTTGAAATATTTAATTGTCTTTAGTGTTGCCTATTAAATCTTAGTATTTCTTAATATTCTCAAATTTCAATTGAAGTGGTATAATAATTATCAACATGGAGAAATAAATATTTGAAGATAGATTCAAGGTAGAAAAGATAGACCCTGACAACAAAACACCATTCCGCAACGTATCGCGAGTTCATTTAATCTCTTACTCTGATAAGCAGAACCGCCGACTCATTGAAGTTGACATCAACATACAGATCTATCCAGTCAGCATTACTGACTCTTTCCTCATTCGTGTAACAAACTGTGATCACGTTAAAAATCTCTACTCATGCTAGTAGCTTAATAAACCTTCTGAAAAGGACAGCTACGACTATGTCATGTACGGTGTGGTTTTTGAAATTGAGGAAAAAACCAACTAATTGGTTGTATATGCAAGTTTCGGAGGACTACTATTGAGAGTTCAGGGAGCCTTGGACGCTATGGCGGGCTTTCGTAGGGAGGGCAAGTAATCGCGTATCTACCTTATGATAAAACGAGCATGATTCAGCATCTCTTCAATACTCTATTGTCACTTATGAGAATTGAGAATAAATAAAAGTCAAGAATTATAATTTTAGCCCATAAACTAATAAATTTATCTTCGGAATCGAAAGCATTACTAATTTGTATTCTATCCAATGAGATGAATTTATATCAAAAATATGATATTCGGGCTAATAATATTTGTATTTTCCGCTATATCTGTTGAATTTGGTAAATTGGCAGATAAAATGTTCATTAGCTGATGAAAGTTAAATATAATTATTTCTGATGTTATAATGAAATAGGATACGTCAATGATACAGCATTTGAAATGTTTTGTATGAATGTTGAAGAATATAATTGACTCTATGTAGAAGGAGGCATAATATACCTTTTATTATAACAACTCAGCATTTAAAATGCTTTCAATAAAAATTTTTATGGCAAAGATCGTAAATGTGAAACTATTGTAATTTATTTAAGACTCCTTCCTGATAAAATTAATAAACACATTCTTCTTTTTGACTTCTCTGATCGTTATCTCAAATTAATTTTTTAAATAACTTACTGACAGAATGGAAATTGTCATTATTTATATTACAATCCATCTTAAAAATAATTATGTCAACCTATATAATAGATATCATAATCAATATGTGGCACTATCAAAGGTCCCGCTCTATTTTTATTTAGAATTACATCCAAATCTAAATCTTCATCGAATTGTAATAATTATAGATCAGTTTGTTTTTTTACTTGTTTAGGTAGCTATGATCTTTAAATCTGTGGTTTTCTATTTTTAGTCTATTTGAATGAATTGAACTCCTTATCTTTCATTTTCTTTTATTTTTTAATGCCTGGTTTAATGATAATCGATTTTGTATTTCTTTTGATATTACTAAAGTAGTCTTCCTAATTGTCTTCAATGAAATTTTATATATTTTATCGATTATGCCCCATATCTCTTGCAGCATTCTAGTATTATATTTGAAAAGAATTCTTCTAGGGGGTGTTTTATTATTCAGGTGATTGAGCTTATTTTTAACGATGAAGAGGATTCTCCACTTAATTAACTGTGGGTTGGGTTAAACTAACTGGATTTTTAACAGTATATTTGGAAGAATAAACAAATCTTTTCCTTTCAGCGCAGGTGCAGGTCCCCATTAATAAATATAACAAAATATAGAATAATTACTGGAAATATGAATAAATATGATCTAATATATTCAATCATCAGTAAAATAGTGTGCTAATCCTTTACGCAATTACTCACACCCTGGTAATGAATCATAGATTTTTCGATAAATTAATGAGAACAATTGTATTTTTCAATTTATCTCAAAACGCCATTAAAAAATACGAGTAAATTAATGTGGAATTTATATATATTTTAAGGTTAATTCTATTAATAATTGATCATATAATTTAAATAAGTAATTTCAAGAGATTTATAGTTATATTATTTAGATATGATATTTTTTTCTTTTGAGAAGACTTTATATTGTATTATATATCTCAAAGAATTATCTTTCTTCACGATAATAGTAAATAGAATAATAACTGTCAATTATAGTTGTTTATTTATTAGATTAATAAAGACTAATAATAGATCATGAAAATTAATCAAAAATCATCTTATTGTTGTCTATATTCCATGGAAGAGTTATAAAAATTTATTATCGCTTTGAGGGAGTATACTCATTAGCTTTAAAATATGATATTATACCTTATTTAGCAATTTCATTTGATCTTTGATTAAAGTGAAAGACAAGGAATTGTTTTGCTACGTCATAGTTTTGTGGCGTGGCTGTAATTTTATTTGTAGCAAAACCTTAGCTTTTTAATAACGCCCCAAGTAAGACAATAATTTGCGTAATTTTGTAATATTTCGCAACTTTTCATAGGAAAAATCCTTAAGCTGAGCTTCATAAACTTAGCAAGTCATATTGATTTTATTAGCGGGCACACATAATGAGATTGTCATATTCTTCGCAGAAGGATATTGTTTTTTTCCAAAGTTATAATAATAATAACTAGATTTTTAATATTCTTCCGCTTTATGAAGTAGATTTCGTTTAATTTATATTTAGGAAAGGAATTGTTAACACTATTGACAATGAGATTGCAGTGCTAACAAAGACGAGGGAGGATGTCAGTGAAATTACATATTGCCTCAGTTTTATCATTTTGTTTCAGAAAAAGATCTGATTTCGCAAAGCTAATATTTATATTTTGCTCATTAAACTCAGTATCAATCCCTTTAACCTTATCTTGAGTTAATTGAGAGAAAGTACAAGTATCTCTATTGATTTGGTAAAGTTCTTCATATTATTTCACTTCTAAAATGGTCTTGAATAATTGAGTTAGGATGTCAATATTCATTTTGCTGATAGAATAGGCTAGATACTAGTTGCTACTCTATAATATTGGAATTGCATTCATCTTTCATTTTTATTAACAAAACGAATCTTAATATCATCAATTTCATAAAACTTGCCCAACTCATGAAAACCTAATTATAAAGAACAAACACAAAACTAGCCTGTCCTGCTGAGTTCACTCAATTTTTTTTAATACAATGTGCAAATTAGGGAAGTAATCCAGTATGCTGCTTCATGTTTTCCTGAAAAAAACCAAACTAAGATCCAATAGTATCTGCGACTGTGCATATTTTGATCATATTTTTGATTGTCTCAACAAGATAAGGGCTTGCATATTTGCTTTTTCGTTCTTTATTATTAACTAATCATATTTCTATTTATTAGTCTCCTATAAGAATTTTTTTATTTTATTGAAAACTTTTTAGAATTTTAGAATATCATCCATTAAATCTTGGTTCAAGATATCTTTTGGTTGATTGTTAATACTGTTTAAAAGAAGTCATCAGTTATTTTAGATAAAATAAAGTCACTATACGAGATAAATGCTCGTCTATTGCTTTGATAAGGGCCTTAGTCTCACATGGTTGCAGCGATTTCATATTATCCTTTAAAGGAATGTTTATCAGATCTTTCTGGTTTGCTTTTCAATATTCGGTTGTTTTAAAAATTACCAATTCATTTAGCTAAGATGGATGATCAATAATTTTACAGGGCTCGAAACCTAGATCAGGTTGAATCATCTTAGATGGGAATATTCGATTATTAGCAATTATGCAGCTTATTATCATCTCATTTAATAAAAATAAAAAAATCCCAAGTTCAGTATGCTTTATATTTTAAGTAACCATTTGCAAATAGTCCCGATGCTAATTGATGCTAATGAGGATTTTTTACACTAGTAATCACAAAAGGGAAACAGAGATAAAAGTTTATCCTTAATTTTCGAGCGAGAGGTTTATTTTGAACATATTTAGAAAGCCCAAGGACTGTTTTGGCCGACTCAATCCCAGCGACATCAGATAAGACATGCTATATTAGTACAAATAAAAAATTAACATTCTTTGCTTTTTTAAAAATAGATTTAAAGAAATAGGAGACTCCCTTAACTCCCAAATATTTCGGTCATCAAAAAAGTTTGCCAAGTCGATAAGAGTTGTGTTCTCATCCAGGTCAAAGAGCTGCATATTAGTGTGACAGTAGTGAAGTCATCTATTCATGATAGCCATTTCCTAATATTTAATGTTAAAAAAATAGTTGGCTTTATTTTTATTCATTTTTCCAATCATTTTTTTCTTTTCTAAGAATTGAGTTATAGGTACATGATTTAGCTGCGCGTGTTAGTTTCACCAAAGCAGTTACCTTCTTTTTAATATTGCTGATCTTCCTATCGCCTCTCTCCAATCTAGTAAACAAATTTTATTGAACTTCACTTCTTTTAATTATATATAAATAGTATAAATGTTAAGATTTTTTAATTGCTCGATAGATAATATCCTAACTTCTTAGTAAAATTCGAGAATCAAAATGTAGATTATCCAACTAAAAGAATACTATTTATCACCAAGGATTTTTTAGTAAATGTGAATATGAGATAATTCTAATTTGGTGGTTTCCCTTGTAATAATTAATTCGCTTATTATTTTTAGCTTAAAATCAAGTGCTTGGTTTACAAACGGATCAAACTTAAGAAATCTCATTCAGATGCCTTTGACGTATTAATTATTTAGTATTTTATCTATTAAAGAAGTTTGATATGTTACTATGTGTTTTATAAGCATAACTAAAAATAGCTTTCATCTCAAAATAATTTAAACTTAATCAAATTTATATTTTATGATATTTTGTGTTTTTTATTTATGATTTAAAGATTAAAAATCTTCATGATCCTTAGTTATTAATGATGACCATCACTAATTTTGATATTAAATATGATCATTGCTTGCATATATGAACGAAATTATCATTTAATTCAACAACAACAAAATAACCATCTCGAAACATCTTCAAGCTTGCAGGAAGAATTCAGCTGATAAATTATAAAATTTGTACTATCACAGCCAAGGAATTTATTCTTAATCGAGTTGACAGGACATAAACCCATTCAAGCAAAAAAACAAATATTAAAGGATAATAGTTAAATACATATTTTTGTGTTTATTTTATCATTGACCGGCGAAATTCATTTATTGTGATGATATTTTCCTATCTTAAGTCATAGTTTTAATGAAACTCTATGTTACATTTGAATAACTATAGATATATCCACATTGAATGGTATTTAACTATTCCTTTCTAGATAATGTAGGGTGATAATTGCAGACTGATGGAGCACTTATCCTTGCAATAGGTGCCTTCTCCCTTGCATAGTGAATCATTTAAACTCATGGACCATAAGTCTATGCAGGAGATTCCCTATCTGCGCGGTGATTCATGCCTTATGGATAACTTTGATCGCATTATGAGCAATAACAAAAGATGGTCCTAGGATTGTTTACAAAGCAACCCCATGTATTTCAAGAGATTGGTCAACATTCAGAGGCCTGAATACCTATGGGTTGGATGCTCGGACTCAAGAGTGCCAGCCAATGAAATTGTCGGACTTAAGCCAGGTTAATTGTTTGTTACACGCAACATTGCCAATCAGGTTCCGCCTTCAGACATCAACGCCATTGCTGTGATTCAGTATTCAGTACAGGTGCTAAAAGTGAAAGACATTATAGTGACTGGACACTATAACTGCGGTGGAATAAAAGCTGCTTTTAAAAAACATGATCACGGTCCACTTGAAGCCTGGTTATCACACATTCGTGATTTAAGGGCAAGGCATCATCATGAACTTAATGACAAGGATGAGCAAGCAAACTGCAATCGACTTACAGAACTTAATGTTCTACAGCAGGTGACTAATGTGGCTCGAATTCCAGTGGTACAACAAGCATGGAGGGATGGACAGGAACTGCGCATTCATGGATTAGTTTATAATCTACATGATGGATTACTAAAAGATTTGGGAGTGACAGTCAGCAAAATAACACACTTACCTGAAGAGTTTCGTATTATTGATAGCGACGATGGGTAATGATAAATTTATAAGAGATTTATGCTCTTATCAATTGTGTTAGACTTGGGAATAATATTGATGACTTTTATCTTTTTTAATTTTATTGCAATAATTATTTGTGTTTCAGCATAAACACTTAGAATGAAAAAGATGATAATAATATCACATTATTCTTCAATTTGATAACAATAACAAAACAAAATTGGCATTAATATCAAAATATTAAGTATCTTTTTGATAAGACTATTTCAAGGTTGTTTCCTAATAGGCAGCGTATTAGCTTTGGAGTGATTTTCTTTTAGATTCATAATCTCCTTATGTTTGTAATAATTCTCATTCTTAAGGAGATTTACAAATTGATTTTTTTCAAACTGGTTACTTTTGCTGCACTTCAGAAATATTTATAGGCATTTCTTATTTCGCTAAAGGTGCGATTTATTTATATTTGGAAAAGAATGTTTGTTAATTTTAAATAAAAGGCTTCCTTCGTTAGTTTGCAGCCTACCCTTAGACTTTATTTAGCTTATATCTTTTCTAATTTGCTATTTGCTTTCGATTTGAGATTTATATCCTTCAGGTTTTAAAGAAGATATTTCTTTAAAAAGCTCAAAACTAAGTTGTTTGATTCCAGAATGCTGAGTTTTGATTTTATCATCTGAGAATTTATTATGATTTGAGTTTTATGGCGGCGAACCCTCTCTGCAAAGGGATTTTTCAGCTTATCTGATTTTCGCTTATTTAAGAAGGTAATCTCTAATATTATTGGTAATCTTTTTACTTTTAGAAGTGCTAGTCGATTCATTTTGCCTAGGCTCCAAGACTTATAGAGCTGTTTAAATGGCAAATAAACAGTTTGGAAAAGAAATTAAAGGCAAGCTGCTAATCTTTGAGGCTGAAGCTGGATTGGCCAATTTTGGATGATGGATATTTATATTTCTACAGCAAGGTTACTTTTAAATGGTTGATGATCGCTTCTTAGGTAAAAATATATTGTTATTTACTCGTTTTTCCTCTCTTTCACTTTTTTCATAAATTTTAAATGTTTCTTTTTGTCCGTTTTCATTATCATTAACAGGCTCAGTGCGGAGTTTTTGTTTCATGTATTTTTTCTTAAGTTGCTTAATGTATTTTTTGATGATTTCTCGATTTTATTGATTTCGTTATTTAAGTTCTTCCAATATTGAGGAGCATCGCTCTTCTTGATTTTCATTAGCGATACTTGATGTTTCTTAAATAACTTTAGTTGGATCTAACTACATGTATAGCGAATAGAATAAAATTATAGACAGATATTATCATCATATTTTCAGAATATCCCATTGATTAAACAAATAATCAAAAACAAATAAACATTTATTAATATTTTTGCCGAGGGTTTTTAATCAACGAATATATTATTTTTAGAGTAAAGACTAACTTTATTCGATTTATAAAAAGTCAAATCAAACTGCAGAATAAAAATGAAAGTCAGATTCACAACAACAATTTAACTTTAATTTGTGTCGAGTAGACATGTGGGAATTCGATCGAATCTCCTGAAGATAAGTTAATTACATCCAAATAAAAATACAAAATGATCAAATATCGTATCGGTAAGAGGATAAACCATTTTATTTGCTTGCAGGGACTAGTTTGATACTGCGACGAATTTAAGCAAATTTTTGCTTGAGAATGTAGGTACTTTATTTTTTTCTATTGAACTATTTTTTTGGTTATGAAGGATGACCTTCAATTATGAAGTTTTTAACACTTAATTACTGTAGAGCTCTTCCTTTTTAGTTTTTTACTCGTTAGAAGCGTTATTTACGGTGATGAGTTAAAGTTTGAAAATGTCTAATGATGGGTTAATGCATCGTGTCATGAGTCGAGTCGGGAACGTGAAAGGTTTCAAATGAAACATTCTCATTTATGATGTGAGATCCTTGAGAAAATGTTCTTTTTCTAACTATATTTGGTAAGTTTAACATTTTTCTATTTGAGGGAAAATCTACCTCTTTGGTTTTAGGTCTTTCATCAATTGATCAATATAATTTTCGTCTTTTTCAGTTTCCCAGGGAGTGAGGTCAGCAAAGGATTCGTAAGGATGCGATTTGTAGGTATTTCGCATATTTGAGAAGCAATGTTTACTATTAAAAATAATATACTAAAAATGTTTAATTTTGTATTTATCTTGAATTGATAATCAATCGTTGAATTGTCAACATTGAATCTATTTTATTTCCTATTAATGGCTTATTCAAAAATTGATTTGTTTTTTCTATCATAATTGATTAGAATATAAAAATATATAAGGAATCACGCCTTGATTAAATTTATATTTGGAGAGAAAATTTAAGGGGTTGGGGTTGGGGTTGGGGTTGGGGTTGGGGTTGGGGTTGGG
>Ga0302188_10001716_pt1 | contig 16886 bp, 5 predicted proteins | sample II_Bog_E2_1_FD_198783 | JGI IMG/M metagenome (GOLD analysis project Ga0302188, IMG submission 198783) | Peat permafrost microbial communities from Stordalen Mire near Abisko, Sweden - II_Bog_E2_1 | ecosystem: Environmental > Terrestrial > Soil > Wetlands > Peat | place: Sweden: Abisko, Stordalen...
ATTTTAGCATCTTCTTAGAAATAATAAATATAATGAAGAATAGATTTTTCTTTCGACGATTGCATAATGTAAAGACTATTTATAGGTGATGTGAAGACTATTTATAAATGATGTGAAGACTATTTATAGATGATGAAGCAGTTTTAACTGATTTTATGATAGGATTATTAATAAATCTATAAATAAATCTAGAGGACTAATCTTAAAATATATTAAGTTATATTGAAGGATTTTTAAAAATTACAAAATTTATATCAAATACATTTATCTTTGAAAAAGACATATCGAATAATCAATTTTTTTAATTTAAGTAAATATTTTTAGAAAAGAAAAAATCATATTTATTGATTCTCAATGCTGAATGATAATATAACTCGAAATTATTCAGTTTTCTTTTAAAATTATTTTTATTATATTTGTTAGTATTTTATTTTTCATAATTTTTAGGAAGCAACGGTTAATAATTTAAGTCTAGTTAATTGCCTCTTAAATTCGCTTGGTTTTAAAGATTTAATAATAAATATTCGTTAAAAAAATTATGGAAAAGATTTTTGAGTTTATTAAAGCTCATGAATCCCATGAATCCCTCTGTCCAGTCTGTCCAGTATGCATGGAAGGATATAATAAAGAACTAAATGTTCCTTTGGTTATCTGATAAAATCAACACATGGTATGCAAGGATTGTATAAAAAGTATATTTCAACAAAATTCTCGAAATAACAAATATTATTGTCCCATTTGTAAAGCTGAAATTTTCCTGAAAAATTTGAAAAAATATCGTCCAATTGTTTAATTGATCTAAACAATATCAACTCAAAAATAATAGTTTGAAAAATTGATTGGTAAGTTGAACTCATAAAATATATGGAAGAGGGATGAAATAAACAACGATATATTGCATCCTCTAACCTTACAAATTGTTTCTAACCTTCAATAATTGGATAAAAAATAGAAATATAGGCTCGATCAAATGAAGAACCAAATAATATAAGAATCAAACAAAATGAAATTAGAAGTGATATCCTAGTCAAAGAAAATGAAGGAAGAAATAATATTAGAATCAAATAAAATTAAAGAAGAAGTAATATCCGAGTCAAATCAAATGAAGGGAGAAGTAATAGAAGAATCTAATCATAATCATGTTGTAAATTAAGGACTGTTCCAGCAGATTATGTACTGGATGAAAGATATGGAATCAAAAAATTTATTATTGATTGACGAATATAAAAAGATTAATTTATAAAACGCAAAACAAAGGGAAGAAAATGCACGGTGTTTCGCAATTATTATTTAGCAAAATAAATAGATATTGGAGAATCATTGTTCCTTCCATGGAAAATTAAATACAATACAACATGATGTCCAAATTGCCAAAAAGGAAATTGTGTAAATACAAGAGTTCAATAAAAAGAATTAAAGAGAAAAATCTCGAGAGAAAAATAAATAGAATAACCAAAATTTATGTAATCAAGAGAAAATATTCCGAGTAAGAATTTTCCACCGAAATGTAAGACTCTACCAAATTAACAGAAAAAATAAATCCCCGCTCTAAATATTGGTAAGTATTTGGAAAGTAGTTAAAGAATGATAAGAAACCACTCCACAATAAATTTATAGATAGTTCCTTAAGAGCAAACAGAAGAACGTAAAAACTTTAAGAAAGATAAAAAAATGTAGTAAAAAAAAAAATCAAAGGATAAGACTATGAATACCTCTATGTGTGAATAATATAACGAAGGCTCTTAAACTTCTAGACCAGTGTTAAATTAGAAAAATACTATTAAATACAAATAGTTTTCAGAAGGCATAAATAAGATCAAGGAATGTTAAAGTATTAAAAAATATTAACTTCATAAATTATTAGGATTCTACGAGGGAAAAAATATGAAAAAAAATCCATCTCAGCCCCAAAGCGTAAAAAATGGACGCATATTTGACAATAAACCTTTTTCCAAAAAATAATCAGATTATTATTTGAATATGTCTCTTAAAAATGATCAGGAATAAAAAAATAACAGATACTCAACGATTTAAATTAAAAGCAAAAGACAGGATATTTTTTTATCTTCAATGATTGAAGTTTATGGTAAAAAAAATTAAAAATAATATTAAAAGTTTTTTGTAAAGTATTCAACATCGAAGTCTAATGATGATTTAATTGATTTGTGGGGAGAAAGAATAGAAAAAGAAACGAAATAATTAAAAACAAACTACAGATGATGATGATATGATATCTATTGCTTCAAATCCTTATTAATAATATAGATTTTATCAAATGATATTAAAATTTAAAAGTAACTTTTATGAGAATTAGTTGAGTAATTTCTCCTTCTGGATTTTAATATTTTTCCAAAAAGAGTTCAAACTATCAAATCAATATCAATCAGTTAGAAATTATGCTAATGATTACAAAAAACCTCCTAAAAATATATTTATTAAAATTTAAAAAATTTAATATGTTGTTAATAAAAAGTATTATTATTGCAAACATTAATTACGCGATAAGTCAACACTTCGCTAAAATTATTTATTTATAATTCTTAAAAAAAGGGAATCAGTAAGGAGTACATGCAATATTTCGGAAGGTTTAAAGATATAGGCCTATAATTGAAACTAACTTATGACATCACCATTCTCTTCTTTTGATCATATAAGAAATTGATAAAAGACATTGTGATAAATATTGACCATAATTTTATTATTTTAAATATTTAATTATTGATTAAATATTTATTTATATAAACAAATTATGATCTCGTACACTAATTTTACCTCTTCGACTAACTCTAGAAACTCCCTCATTCAAATTTCGCTTTTCTTTTTTGCTGCATTTACCGTATTTTCGAATATTTTATGCTATCTGATTTTGCTACAAGTAAAGGCCCTGATACTTGATACAAAATTAAGTTATTCAATTCTCACTTAAATTCCGAGTCTTTGAAATTTATCAAAAAAAAATAATTATTGTGGCAACGTCTTTTATGGATAGAAAAGCCACTTTTGGATTCTCGAAAGAGATAAGATGAGACAGTTGCAGAAAAAATAATAAAATTTAAGTATAAAGTAATGATTCTTAAGAGCAAATTGATATCCTTTTGGTAGGTTAATATATACAAGTCTTTATTTGAAACCATATTTTATTGAGTATTCTCAATTGATTAAATCATTAGAAGGGTTCATTATGCACTTTATTTTACTGCCAATTGTTAGTAATAATTGATTTTCTTGCATCTTGGCGCCGACTTTAAGTGAATAGAGCATCATAGACGAAATTTTTTAAACTCGAAGGCAGTTTAATTTAACTTCTTTGAAGAATCTAGGTAAGTTGACTTAATTGTAGGTGTGATCTCCTAGCATTTAATTTACGATTTCCTTGATGTGAAAATAGCTGAAATCAGAATCTAAAAATGTTGTGTGTTTTTTAAGTAATTATAGTTAGTGTTATGTCTTTTTTGACTTGAGAAATCATTGATATGGTAGTCAATTTAGTGCAATTTTAATGACTGGAATAATTTCTTAATGATTGATGAGTGATGTGGGGGTAATTTTTATAAATTTATACGATTTGGATGCTTGAATACAGCGATAAAGTGATAAGTCAAGCTCGTAAAACTCACGGTTACCTATACAAAAAATCTTCGGGGTTGATCTCAATTTGGCAAAAAAGATACTTCATCATCTTCTAAGATACGTTGACTTACTATGCCGATTAAATATTGGTCCAAGCCAAAAAACATATCGCCATTGAGGAAATTAACTACATTAAAATTCTAGGAGAACTTTAGTTTCACCTGGTTACCAAAAAGAGAGTTTATTAGCTGAGGGCTGCTGATTAATCCGATAGAGATCTCTGGGCTGCCAGCCTTAATATTCTCATCAACTATAAGGAGTGGAATAAGGTCGGAAATTAGAAACAGCTGAGAGTTAACTCCAAAAAGGAAATTGGCTTTAGGAAGCATTCAAGGGCCAAGAAGTCCGTCAGCCGCACTCTCTCTCCTCCTCAGCTAAAAAAGCACTAATCTTTAAGTTCTTATCGAAAAAGTGCAGTATAAAGTGAGTTCAACCCTGAGTAATTCTTTCTGACTGTGAATTTGCCTAAGTTGTCATAGAGTTGGAAATTGTAGGAAATTAGTAATAAAATAATTCTTTTAAAAGAGGTGGATGCCTGTTATTTTATTATATCCTGCAAGACACTTTTGTTTTCACATGAGGATGATGATCTGTTAAATTCTGATTTAATCAGTCCTTATGATTTCAATTGTCTTTACTGTTATAAGTACGGACAGATTATCAATCCTCAAGTCTGCGAAATCTGCAAATGTTCTGAAATTTAAGAGGTGTAGGAGGATGCAGGAAAGATAAGGCTAGGATTTTCAACAAAATAGTTGCAGATTAACCCATAAAAGCGTAAAACATAGACCTTAAACTTGGATTCTATAATCAGCAAAATAAAGCATGCGATTGAAGTGGGTAAATAATATCACAATTCCCTGAATATAAAGCTCAAAAGAAATATCGATCAAATGCTATATCTATACGATTAGAAACAAATGACAGTGGCCGAACTGGCAAAGAAATAAATCGAAAAATCCGTCAATTAATCCAAATAAGGAAATCATAAGCAGTAACTTCGCAAAAATATGGATAGCATGAAAAAGATCTTGAAATAGATCCTAAATTGCTGCGATGCTAAGGCGACTCGAAACGAGTTTAAGGAGTAGTTTGTGAAGGAATACCACGAAATGGCTCACCAATATTTGCAAAAGAAGTGGTAGGGGATAAGCAAAGCGAGCACCCCTCTTGAACTAAAAAAGGTACTGCTCATGCTGTTTGATTTTTGGAAGTTGGTAAGGGGGTAGATCAAAGACGATAGATTGTTTCAAGGTGCTATTGCTATTCAGAAGATTCTACTTAATAAATTTGAAAACTAGATAAACTCCAAAATTGATTCATGCTTCAGTTTAACTTAAAAATAAATTTTGGATGAAGTGAATATATAAATCAAAGGAGATGAGTCCATCAAATAGAAAGTAGATACTATCTTCTTTTCCAATAACATCTATCGGCAATTCCATCTTGATATTCGGCTCGTGCTGTTCGAATTCTCTGAAATGTCTATCCATTAAAAATCGCTGCAATACTATCTCTTGCTGCTTTCTAGTACGTTTAAGCATATCTGTGAAAAGACCTTTAAGGAGTTGGACAAATGGAAAGATCCAAATCTCATCTTGGGGACTTGCAACGAAATTTAGTTTATTAAAAATAGTCTTTTTGAAGAGATGTTCACAGTGCTGACGAAGGAGTACAAGAGCATGGCGACCAAGCTAAAAAATCAAAATTTGCGATAGCTCTAAAATGAGATAAGCAATATCGAGATAATGCTGGTGAAGAAGCTGTTTGTCATGACATTCAGTGACATTGACCGCAATATCTTAAACAAGCCTTACGATGAGCTGAATATAAACGTTATTTGCGACCAAATTGTCAACAAGATGAAAACCTTTTCCAAAATTAACAAATATGTGAAGAGAAACATCTACTAGGCTAGCTTTGAATAGATTTGCTACTTTTATTATTCCAATATCATCAAATTCAATAAGAAAACCAGGAACAAAGAATTCACTACTGACTTTTTCATCAGGAAAATGACAGACGACTTCAAGTATATAGGGCAATGCTTTCACGGGTTGATCTACGACGACAAGATATATACGCATCTCAAAGATTTAAGCCTCATCAAAGACTTTATTCAATGCGATGCCCTTTAAATTAAAGCCACTTGCCAAAAAATAAAGAAATAGTTCGGTAACTCATTTACTGAAACCGCCTTTAAGAACCTATTCAATCTTCGGGAGATGAGTGAATAGCTAAAATAACATATAATGAATGAGTGCTCTGAAATAATAAAACATTCTGCCGACTCTCCCGAGTAAGTATCGTTTGTTTCGAGCAGTAGATAGTCCTTTCTGTAGAATTGGAACAATACTCGTTCGCGAAAAAGCACCTTGACTCTATCTCTAAATGAATTTTATTAAAACCAGCAGATGATGCAGAAAAATAAATAAAACGTCTGCAAACTGAAGCAGGGTTACCTCAATAAGAAAAAGTTAATAAAAAACGGTAAATCGAATGAAATCCGATCGTATTTCAGGATCAAAAATGCAGATTTAATTGAATACGAATCTGAAGTTAGTGAAGATCCCATTAACACCTATGAGTTGCAGTTTATCAAGAAATGTTATTTGCATCCATAAAAGCCTTACATGTTTATAGCATAATTTCCGGAAGTTAAGTTGCAATTCAAATGTGAAACCACAGAAGAAGCTAACGAGTGGATCAAAAATATTTATGAGGAGATTAGCTCATTATCTGTCATGCTCAAAGAAAAAGTGGTTTAAAAGGATAAGCAAAGCGATGACAACGTTGAATCTTTGCAAAAAGATCAAAGGGAGTTCAGTACGATGTAATCCTATCCAAAGGGATTAAAGGACAAGAGTTTATAGAAGAGTGGAGACCCAGTAACTCCTAAAAAAGCAAAGAAGGAGCAATCAGTGACTTATTCTCCTTCTAAAGCTATGAAAGTAATGAATATCGATAAATAAAAAGCAGACAATTCGAACTAATGCCTAAAGTGTTCAATTGGGTTTTTCTTCTGATTTCTTAATTCTCAAATATTCCTATCAATTATAAATCGTATATTTAAAGGGTGGCCAAGATCAATTTTATTACTGATTTTATGCGGCCTGTTTTTGCATTTATATCTGCGGATAACTGAAATGATTGACTTCAACAATTATATTGATAATATTCCAATTATGTTCGACAACTCCAATGAGGATCAGCTCACCCTCGATAACTTTAACATGCTGTCTGTCATCGGCAAGGGATCCTATGCAAAGGTGGTGTTGGTCAAGAAGAAGGGAGAGGAGAGCGAAAAGGTGTATGCTATGAAGATTCTTAAAAAGAAATATATTTAAAAAAGGAAACAGGAAACTCACGTAATGACTGAGAGAAATATCCTGGTCGGCATGGATCATCCATTTATTGTCAAACTTTACCACTCCTTTCAGAATTAGAAGAAGTTGTTCTTCGCCTTATAATATTGTCCAGGAGGGTAACTTTTCGGCTTGCTTTCCAAAAAGCAGAGACTCTCCGAAGAACAGTAATTGTTTGCTAATTCAGAGCTAAGTTCTATTCCGCACAAATTATCTTGGCCATTGAGTATCTTCACAGCAAAGATATCATATACAGAGAGTATTTATATCCTTATTCAGCCTAAAACCATAAAATATCCTGATTGACTCAGAAGGATACCTTAGACTCACAGACTTTGGACTCTCTAAGATGGACATCGTCGACAATAATGCTTTCTCAGTCTGCGGGACACCTGAGTATTTAGCTCCTTAGATTTTGTATAAGCAGGGACATGGAAAACCAGTCGACTGGTGGTGTCTGGGTTCACTAATTTATGAAATGGTGGTGGGACTTCCTCCTTTTTACTCCAAGAGCAGGCCTGAGCTTTTTGATAAAATTAAATTTGGTACTCCCAACATTCCCTCTTACATAAGTCATAAACTTAAAAATTTGCTGGAGAATCTTTTCCAAAAGAAGCCATAGAATCGCCTCGGTTCCAAAACAGGAGCAGCCTAAATAAAAATGCACCAGTGGTATGAAGGAATGAACTGGAGTGCGTTATTCAATAAAAAATTAAAAGCGCCTTTTATCCCCCTTGTGAAATCATTCTCAGATGTTTCTAACTTCGATCCTGAGTTCACTCAGTGCGAAGTTGAGTCTTTCAATGAAGCTTCTCTAAAATCATAAGATGGAAAGGCGTATGACGGTAATAATTGATTAATATAGGTTTTTCATTCGATAAGAGTAAGTAAGAGAAAATGAGTCTCTAAAATGGTGAGGGCGGGGAACTGTAAATGCAAATTAAAGAGGAGATGGTTGAGGAAAACACGTGATTACTATCATTCAATATTTTATTTTATTTTTGCTTCTTGATTCCATTGGCTATAATCAGTTATATAGAATTCGAATGGAGCAAGAATAAGTGGATGCATAAAAATTGAGAAAACAACAACTGTTGTGGAAAATATTTGGAAGATAGACTAAAGCTGGCAAGGAGCTGTTTGGCCTCTATAATATCGCGTAGAAACCTAAGCTTGACTATCCCAAACCAAAACCAAAGTCTCAGAAAGAAATCGATGCTGAAGCGCAGAAACTTATATCAACTAAAAAATGTCCTCAAAAGACACAAATTTAGTATCCCGATTTGCCTAAACCGGAAAGACAAGTTTTTTATCCCGTTGATCTGATTCCAAAGCGGAAAAACGAGTTAGTGATTAGAAAATAAATAGAGGAGTATTATGAAAGAAGAGCGAAAGACATTCCTGCTAATCGAGGAGTCGATAGAGCAAATCTCGTTAAAAAATTGCAGGACAAATTTAAAATGCAGAGAGGCATTTTGCCAAAGGGCGCAGATCTGCCTGGTCTTGAACTTGATACTAAGTTTGACGAGGAATTGATTAAGAAAAATGCCCTACTAAAAGCAGACAAGAAGGGACAGAGCTATTCAAATCCAGTGGTACTCAGGTTGTTATTTAGAAAAAATAGGAAAAAGTGAAGCCTAAAAAGGAGTTGAAAGATGAGTTGGACGAATTATTCGATCAGATTGTGGGCTAAATTGACGATAGACAAAAGTATTTGTAGAGCATAGAACATCTTGATGAGCCGCAGTTGAAGGAGAAAGTGAAGCGATAGATGATTGAAAGAGTGGCGGAACTGCAGAAAATAGCAGAGATGAAGAAGTGAGGGATCCTTAAATGTTATTTATGAGTGATTGTGATTGAATAGTGATATGAGTTAATAAGGAGACTACGATAATAATATAAAAATGAGGTGGTCCCTATCATACAGTTTGTATTTTCTGCAAATTAGAGCAGATATGCCCCAGTATGAATTAGTAGCCAACGAATTAGCAAAATATTATAAGATTATTCATGTAATATTTTAGTTCCTGCTGGCTGCTTTCTTTTTTCTTTTTCTACTTTTAAATAGTCAATTCATCTGCAAGCTCCATGCATTTATCAAGTTAATTTCTTATAATTCTACATGGGTTACTCTTCGTTTGAATCTCCTGCAATTTTGTAAATATGGCACTGCCATCTATTTAAGATTCGTTTTTGATATATTTTTCAATATAATAAAGCACAAATGCTATCTTTTTGAGATGATAAGTCGTTGAGCTTTACAGATACTGCTGGAAGGTGAGTTTAAGCACTTCTTTCATTATATCCTCATTATTGGTGGTTCCAAATTTATCCTAGATAATATCAACATAGTATTTGAATTTAGGCTGTTCCTCCTTTATCTATAAAGCCCTCACTAAAATGGCGTAAATCTAAAATTCGTACTGTTCATCTTTAAAAGGATTGAGCAGAGAGTAATCGATGGTTTACTTGCAGTATCTTATTGACGTGTCAGCATCTCCCAAATGAAGATATAGTTTGCTTATTTAGCGAAGGAGGTCCAGCATTATGGAGGATTACCGATTATATTTTTTAATGACATGCTTAACAGAGTGATATTTATCAAGAGCCTATTTGTGTTTGTGGTGCAACATGTATAACTGTGCGAGTTTATAGTTTATGTCTAGACATTCTAACTCAGGTGACGTTTTATACAAATTAGAGAAGAGTTAAAGACATTCATTGGAGTAATCTATTGCTTTTTAAATTTGTTTCTTTGTTTGATAGTATTCACTCATTATCTGATACAGACTCACCATGAAGGGATTCGTGAGCGAGACCCAAAACCAGCTAGTTTCTTTGAAAAGAGATATTAAATCAAAGACTTCACTGATTTTATCTGTCAATAGCAGCCATTTGACAGCAGATACCAATATACTGAAAATGGAGTTATTTAAGTAATTAAGTTTGAGAGAGGAATAAATATCTAAGTGACTATACTACTCCTACTGCCCATACGGCACGTGATAACTGAGATATCTGCAGATTGTGAGCCATAGTTGTGGCTACATGGCTGGTTTTGCACTGGTCAATCCAAAAAACGTAATGACAGCATTATATTGCTCCTGATCTGTGGTTTTATTTGCTATTTGAGTGAATATTTACGAGTAACTTAAACCCATCTCCTCATCAGTATATCCATTGACAATAGGATGACATTCCAGAATTGCCTACTCTGTAATAATGTGGTTTTATAGAAAGAAGCGATGCTTTAGTTTGATAAAAAACTGATAGTTAAACTCTATACCCATTTGTCGAGAAATGGACGAGAGAAGATAACCAATTATAAGATCTTCCTTTCTAATTACTAACGGGGAATGCTTTCGAAAGACCTATTGGCGAATGGTCTCCCACACTTTTAGCTAATGATCTAATGAAAAGAGTTCATTTACGATCTTGCAGATCAAAGCTTAATAGTTCAGAGTTGAATCGGAGCGCAGGTTGGAGACTTGACTCTTCCATGTGTTTAAAAGTTTGTTAATTTATTTCCGAATTATTCGACATACAATAGCAGCAACTATTTCGGTCATCATAATCTTGTCTAGGTATATGCTGTTTGATTTGGCTATAACTTAATCCAAAAAAATAACTGGTATTTTATGTGTAGAAAGCTTTTAGATTAAGTCATCGTGGGAGATGATGGAGCTCTAGTCACCAAATTGATTTTTAAGAAACGAGTCGATAAATACCTCCTTTTTATTTTCATAAAAATTACTATTTTTGGTTATTTAAAGGATTTATGTAGATTCGAGAAAAATCTACTTGGGTAGGCAATAAGCGATATCAACTTCATTACGTTTTGATGCAGGCAGCAATTATTTCAATTCCCTCATTATGATGAAGCTAAGGGTGGTTATTATATTTTTAGGAGAAATGGTGGGTTTATTTGTATACAGAGAGATGTTGGAAAGGTTCACCTTTAGCTTAAGTTGCTACTATAGGCTCGCAATTTGAGTACTAAATATATATTTGGATGTCTAATCAACCTATTGGTAGTTTTTAGGTACATCTGCCTCGCAAAAGAAGACGAAGCCAACCTGTTCGACAATGCAAACCATTGGCACCTTAATGTCGTTTCTATTTCTGGTGGCCTTCATGACAAATTTAAAATTTTATAGCTACTGCCTAATAATCTGTTCAGAGTTATCTCTTTCATAAGATGAATAATCTACATCTCGTTGTGTGACAAGTCGATAGATGACTCCCCCAATGATATAAATTTCCTCGTTCATGGTAATGCTAGTTGGAATCAACGTCCTGTCGTTTTTAAGAACTGTCAGTTCTCTGATGATGAGGAGACAGTTATTTTTGCATGTATTGGTAAACTAATGATAAATTTGAATGATCGAATCGTCCTATTATCCGTTTTAAATTGCTTAATACCACCGTATATTCCAATTGGTATAATCGTGCTTTTATTCGTCGTGGTGTTATCTGTTCAAATTGTTAAACATACTTTGATTTGCAAATTTTTACTTGAATGTTGTAATAATTGGCAGGGTTGTATGCTACAGCGGTTGCGAATTGGTAGCATTATCTTTTTAGTAGTCCTAGAATCTACTTACAGCTTTAAATGGCTTGGAGTTGTTCATCTCTTTTTATGAATGATTGTTTGATATCTAGCTCTCGGACTAGTTATTTTGCTGATCCACTATCATCAATTCGTTATGGTTATCATTCTGAGCGTTAAATCTGGATGGAGTTTGAAGTTTAGAATAGTCGACCTTCACTTCAGCTTATTTTTATTACATTATTTAAACTTTATTGTTTTAAACTTGCGGAGGATATAGCAGCGAACTGATTTATTGATGCCATTGGACTGAAATGGATTCGCTGTCGAATTTAAACTCCCACTACTTTTACTTCTCCTACTACCATCGAAGGATCAGCACGCTTTTATCTTCCGGTTTTAGATAGAACAGAAAATTATTTACTGCTCTCATGCTGACAATTTACTTGCATTTGCTCCAGCAACTCGCGTCTTGAAAAGACTCACCTTCATCAGGAACTTTGCTTAGATATCCTATTTAATAATTTTTAGGAGAGAGGAGAGCCATTCGTCGATTGCTAAACAGGCCCGAATTGGATGTTTTGGTGATAACATTAAAGATGAGTACGGTTTCGCCCTTCTCATAGATTTTGCCCAACATTTGCCTATTTAATTAATTATCATCTTACTCATGTCCTAAAATAATACATAATGAAATGAACCTAATGAAATATTCGATAAATAGTGCTGCAGCAATGAAATAGAACTTTATCATCTTTTCTTCTTGACGTTCATCTTCTGACCTTTGAGACTGAAGTCATTCAGGGGTGGCACCTTCTATATCGACTTGTCACGCACGAGTTACTTCTACTTCTTTTTAGGCACAGTCTCCTCCTTCTTTCTTTTCTCTGAAACATCTTTCTTGCCTGAAAAATTTCTATTCTGGAATTTGTTCTTGCCAAACTAAAAGTTCTTATAACTCTCAACCTCTCCGTCATCAAAATTATCAAAATTCTCCTCGTCCTACGCATTGGAGTGGTCATCATCCTGCCCCTCCTCCTCTTCCAACTCAATCTAAATCTAATCGGCTCCAGGTAGTTCCTCCTATCCCTGCACTGCTTCTATTCCATTTTATTCAAGTATGTTTTTCTGCGTGATGATGATTTGACGCATATCGGTGATCATCCTCTCCTGAATCTGCAAGTTGATCTCCAACTCGATGTTTTGCAGTTCTAACACATGATTTTTGATAATTATTTCTAAATAGATGCACATGTACCGAGAGTGTCACGGTTCTACTTGGAACGAATTCTCCTCATAATATCCTCTCGTATCTTTTTAGTGGCAGCCATACTCTCCATAATCTGTAAATTAGTGATCTCCTTCTTGAGCATATTCTTGTTTGTACTCAGCTTCAGAGTATGGATCACCCGACTCATCTATTTGATGTGCGATACGACCTCCGCATTCTATTACCATCCCTCGTTCTTTTTCAGTAAAGCGATCTCTCCACCCTTCTTACGCATCTCTAGCACGTTCATCGCGTTTTGTTACTCGATTTACATCATGGCCCTGCGAAGTTGAATTCGCTCATTAAAATTCTAGAAGATTTGCTATTTAATCGACTTGATATCCTCCTTCTCGTCTATCCTGCCGCAGTAGTTGCAGATGCCATCGCTACTGACCAAATTCTTCCCATGCCGACTTTATATTCTCGGTAATTTGTCCTTGTTTTCAATATTCTATCGCAACTCCAGCCCCCTCCCATCGTTGAGTCTAATCTTCAGCTCTTCTATTTCGCGATGCAGATCGTTAATGATATTTTTATACTAGCTGATATGCAGTGCAACTAGTTTTTTGTTAGTGATCGCCTTGGTCTTAATGTTCTTGGCACGGTTAGCATACTTTAGGGTGTTGATGGTCTATTCGAACTGAGCGCTAGAAGGACTCACATTCACAATCATAACTGTTTTGCAATTGCCGCCGAGGGAGTCCTTCAATAGACGAGTCAGTTTTGAATCCTATATTAGGTGGGAGCTACCCGGTAGGGAACAAAGAACCCCTTCTTATTTTTGTCGCCTAGAGCGTTGATGCAGTTTGCTAGTGCCAGCAATGATCGGTTTATCTTTGCGCCTTACATCAGCCGTAGTCCTCTATTTTATGTGACTGTGCCCCTTTCTGAGCCAGCAAGATCGATAAGGGATAGTTTGCCAATGATGCTCTCTATCTTAATATTTTTAGTCTTGCTGGTTCTGCTTATGTTGATCTGAAAAACGGCATGACTTCGAGAAGAAGTCTGATTGGCATTGGTGGCCTCAGTTGTTCTCCTTCTGTTTCCGATCAGTAGAAGGTTCATCACCTGTTCTGTCGATTCAGCCTTAAACTCCGTCACTCCTGACATCACAATCCCCTTTTCTGGATCATCTCTCAATTCCAGATAACCCGATGAAGGCACAAGCAGATCCCTGATCATTTCATTGTAGATTTCAACGTAGGTGATAACTACATCAAACTTGTTGTCTTCGTCTTTTTCAATATAGTAGAAGATATCGCGGATGGCAAGCACACTACGTGATGAAATAGGTACTTGAGTCCAAAAGTGTCCTGAGTTCCAATCATTGTGTAGGTTTTGCCCGTGCCTGTCGGTCCATAAGCAAATACTGTGGCATTGTATCCGTTCAGGACAGTTTTGATGAGGGGATGTGTGGTTTCGAAATATATCTGAGTGGTAGAGTAATGACGTTTTAGTTGGTATGATTGCGGTATATCTTATCGAAGGCGTATCTCTGTTCTTTCGACCGGTGCAGCACGTCTGATATTTTTTTTTCTTATAGTTCTGCGTCTAACGGATCCAATATGATCTGAGTGGAGGAAAGAGTACGATGAGGTTGTCCTGAACTCGGATGATGTCGTTATCGCCGGAGTTGACCTCTTTGGCGTTGAGGGGCCGGATGCGAATGGCCACTGTTATGTTAGATTATTCCTATTCTCCCTTTTTTTACATAACTTATCATAAACAACTGATTGCTATCTGTGCAGTAGCGGATTATCAATGATATGATAGATAAAAATAAAATAGAAATGAAGGAAAGAATTATAGAAATGCCAATTTGGAAATGTTTGTATTATCCTATATAAGCCAACGGGCCAAAAAAGGGATGAAAAATGGTTGATTTTGATGTATGTGTGAATACAATAATATTTAACTGTATATTTTTAGTTTTTGAGAGATATTAATTTATACTTTTTATTGATAGTTCATCATGTCTTCTACAAAAAACACCGATTCAATGGAGAAGATATAATACGAAGAAAAGATCGTGCACAAATAGAATGAGAATTACACTCATTTCGTTTAGGCATTCCGGGAAGTTATTTAAAAACTAAAGGAATAAAATGGAAACCAAAATTTGTAAATTCAAAGACTGAACGACTCAAATCATGATTGGCAACAAAAATATAATATTTTATTGACTGAAAAACTAGAGAAATCGTTTACTCTCCCTGCATAAGCATCGCCAATCACCAATCTTCATTCAATTAAATAGTCTGCTTCAGTTTTCGCCAAAATTTAGTAAGATTTGAGACGCCATAAATAGATGTTGAATAAAGTTGAATTATAATTATCAAAAAAAAGAGAGGATTAAACAAAGCTATTTTAAGAAAACAGAGAGCTGAAAAAGGAATTAAGCAGCCTAAAGACTAAAGACACATTTATGAAAGGATTCACATAGTAATCTAAAGTCAATGAACCTTTAATCCTCAAAATAAAACAGTTCAATAAGAAAGGAATAGAAAACAGTGATAGGAGATAGGTGCAAGAAAGAGAAGACTTAGAAAGATTAAAAAAAGAATTGATTAATCGAATGTCACAATTTAGAGATATATAAAACAGGGCTTAAGATAGACAAAGGAATGCCGAAGAGGAACGTCAGAACTATTCAAAACTAAAATTAGACAGGGATAGCGAGTTGGCCATCAAATAAGCAGAAATCGCGAAATGCCAAAGGGAATCTATCCAGTTTGCCAATGCAATGACTTCTCTTAATATTGCTGTCAGTAATTTGTTGGTTGATTTGACTTCCTTCGATAAGATACTTTAAGTTGTTGATCCTGAGAAGAAATAATTGAAGGGGTTAATTGTTTCTGTCAATATTTGGAAAGGCAAGCAGTAACTGCCATCAGATTGGTAAAGAACAGCCAAGCAGCTGATATCTACCCTTTCAACTTCAATAAGAAGATAAAAAGCACGAATGAAGAAGGCAGCAGAAGAGGATAGTAAACTTTTGAATGAGAAGATAACAGCATTGAATCGGACTATCTCTTAAAATGAACAAAGCATTACATAATTGAACAAGCAGATCAATGATAAAAATAAGAGCAACGGAATTCTTTTGGCCTAAAATAACAATACAGCTGATAAACTAAAACAGAAGACTTTTTAGGCAGACAAATTAAGAAGGGAAAAAACATCTCTCCAGCAAAATGTCACTGATTTATCGAACAAGTTTTAGAGCTTAAAATATAGTTTTGAGTAATTGAATGCAATCAAATAGAAACAATTAAAAACTATTAGGACATTAACGAGTGATACTTAGGAATGGAAAACTAACTCCTCTACTTTGAGCAATAAATTGTAAGAAGCCAATAAGCTAAAAACTGAAAAAGAAACAACAATAAAATAGTTAGCAAATATCAATTCAAAGTTAAATACCAAGCTGACCTCGCTAAACTCATAAAATGACTAATTAAAGCACATGAATGCTTCTCTTGAGTAAAGAGTAAATCTATTGACCAGTTAAGGTGATCAACATCGTCGGAACATCACCTCTCATATAAATACGATATCATCCCTGAAACAAGAAATCCTTGAATTAAAACAAACCGTTGCAAGGTTCATCAAAACAATCGAATAATTAGAAAAGGAAAACCGAGAATTGAAGCAAGCAATTGATTCGCAACAACGAACTTGCGCTTCTCTGTAAAATGAGCTGAAAGACAACGAAGAGAACTAACATATATTTTCAGAGTTTGCATCTGCATTAGCCATAAACGTTCTCAATCGAAACTAACAAATTAACGTAAAACAAGCCAAATTGCCGGAAATCGCAAAGGATATCATCAATCTCTATAAGCAAGCGCGCTTCTTCAACGGATCAGACATCATAGCTCGTGAGAGAGTAACCTTCATTGTAGATGCCCTAGAAAACTTCACAAATTTCAAATGCAAAAGCACGAAGCTAATCTATCGGACGGATCCCCAAAACACAAGTAACTTCCATACCTACATCGATAAGAAAGACAACCTTCTGGTTGTCGTAAAAATATCCAACGGCACCATCATTGGAGGCTTTACCAATACA
>Ga0302188_10001736_pt1 | contig 16754 bp, 12 predicted proteins | sample II_Bog_E2_1_FD_198783 | JGI IMG/M metagenome (GOLD analysis project Ga0302188, IMG submission 198783) | Peat permafrost microbial communities from Stordalen Mire near Abisko, Sweden - II_Bog_E2_1 | ecosystem: Environmental > Terrestrial > Soil > Wetlands > Peat | place: Sweden: Abisko...
TAAGGGCATCTCCCTTTTTACAATTTTAATTCGAATAACCTTTTTTTCATTGGCATCCAGAATGGTGAAAACCGCTTCCTTGTCTTCAACCACACGGCTTCTTTTAGGCACCCTTCCCGTTTTCTCGGTCACATACCCGCCCAAGCTGGAAACATCACCCTTGGGGGTCAAATGAATTCCCAGTGTGTCATTCACCTCATCCAACGAAACATTCGCTTCGGCAACCCAGGACCCATCCTCGTTTTTATGCAAAACCTGTTCATCCACGTCGTATTCATCTCGAATCTCACCGACAATTTCTTCGACCAAATCTTCAAGCGTCACCAACCCGGCCGTGCCGCCATATTCATCCACCACGACTGCCATATGGATATTTCCCCGTTGAAACTCCCGCAAAAGCCGGTCCACTCTCATGGTCTCCGGCGCGAAATAGGGTTTGTGTAAAAGGTCTTTGATCACAATCAGGTCCCTGTTTTTCCAAATCGAAAGTAAATCCCTGGTATTGATAATGCCCACAACATTATCCACGTTGCTTTTATAAACCGGCATGCGGGAATAACCGTTTTGAATGATCAGGTCAACCAGCTTATCCAGTTCGGTATTGATATCCACGCAAACCATTTCGGTCCGCGGAATCATAACCGCGTTCACCTGGGTGTCGCTGAACTTGAAGATGGAGTCGATCATGTTTTTTTCGTTTTCCTGGATCGTCCCCGCTTCCTGTCCCATTTCCATCATTTGTTTAATGTCCTCTTCCGTCACCTGGGAAAGGGTCAAATCCCCCATGCGGGGCAGCAACCGGTGAAAAATCTGAACTAACGCCCAGGTAAAGGGGGTCATGAGCTTGTCGAAAATATAAATGGGAACCACTAAAAGAATAGCCATTCTTTCCGATGCGCTTCGGGCCACAACCTTGGGAAGAGCTTCACAAAAAACAACGATAACGAAAGTAATAAACACCGAACAAACCGTTCCCGTTACAACCAGGCTCCAATGATTCTCTTCAGATAAATGAACCGCCATATAGGCTACCAGGGTGGTCGCTCCCACGCTAACAGCGTTATTACCGATGAGAATAGAACTGAGGATACGGTTCGGATGATCCTGCCATGCTTTAAAAGCTTTTCCCAACAATCCCCCTTTTTCCGCGTAACCCTGGAGCAAAGGTTTGGGAAAAGAAAGCAAACTGGTTTCCACGGCGGAAAAGAAAATCGAACCCAAAAGTAAAATAAGCAAAATCAGAAAAGTTAAACCGAGATAAGCGTCCATTGATCCCTAAACTCCAAATTTCTTCAAAAGAGAATCCTGCAGCGCGAACATTTTTTTCTCCTGCGTCAATGTGACGTGGTCATAACCTAAAAGATGTAAAACCCCATGAACCACTAAAAGAGCCAATTCCGCTTTAAATGGTTTTCCGGCCTCTAAAGCCTGACGCTTGGTTTGCGGCACACTCACCACTACATCACCGAGCGCCACATTTTCTTTCAATCCCGCCGGAAACTTCTTACCTTCCAATAGTGGAAACGAAAGCACGTCGGTCGTTTTGTTCTTGCCGCGATAAATACGGTTCAGCTTTTTAACTTCAGCGTCGTTGGTTAAAACGATCGACAATTCCGCCTTAAGCTCAAACCTAGCTCCTTTAACCGCCTTCACCGTCAGGGACGCTAACCCTTTGAGCCAAATATCCGTGACCGGTTTCGGCTTTACCGACGATCGAATTAAAATTTTCAAGAAGTCTTCTCTTTTTTCTCATCATGCGCGGTGTACGCTTCCACGATGTTTTGAACCAATCGGTGGCGCACCACATCTTTTGAATTGAAGGTAATAAACTCAATTCCCTTCACCTTCGACAAAATCTTTTGTACTTCCAAAAGTCCCGAATTTTTTCCAATGGGCAAATCAATTTGAGTTCCATCACCCGTCACGACAATTTTGGAGCCGTTTCCCATACGGGTTAAAAACATTTTCATCTGTTCGGGACTGGTATTTTGCGCCTCATCCAAAACAATAAAGGCGTTCGACAGGGTCCGTCCGCGCATATAAGCCAACGGCGCCACTTCCACCACTCTTTGTTGAAACAGTTTTTGAAGTTTTTCATACTCCACCATGTCGTAAAGCGCGTCATAGAGGGGGCGCAAATAAGGGTCTACTTTGTCCTGCAAGTCCCCGGGTAAAAACCCCAGCTTTTCCCCCGCCTCTACCGCCGGGCGGGTCAATATCAACCGCTCTACTTCGCCGTTGCGCAACGCCGCTATCGCCATAGCCATTGCCAGATAGGTTTTACCCGTTCCGGCGGGGCCCATCCCAAAAACAATGTCATTGTTCTTGATGGCCTCAACATATTTTTGTTGGTTCTCGGTTCGAGCTTGAATGGCTTTTTTACGGGCCGAAATCAAAATGGTTTCGTGATCATCTTCCGGGGATTTCGGCGCGGCCCCGCCCTTGGCTTCGTCAATAAAGCGCTGTACCGCCCCGGTGGTTAAATAGCCTTCCTGAGCGCCCCGTTTTAATTGGTCTCGGAGGCCTTCGATCACCTGAGTGGCGTGGGAAACCTCGATGGGTTCTCCCGAAAGGATGATTTCATTACCCCTGGCAATCAGCGTAATGGCAAAGGAATCTCTCAGCAAATTGAGGGTTTTATCTTTTTCCCCAAATAACTGCATACTTTCCCGCTGGTCATCCAGACTAATGCGACGGCTAACGACTTGAGACAAGGGGCTTCCTCCAAATGGCTTCAAATTATCAAGCTTTACCCATGTTTTAGCTTCAAATCTTGGTTAAATAAAAAACTCCCCTTTCCCAACCATCGAGAAAGGAGAGTTCAGGGGGAATCAAACAGGGCCTTATTATGGGGTTTTGAATGAACCTTCGTCAAGAAAGACACAAAAACAGGGCGGAATTACCAGTAATTCCGCCCTAAAACCTAAGTTAAATCTTCCAATTCAATTTTAATTTTAAGTTCTTTCATCAAATCTTCGTCGATGTAAGAAGGCGACCCGGTCATCAGATCCGTAGCCTTGGCCGTCTTGGGGAAGGCAATAACCTCGCGGATATTGTTGCTACCCGACATGAGCATAACGAATCGGTCCAGACCGAAGGCCATTCCACCGTGAGGAGGGGCGCCATAGGACAAGGCCTTCAAGAGGAAGCCAAAACGTTCCTCCGCTTTTTCTGGGCTGATATCCAGGATTTTGAAGATCTTGGACTGAAGGTCCATATCGTGAATACGGATCGAACCGCCACCTATCTCAAAGCCGTTCAAGACAATGTCATAACCCTTAGATTTGGCTTTCATCGGGTCGGTATCAAGCAAAGCCACGTCGGCCTCTTTGGGGCTGGTAAAGGGATGGTTCATCGAGAAGATTCGTCCCTTTTCATCAGTGCCGAACATGGGGATATCGACCACCCAGCAGAAAGCCCACTTAGGACCCTTTTCAATCAAGCCTTTGCGCTTAGCGATCTCGACCCGCAATTGACCCAGCGATTCATTCACAACGTCGATATGATCTGCGCCGAAGAGGAACAAATCCCCTTCTTCGCCTTTCAACGTGGTTAACATCTCTTTTTGAACCTCTTCGTTGAAATACTTAACAATGTTGGAATCGAGCTTGCCGTCTTTCACCTTGAACCAGGCCATGCCCTTCGCGCCGTACTTGGCAACAAAAGCCGTCAGGTCTTCGATGTCTTTGCGAGAAAAGTCCGCGCAGCCTTTGGCATTGAGAGCCTTCACCGCGTCCCCACGGGTGACCACGTCTTTGAACACTTTAAAGTCAGACTTGCCCGCGATGGCCGTCACATCCACCATCGGCATATCAAAGCGAAGGTCCGGCTTGTCGTTACCGTATTTGTTCATGGACTCTTCAAAGGTAATGCGGGGAAAAGGCGTCTCGATGTCTTCGCCCATCACTTCTTTAATAACATTCTTCATGATACCTTCGCCCAAACCATAAATGTCATCTTCATCAATAAAGGACATTTCAATATCGACCTGGGTAAATTCCGGCTGGCGGTCCGCGCGGGGATCTTCATCGCGGAAACAGCGGGCAATCTGGTAATAACGATCTAAACCGGCAACCATGGAAAGTTGTTTGAATATCTGCGGGCTTTGCGGCAAGACGTAAAACTTGCCCGGGTACACACGGCTAGGCACCACATATTCGCGGGCGCCTTCCGGGGTGTTTTTGATGAGGATCGGCGTCTCGATCTCCAAAAAGTTTTGGCTGTTCATATAAGAACGGATCGCCTTGGAGGTGTTGTGGCGCATGACAATCTTGTCTTTCATCGAAGGACGGCGCAGGTCTAAATAGCGGTATTCCAAGCGAACTTCTTCCGCCACTTCCACTTCATCTTCAATCGGAAAAACCGGTGTTAGAGACGAGTTCAAGACCTTCACATCTAGGCAACTGATCTCAATTTCACCAGTCGAAAGCTTCGGATTCACCGTGCCTTCCGGGCGGGCCGTCACTACACCTCTAATGGCCAAGACCCACTCGTTACGAATGAGATGAGACTGTTTTTCTACATCTTCATATTGAACACCAATCACATGTGCATCACTTTTAGTTTCATGGGCCATATATTCCTGTTTAACAACAACCTTGTCGGCTAATTTAGGATCAAACACGATCTGGGTAATGCCATAACGGTCGCGAAGGTCCACGAACACCAAACCCCCATGGTCCCGGCGGCGGTGCACCCAACCCATCAAAGTGACTGTTTTGCCGATGTCCGAAGCGCGCAAGTCGCCGCAGGTATGCGATCTTTTCCAACCACCTAAAAATTCCGCCACGTGATTTCTCCTAATAATGAAAAAGGCCCCTCAAGGGGCCGTATAATAACACAAGCTTTCGGGCCAATTAACCGAAAAAGCCCTTAAGCGATCGTTTACGTTTAGTTTTTGGTAATTTTACGAACCAATCTGTTTCCAGTATCCGCAACATATACATTTCCAAATGAATCAACTGCGACATCTTGAGGGTGAAAAAAGGATGCGATAGTTCCTTTTCCATTTCTTGAACGTTTAGGCCCCAAATCATGGTATCCCGACCCTGCCAGTGTCGTTACCACTCCATCAGCCGTAATTTCACGAATTACATGATTGCCTGAATCAGCGACATAAACATTTCCAGACGAATCTACTGCAACGCCTGTGGGTTCGTTAAACGACGCGGTGGTTCCAGTCCCATTGTTAATCCCAGCCGGTCCGGACCCTGCCAGTGTGGACACAACTCCGCTTGGAGTAATTTTTCGGATTGCGCCATTGTATGAATCGGCGACGTAAACATTTTCGAAAGAATCAACTGCGACACCAGTAGGACGATTAAACGAGGCTGCAGTTCCTACACCATCGTTGGAATAACCTGGACCACCACCCGCCAGCTTGGACACCTTTCCACCTACAGTAATTTTTAAAATTAATTGGTTATTGTAATCTGCAACATAAATATTCCCAGCAGAATCGACCGCAATACCTTTGAGAAGACTCGACATACCCATGCGACATGTAGTCACCACTCCACTGGTCGTAATTTTCCGAATCAGATTATTTGAATCTGTTACATAAACATTTCCGACAGAATCAACCGCAATACCCTGTGGTAAAGTGAACGATGCAACGGCTCCAATTCCGTCCGAAGTTCCAGATACATTAGAACCCGCCATCGTGGATAACGTTCCACTAGACGTTATTTTCAGAATCATTGTCGAATCCGCAACATATACGTTTCCCAAGGAATCAACCGCAACTCCAGCGGGTTGATCAAAGGACCAAGGAAGGGTTGTCACTGCAACACCCTTACAGTTAGCTATCGAATTTGATCCAAAAACAGTTAAAAGTAATAGACTCAAACGCAAAAGATAAAAGAATCGGTACATAGTCGACCTCTATTTATTATTCTTGATCTTTCAAAACCTTTTTAAGGTCTTCAGAAGTCATTTCGGTATCTTTTCGATTAGAAAGCTGACGAACCTTAAAAGATTCTTTCCCGGGCACAAAGTCAGTAATTGCATATTCAAAACCATTTTCTTGAGCCGCGATCAACTGTTTGACTATGTCTTTTTTTTCAAATGAAACTTCCACCTGAATACCATGATTTCTTAAATCTTCGGCTAATTTCGATGCATCTTCATGCCGTGGCCCATTTTCGTGAGTTTTGTTAACAATAAAAACTCTTGAAACTATATTTTTTAAGGCTGATTTGTTCTTATCCATAAGAATCGTTAAAATTCTTTCGAAACCCAAAGAAAGTCCAACAGCCGGAGTATTAATTGGACCCCCTAATTTTTCGATAAGCTTGTCATAACGACCTCCACCACCAATAGAAAAATTAAAATTTTTATCTTCAACGTTAATTTCAAAAACAGGTCCAGTGTAATAGTCAAAACCGCGAACCAGCAGAGGGTCCAAAACAACATTTGCTTGAGGGTTAACTTCTTGCACGCCTTTTTGAATGGGACCAATGTGACTCATCCAAATACCTCTTATCGCTTGAGAATCGTGATTATAACCATCAAACTTATTATCTAAACATTCCCCAATAAATTTTTTAATTTTAAAAAACGCTTCATCTTGAATTTTCAAGCTTTCAATTTCTTTCAATACATCATCAACAGATTGTTTGTCTAGTTTATCAATGGCAACCGCTATCTTTGCAGCCTGCTCTCTTTCCAAAACACCAACAAAACTTAAGAAGGTAGGTAGGAAGTCTTTATGACTAACGCGAATCTTAAATTTACCAATATCAAGTGCTTTCAAAATTCGATCAGTTGCCAAAAGCAATTCAACTTCATAGCTATTTGATGACCCACCCACAATATCTATATCGCATTGATAGAACTCTCGAAAACGCCCCTTTTGAGGACGGTCAGCCCGCCAAACAGGACCAATATGGTAACAGCGGAACGGTCTTGGCAATTCGTTGGCGTGATTTCCATAGTACCGAGCCAAGGGAACGGTCATATCAAATCGAAGACCCATATCAGATAAATTTCTATTTAAACTTGAAAGATTCGCTTCGGGACTACCACCAACCAAAAGAGAACTTATACCACTATTTAAAAGCTCTTCCCCACGCTTCATGACCCTAAACATCAACTTCTCATTCTCACCACCACCCTTACCCTGCAACACTTCAATGTTTTCCATGACAGGCGTATCAATCGGTTGAAAACCGTAAAGCTGGTAATGACTTTCGATAAGCCGGATGAGTTTTTGACGTAAAATGGTTTCCTGCGGCAGCCAGTCGCGCATGCCCTTGGGAGGAACGAATTTGGAATTATCAGCCACGAAAGCTCCTATTGAACCTGTTGAAGTTGACCATTTTGGATTTTTAAAACCGGCACCAGTTTGTCCGCTTCGCCATGACCGCCAAAAGTAGTGGTACCACTAACCCCATCATAATTGGTAATAGCCAGCAGATTGGTGTGAATATCATCCCTTGTGGCCGACATTAAAGTGGCCTTCAGCATCAAATTCATGGCGTCATAGCTTTGAGCCGCCAACAGGTCCGGCCGTTTGTTAAAGCGTTTCAGGAAGTCATCCGCGAATTTCTTCACTTTGCCCTGGGTGCTATCCACATAAAAGCCTGTCACATAATAAGAACCTTCCACGTCTTTGCCGCCCTCTTGTCGCACCGCGTCGTTTTCCCACAAGTGACCGCCCAGCAGCACTGGATTTAAACCGTAAAAATGAACCTGGGAGGCGATTTGAGGTATCTCCACCGCGGTATGCCCCGGCAAGTAAAGGGCTTGAATGTTGTCGGTGTTTTGCGCCGCGATAGTCGGCTTGATGGCGTTATATAAAATTTTATTCTGGTAAATCTTCGTCAAACTTCTGGTCGACGGATCGATTTGATAAGCCTCAAAGTGAATACCATAAAGCCAGGTCGGACCAAAAACCGGGTCCTTGGATTGATCGTCATATACCTGCATCGTAATAATCAAAGAAGCCTGAGTGTCTTGAGCCACATCACCCCATTGCTCCCCGGTTTGAGGATAATCAGTTCCTTTCGGTAAACGGGTAAAGGACTGCTTGATTAAATCATCGCCTCGAACCGCGTAAGAAGTTTGACTCTTCAGGGCGGTTTTAACCGTATCACCCAGAGGGCTTGAAATAATCGGTTCCGTTTTATCCGCGCTCAAAACGTCGGGCAAAACCACAAAGTCGATGGCAGGCCCCGAAACCGGGGTCGGCGTTTGAGAGGGATTCGGCGTAGGCGTTTCAACCGTCGGTTGAGACGCCGCGATGTCTTTTGACAAAACCATAATCTTATCGATCTCTTTGCCGATTTTATAATTCACATCATCCAAACGGCGCTTTCCTTCACGGTCTCCTTCTTTGACCGCGTTCGGATCCTGTCCGCCTAATGCCACTAACTGTTCCCTAAAATCCGTCGAGTTGGAGGGATAGCTTTGAACGGATGTAACGGTCGCTCCTCCGGCCTTAATGGCGTCCCCGAAAGATTCAGCCAAAGTATTGCCGTAATTATTACTGTCGCTGTCGTCCGGCGCCAAAATGCCAAACTGCTTAAAGCCTAAATGCGCGATGGCATATTTCGCCATGGCTCGTCCCTGCATTTCGTTGGTCATGCTGTTGCTGAACAAATAGGGTCCTAAAGTCGAAAGTCCGTCATGGGGGTCCGAGGGACAAATCATCGTAATCTTTTGCTGATTCGCTAAAGCACCCACCACGCTAAATTCGGCGGGCAACACCGGCCCTACAATCGCGTCCAGGCTGTTATCCGCGGTCATATCCTGAAAAACTTTCGCGGCCTTAACCGAGTCTCCCCCCGTATCCCGCACCACCACCGTCACCATGTTGTGGGTCGCGCCGGACTGTTCCGCTTCCTCGGCGGCTAATAAAGCCCCATTCAAAACCGATTCGCCAAAAGACTTATATCGGCCCGTCGTGGGAACCAGAACCCCGATACGCCAGGTCTTATTTAAAGTGTTTTTCACCTGCAAAGACTTAATAAGGGTTTGCGCCGATGCCGCCGAAGCGTCATTCGGGCATTGTTGAACAAAATGATTTAAGTGGTCATAAGCTTCCTGTTGCAAGCCCGCCTGAGCCTCGCGGTTGCCCAGTTGAAATAGAGCCGTGCATTTTAAGGGCGAGTCCGAATAATTGGTCACAAAGCTTTGAAGGTCGTCCAAGCCTAAAAAATGATTCAAAACGAACTCGGTCATTTGGCTGCTTTGGGTGGAATAAACCGAATCCGGATATCCGCTCATAACGCTTTGAAAAGCCGCCAGCGCGGGCAAATAATTTTTCTGATCATAATAAATCTGCCCGACCATGTACTGGGACTGGTCTTGCTGGGAACCGGATAAAGAAGTCAGAGACTGGTAGTTCTTCAAAGCACCGGACAAATCCAAATGGTTGTATTGATACTGGGCGACGGTTTGGTAATCCCGCGCGTTGGCTTCACTCGCTTCAACACCGTTAATATGGCTCAAGGCCATTTGATAATCATGGTCGCCGACCACCGTATGCACATTGACCAAAGCCGGTGCCAGAACGGGGGCAGGAGCGGGCGCGCCAGAAGTGGCAGGATTTTGTTGGACCATGGCCCTGGGCGTACAGCCCAAAGCCACTAAGGCGGTGATTAAAATCAGCCCTTTGAGTTTCACGATGAAATTCCTTTTAAATGATTCATTTCAACTTTGATCGGGCAAGAGCCCCTCAGGAAGGCTAAATCTTCGTTGGTTTTGGCTTCATTTGCAAGTTATAGAAGCCATTTTCAGGAAGTAAAAGATTCGCTTATTGAACGCCCGTATGTCCAAAACCACCGCCGCCGCGGGCCGTCTCATCCAGACTTTCCACCGTAATGACTTGTGCGTGAGCTACCGGCGAAATGAGAAGTTGGGCAATGCGGTCGCCCCGCTGAAGAACCACCGGTTCCTGACCCAGATTAATCATTAAAATTTTTACTTCACCCCGATAGTCCGAATCAATCGTGCCGGGAGAGTTTGTCAAAGTCAAACCATGCTTCATGGCCAAACCGCTTCGAGGCCTCACACAACCTTCATATCCAGCAGGAACCGCCATTTTAAGGCCGGTAGAAATAACGCCCCGTTCGCCCGGCTTTAAGGTAAATGGTTCCGTCAAGGCCGCCCTTAAATCCAACCCAGCCGCGCCGTCCGTGGCATATGCGGGTAAACTCAAATCCTCATTGCCCGGTAGTATTTCGATTTTTAAAACCGGTTCGATCACTTCCAGCCTTCCACAAAAGCCCGTTTTATTTTTTCTTTCATGTCCAGAAAAACAGACTCTTCAAAACAGAAGAAAGGGTATTCGCGATAAGCCAGGGCTTCCCGGGTCGCCTTGATCGACTCAGTTTCCAAACGGAATTTTTCCATGGCTTTTAACACTTCCCCGCAGCCCTCGAAGAGTAGTCCGTTCAGTTCCTTGATTTTCTTTCCCGCGTCCTGCTTTTTGACCGGATCTTTCAATACAGCCAAAAGAGCGATTTTATCTTGCGCCATTTTTTTAAAAGACGGGTTCTTTAAATAGCTTTCAATGGCGCCATGCAAAGACAACGGCAAATCTCTTTTCCAATCCGCCTGCCTCGTAAAAAGATATTCGGGGTTCTGCTGCAAAACCCTTCCCCACAACTCCAACGCCTTCTCATGATCCGCCATTGAACTCAACGTTTCACTTTCCTTGGGATCCACTAAGTAAGTCGCCGAAACAATTCCATAGACAGGCGGCACGATCTGGGTAGTCTTCTGAAAAAATAAATCACCAACTTCCTCGTAAACTCCGCCGCCGATTCCATGGATAAAAAAGTCGCAGAGATACATCCTCAAAAAGAGACTTTGCGGAATAGCCTTGGGCCAGATTTTCAAAGAAGACACAGCCAATTCATGGCTCAAATTATCCAAATGAAAATCATACTGAACATCCAGACCCTTTACCTTTAAGGTGATTACTTTTCCATCTGTTTTGGCCCAAAGGGTATCGCGATGATGACCTTTGTTAGTTCCCCAAAAAGGCAGTTCGGAATACCAATTCTCAAACTTAAGATTGGGCATCGGTTCTATTTCGTGAGTAATACTTTTTATTTTTCTATATTCATTCAGAGAACTGTTGTAGCTCTCGTTTAGTTCGGCCATATGAATGAGCCAATAACTAAGGAAATTGATGAAAGGTTCCGAAGCCCAAAGAGAGCTTCCTTCCACAATGGACCTCTCGGTACCGCTGATCTGATCCAATAACTGAAGCGTAAAAGTGTGATATTGATTCCAGCTGGTTTTGTTCTTCAATCCCTGGATCAGTTTTTCCCCAAACCATTTGGTGGAACTTTGAACCGAAGCGGACCCGAAGAAACTAAAATCCAGCAAAACTTTTCCCAGCGCCGCGGGATCGGGTGGAGGCAAAAAAGTATAGGGAACAGCCTTTTCTTGATTCTTCATCTGATTGGTGGAGAAAAAATCGACTTCTCTGCGGCGGATTTTTCCCTTCCCATCCGCTTCGGGAATGGAGTGGACGAATTCCGGAGCCAGAGCCGTATCCGTAATTTTGTGGTAAGCCGCACCCGACACGGATTGGGCCAGTTCACTGGCCGCCAAACACTTCGCCCAAATACCCGGATAAAAGAAAATAGGCTGATGTCCCGACAATATCACCGGGCAGTCCGTCGGCATTTTGAGAGAGGCTCTTACCTCGGAAGGGATTTGGCCCCAAAGCGTCTTATTTGAAAAATTTTCCCTGTTTTGAAGGACAGCGGTTTTCCACTGGGCTGGATTGGGCTCAAAATAAAACTCGCCATGGTGTTTCGGGGTCTTGTTCATTAGGATCACCTTAACCGAAGTTACTTGCGGACTGAGGACAATCCTAATGCATTTGCTTCCCGATCCATTACTTCTAAATAATGTGACAAACGCTCGTCCCGATTAGCGAATTGGTTGTTGAAATTGCGGCTATAATCCTTATAAATCAACGGTACGGCGCATTCATTCACCGTCAGTCCCGCTTTTGCCGCCTGGAGCCAAAATTGAATGGGAAACCCGTAATTCGTCTCGGTTAAATGAAGTTTTCTTAATCCTTCCACCCGATAACCCTTAAACCCGCAAAAACTATCCGTCAAATTATAGGGCGTCAATTCCCTGAGTTTTTCGGTGATAGTCCGGTTTACTTCCAGTCTTTCCGCAGGCGGAACATCTTTGGAAAGCAAAGGATCCAAATAGCGGCTTCCGGAAACAATGTCGAACCGGGACAATTTATCCAGAAAACAGGGAATAAAACTCGGCTCGTGTTGTTCATCCGCGTCCATCGTGACGCAATAAGTGTAATCATGATTCTTAACGTAGTTAAAACCGTCCATGAGGGATTGCCCGTAACCCTTGTTCTGGTCATGACGAAGAATGGCGTGGACTTTTATTCTTTCCAAAACCGAGGGGGTCGCGTCCGTAGAACCGTCGTCCACCACCACGATATCAGCGTCTTTGAACTCGCTTAACCGGTTGATGACTTTTTCAAGGGTGGGGGCTTCATTGTAGACAGGCAATATAATCGCGAATTTCATCTCAACTCCACTTTCGGAACCGTGATTCAGTAACGGTTAAAACAATACGAAAAGGTGAATCCATACTCAAGACCAGGGTTTTTTTTAATTTCAGTTTGGAAGAGTGGGAACATTTCCTTGTGAGGGAGTCGGAGTCGCCATATCGCCCACTGGAACCAGTCCCGCGGACGCGTCAGAAGAAGGCGCGACCGCAGATACCGCTGGTGCGTTTGAGTTTCCGTTATCTACCGGTGCCACAGCGGCCGGCGCTGAAGCGGGAGGCGCGGCAGAAGCCCCGGCAGCGCTGGAGGCGCCATTATCCATCGGCACCGCAACAGCCTGCGATTCAACCGCCGGAGCGACACTTTCATTCGCGGCCGGCAACGGCGGCGGCGCGCTTGAAGCGGCGTCACCCGGATTAGCCGTGTTCGCGTCAGTCGAATTCCCCACCACAGGCGCCGAAATCGTCGGGGTCACCTTGGGAGAAGAAGAATCTTTCATTTTCTTTTCCGCCGCCAACTGGTCAATTTGCTTTTTGGACAAAAGCGGTTTGCGGATCGCCTGGATATGTTCAATCGCTTCCTGATCTTTGGGGTTAATTTCAGAGTATTTTTTCCAATGATATAAAGCCAGACCATACTTTTCATTCCGCTCATAAATCAACGCGATTTGTCTGTGGGCTTTGCCTTCTTCAGGTTTCATCGAAAGAATAATAAGGTAAACCCGCTCCGCCTTATCCCATTCCCGTATATCTTCATAATGTTCCGCCAGGCGGTATTGAGCGTCAATATTGTCAGGCGCTATATCCGACGCATACTTAAACTGCTCTACGGCCTTTTTTTCATCGCCCAACGTCAAATAGGACTCGCCCAACTTATCCCGGGCGGTCGCGTCCACAGAGTCCACATCCAAAGCCTGACGGTAATAAGCGATGGCCTCTTCGTCGCGCGATTGTGCCCGATAAACATCTCCCAGCTTTTCATAAACAGGTGCCGTATCCTTATAACTGCGAATAGCCATTTTTAATTCGTATATTGAATCCGTATAACGTCCGAGAGATAAATAAGCCGTACCCAGATTGAAGTGGGCGGGACCACAGTCCGGATCAATGTAAATCGCTCTTTTAGCGTATAGAACGGCCTGGTCATACATATGCTTTTGAAGATAAAGGTAGGACTTATTCGCCAGGGCTGAAACGTAATTGGGTTGAACTTCCAAGACCTTGTCAAATTGCTCCATGGCTTCATCAATGAGGTTATTTTTCGCGTAAAGATCGCCGAGATTATTACGGGCCTGTACGTTGTAAGGATTCCTCTCGACCGCCTCTTTATAGTAATTAATGGCGGTTTGATTGCGGCCATCTCTAGCGTAAAGATTGCCTTTATCCAAATAATATTGATTGTCCGGCGAGGAATCAGCCAAAAGAAAGGCAGGAGTTAAAGTGGAGCCGAGGACCAAAAACCAAAGGAATAAACGGGTTTGAAAGGACATCCTGGCTCCTCGAGAAATAGAAAAACAAAACGCCAAAGGATTTTACGGGAGGGTTCCGAACCCGTCAACGATCAAGAAGCCCGACCGCTAAAATACTGGGATAAAGCTTATGAAAGCTTCGCCAAAGAGCTTGCGGACTTCAAAAGACTTTGAACTTCTCCGGAAGAAGGCGCCTCCGCATAAAGCCTTAATAATGGCTCCGTGCCCGAAGGCCTTACTAAAAGCCAGCCCTTTTCGAATTTCAATTTGAAACCATCCATCGTTTGAACAGCCACTACCCGGCGGCCGCCCACATGAGACGGAGGCGATTTTTTGAGCCGGTTTAAAATCGCGTTCTGGCGTTCGGCTGGAACATTTTCCAGATCAATCCGGCCGGAATAAAAAGGTCCGAATTCCTTTTGTAAAAAGCCGATAGCTTCCGTCACGGATTTTTTCATCGTGACCAGCGCTTCCAATAAAAGCAAACCGGATAAAAGACCGTCCCTTTCGGGCAAATGCCCTTGAATGGCGATACCGCCGCTTTCCTCGATGCCCAGCAGAACTTTTTCTTTCAACATCACCGCACCGATATATTTGAATCCAATTGGCGTTTCAAACAGGGGTATTCCCCATTTTTCGGCCATGCGATCAATCATCAGGGTTCCTGAAACCGTCTTGACCACCGCCCCGCGCATTCCCCGGTTGACCCACAGGTGGTAAAGCAAAAGAGCGTGCAGTTTATGCACATCCACAAACCGCCCCTTTTCATCCACCATACCGATACGATCCCCATCCCCATCGGTGGCAAAACCCACATCCGCTTTCCACGAACGCAGAGCCGTAAAAAGAGGGCCCAAATTAGAACTCACCGGCTCAGGCTGCCGGCCGCCAAAAAACACATCCCTGTCGCCAGCCACGGTTCGGGCCTTTGTTTTGGAACCGCTGATTAAATTCTCAAAATGCTTCTCTCCGACGCCATGCATGGAATCAATCACGACTTTCAATCCCGCTTGACGGATGGCCCTTAAATCAACCTTGGCCGCAATGGACTTTAAATAAAACGGAAGCCAATCTCTCATCTGAATTCTAGCGTTGGGTTTTAATTCCGGCTCATTGGCCGGGATATTTTTTTCAACTATTTGGGTAAACGAAGAAGGGGCCGAGACACCGGGCGGAAGCTTGATTTTGAAACCGTTGTAATCCGCGTTATTGTGACTGGCCGTAATCATCACCCCCGCGTCCGCCCGATGAGCCTTAACCGCCAAAGAAAGCGCCGGAGTCGGCAGTATTTTCGAGGATAAAACCACACGATGGCCCATGGACTCCAAAACTTCTGCGGCGGAATGGGCGAACTTGTCGGAATAAAAACGGGTGTCATACCCCACAAATATCAAAGATGATTTTTTCTTTTTCCTGAGCGTCAGCCCCAGTCCATAGGCTGTCCGGTTCACATTGGCGAAGGTAAAAGTCTTAGCTATTTTCGCGCGCCAGCCGTCGGTTCCAAAACGAAGTTTATCCAATGCAATTTCTCCTAGTGAGGCTTTTCAAACTTAACCCAAACCATTCCATCCTCAATCACTACGGAAAAAGTACTCAATTTGACATCGGATTCTTCCAAACATTCCCCTGTTTTGATATTGGAACGATAACCATGGGCCTTGCAGATAATCAAATCGCCGGAAGTGTTTCTTGGGTCCAGTCTCACTTCCGCGTGCGGACAATAAACACCCGTCGCGTAAACCTTTTCGCCACGGCGGTGCAGCATCAAAGCCATGTTTTCAATTTCAATCTCAACGCTTTTGTTATCCATCAAATCCGTGAACGGAACAGCTTTTTTAAATCCAGGTTGATTCATGAAAAAATTCCAATGAGAAAGAAAATCAAAGCCGCGCGTTATCGCCTAGAACACTGCCATTCGCGATCTTGGTATAGTCATGAACCTTACAATTTCTTCCTAAAACCACTTCATCCAGTTGAACATGATTTCCCAAAGTCACGCCATCCCATAACACACTGCGGGAAACGGAACTGTTTTTACCGATCACGCATTTTTTACCCAAAACAGCGTAAGGAAGAATTCGGGCACCCTCGCCGATCACACAGCCATCCTCGATAATAGCGGGGCCTTTTAAAAGCGCTCCCTTGCCGATTTTGACATTCTTGCCCATATAGATTTTGTTGGCCTTGACCGTCAATGGGGCGAAGACAGGAAAACTGCCGTTGAGCACATCCCAATGAGTGGTCAGGTATTTCCAGGGGGTGCCGATGTCCTGCCAATAACCTTCCCAGACAAATCCTCCCATGGGATTTTTGTCCTTGAGGAGGTTGGGGAATAAGCCTCTTTCGGCTGAATAATTTACGCCGGCGGGGATATAGTCAAACACGCCCGGCTCAAACAAATAAACTCCGGCGTTGATGGTATCGGTGACGACTTCGTCGGAAGCGGGTTTTTCCAAAAACTTGGTCACACGGTTTTGTTTATCCAAAAGAACCAATCCGTAAGCGGTCGGATCTTCCACCCGCACCAGCCCCAATGTCGCCAAATTCTTATTCTTGCGGTGAAACTTAATCATTTGATCAAGCGGTATATCCGTCAAAATATCCCCATTCAAAACAATCACCGGAGAATTTTTAACGTATTTTTCCGAGTTTTTCAAAGCGCCCGCCGTACCCAGAGGGGCTTTTTCGAGGGCGTAATGAATTTTGACTTGGTGACGCCGGCCATCACCGTAAACCGCGCGGATATCCTCGGGCCGGTAACCAATGGAAAAAACAATTTCT
>Ga0302188_10001741_pt1 | contig 16732 bp, 17 predicted proteins | sample II_Bog_E2_1_FD_198783 | JGI IMG/M metagenome (GOLD analysis project Ga0302188, IMG submission 198783) | Peat permafrost microbial communities from Stordalen Mire near Abisko, Sweden - II_Bog_E2_1 | ecosystem: Environmental > Terrestrial > Soil > Wetlands > Peat | place: Sweden: Abisko...
CCAGATGTACGCCCGGGATATGAGGTGAGAACCCTCGTTGCCGCGGCAAACATCCTCGCCCGGCACGGCCAGCAGCAGCCGTGTGAGGATGTGCTCGCGACGACCAAGAATATCTACACCCTCTACGTGGCCGATCTGCACGGCAGTGGAGCGCCGAGGGTAGGAGAGCAGCGTTGGCGGCAGGAAGAGATCGCCGGCGCGCAGCCCGTGACAAACAACAGCAATTCATTCCGCTCCGACCAGCTTCTCGGCACGGACGTGCGGACGCCACAAAACGAGGCTCTGGGCAGCGTCGACGACCTCGTGATGAGTCCGAAAACAGGCAAGATCGCCTACCTGGTGATCGCCAGGGGAGGGATCTTCGGGATCGGGGAAAAATATGTTCCGGTTCCCTGGGAGGATTTCAAGGTAACGCCGAAAGCAAATTTGCTGGTCCTTGACGCGACGCGGAAGACCATGAGTGACGCACCGCAGGTGGCCCACGACCAATCCATGACAACCGAACAGTTCAATCAGGAAAGTCCGAAAATCGATACTTACTGGAAGGCTAACCTCTCCCAGAAAAGCAGCAATTGATGTGACTTTTGCATCACTTTCCACAGTCGATCGACGACACGCGAAAACACCGAAGGAATCGAGCTATGTTGAGAAACTCATCGGAAATCATCGGATATACGATCGGCGCCATTGACGGCCAGCTTGGCCGAGTGACCGATTTCTTGTTTGACGACGAAACGTGGCTGGTTCGCTGGCTGGTGATCGATACCGGCTCCTGGCTCTCCGGCCGTAAGGTTCTGTTGCCGCCTTCCATATTGGGTCATTTCAGCCCAATCGGAGACCAGTTCTCGGTACGGCTGACCATGCAACAAGTGAAAGACAGCCCGGGTGTCGATACCGATCTACCGGTGTCGAGGCAGATGGAGACCAACACCTACGATTACTATGGCTGGAATCCCTATTGGAGCAGCGGCCTATACATGGGCGGTTATAGTTGGGGAGCCGGTAACATGACGCCGGTGCCTTACGGAGAGTCCCTGCGCCGAGCGGAAGAGATAGCCGCTGAAGAGCAGGAGCATAATGATCTGCATCTGCGCAGCGTCAAATCCGTCACCGGCTACCACATCCATGCCAGCGATGGCGAGATCGGGCACGTCGCGGATTTTCTGGTGGAAGACGCCGACTGGGGCATTCACTATCTCGTCGTCGATACCCGAAATTGGTGGCCAGGCAGGAAGATTCTTGTTTCACCGCGTTCGATCAAGGACATCGATTGGATGAACAGGATGGTGAACCTGAGGGTCGCTCGACAGCGGGTAAAGGACAGCCCAACCTACGACGCCTCCACGGTGGTGGACCGCGCTTACGAGAACCACTTCAATGACTATTATGGTGATCGAAGTCCGGTCGCGCGGGTCTGAACGAAAGGTAACTAGTTCCGGCCATTGGCAGTCCGGACGTTCATGCGCCAAACCCGGGAGAGGACCATTTAGATGAGCGATAAATTCGATCCGGCGCCGTTTGACAAGTACTCGGAAGCGTCCCTTGAGGCGATCAAGGCGGACCGTGAAATCGATGCAAAGCTCAAGGCGCGGCTGATCGGGGGCTCGTTTCCTGCATCGGATCCAGCAAGTGACGTGCAGCCGTCTCCGTCAAAATATGATGAGGGAGAAGCGTGATTAGAACCACCAGTTCGCATTCTTCGATCGGTGATCGCATTGCCCCCATACGTGACAACATTCGACAATGGATCGAACAGACTGCTGGCTATTCCGGTCGCAGGATGAAGAGGCGGTCGCCCAGTCCGAATGCTCAGCAAACAGATGGAACTGAACGATGATGTGGGGATATGGGCGCGATTGGGGCATGATGGGCGGATGGGGCGGCGGAGCATTTGGCATGATCATCTGGCCTCTGGTTATCGTCGCGCTTGTCGTTGGTTTGATTTGGTTCATGCGGTCGCCATCGTATTCCGGCGCCGGACGGTCGCAGCCGCCACGCCGCTCATCTGGTCTCGATATTCTCGAAGAGCGCTATGCGCGCGGAGAAATCAATCGCGAGGAATTTCTGCAAAGGAAACAGGAAATTTCCGGCTAAGGCCGCTTTCCAGCGGATAGGCGTCTAATGCGGTGGTCTACCTGTGAGGAAGGTCAATGGATCCGAAAGAACTCGCGGACAAGCTCGAAACACTTGATGTCGAGTCGTTCGCCTCTCTGCTGGGGCTTGACTATACCCACGACGATGCGCCTGGGCAGGCCAAAAAGCTGATCGTCGATGCTCTTCGATTTGCAAGTCAGCATGGATTTAGCGAGCCACGTCCGTACCTCGACGAAGCTGACTGACCGCGGGCTCGATCGATTATCGTCGATTGGGTGCTGCGCCGATCCAAAGATGATCTCAACCGAGAAAGCGGGCGGTGAGCCAGTCTCGGACCGACCAATGCTAAGGGAGAGCTTTCACGAACGCATAGACGACGAGCGCCGTCATCAAGAGCACAAATATCCGAAGCAGCCATAAGGCCGCGTTGGCAATTTGATTCAATTGGTAGCGCGGCAGCGGTTTCGATGTCTCTGAAACAAGTTGGTCGGGCTCCAATGCCTGTATGAGCTCTTCGTCGGGGTGCCCGTGCGATAGTCTATCGATTGGTTGCATCTGGTGACATCCGTTAGCTTGCCTTATTGGAAAGCGAATTGATGAAGGCGACGATCGCATAGCTGCTGCCGGCGAGGGTCACGAGCAGGGCGATGAGGGCGCCGAATGTGTTTGTTAGGCGAGAATTGACCCGCGCGCCCATGATTTCCCGGTCGTTTGCCAAAATCAGCAGGAACACCAGGGCGGCTGGCATCAAGATGGTCGCCAGCAGATTTGCATTCAAGGTTATTGCGAGCAGCGGCATGCCGGGAATCAGCACGATGATCCCAGCGAACACGGCCATCCCGATATTGGCTGCGTAAAACAGCGGTGCCTGGCGGATGGTCCGGTTGAAGCTGTGGGCGCTGCCGCCGAGTACCTCGCCAACCGCGTATGCGGTGCTGGCAGAGATGGTCAGCATGGCAACCGCTCCAGCCTCGATCAAGCCAAGTGCAAACAGCCCAGAGCCAAAGGTTCCAATCAGCGGCTGAAGTGCTTCAGCGTATCCTGTTCCACCCAATAGGCTGCCCGAATCGACATGGTGGACGAACAGCGTTGACGCGGCGACCAATGCTGCACAACCTGCCAGTGCAGCGAGCGCGGTTCCGATCGCCGTGTCCAGCCGACCCTGCGGGATGTCCTTGGGCGTCAAGCCCTTGTCCACTGATGCACTTTGCTGGAAGAAAAGCATCCATGGGGTCACGGTCGCGCCAATGTTGGACGCGAGGATCAATAGAAAGCCCTGGAAGGAGCCCGTTGGAAGAGGCGTCCATGTCACCAAGGCATTCACTAACTGGCCGGGCGATGGACGAGAAAGAACTGCGACTGCGACGAATAGCAAGTTGAACAACGCCAGCGCCATAGCCATTCGTTCCCATCGCCAATAGCGCGCTCCGCTGCTGGTTACAGCCACCAGCGCCACGGCGCAGCCCACAGCCAGGAGCGGCGGTACTCCGAAAAAAGCCATTCCGACTCTGACGGCGATGACTTCAGTGATCAGTGTGATCAGGTTCGTCAGAACAAGGTCGGTGGCTGACATCCAGCCCCAGAACGGTCCGAATCGCTGGAATATCAACTCGCCATAGCCGCGATGGGTGACTGCGCCGATGCGCATCGACATTTCCTGGACCACGAACGCGGCCAGGAACGTCACGACGATGAATGGCAGAAAGAAGCCGATGCCATAGGTTGCGCCGCTCGCCGCGTAGGAAAGCATGCTCGGACCGTCGTTTTCGCCGAGCATCACAAGAATGCCGGGGCCAGTCAGCAGCCACAACAGTTTCGGCCGCTGGCTGGTCTGACGCGCCTGGAGTACGCGCATTCGATCGTGAGAGCGGCTCCAGTCCTCCGGCGTCAAGACGGCGCCTTCTGCGATCGCCGTGGAGGTGGGCACTGGGAAATCGTTCATGAATACAATTTAAACCCCATGCCAAGACCAGAGGTACCTTTTCGTCGTCGTCAGGTTGGATTCGCGAAACTGCTGTCATCCGGGCACACCCTGATCACAACTTCAAATCGCGCATCCGCCGGCCTGGACGGTTTCAGCCCGTGTGGTGCGCCGCAGCCTTCCGGCTATCGCCCTTCGGGAAGTCCGCACCGCGGCTGACGGCCTCGAACTTCGCGAAATCCGCTCTCAGCTCTGCGAGCTTGGCAATGGCGCCGTCATAGGCGTCGTTGCCGAGCAGCAGGTGATGCGGCGGGTTGGGCCCTTCCACCACCTTGATGATCGCCTCGACCGCCCGCACCGGATCGCCGGCCTGTTTGCCGGAGGCGGCCCGTACTCCAGCACGTCCGGCTCCCGCCGTTGCCGCATAGTCAGGGATCTGAACCGTACTTTCATCGGCCGAACGGCCGGCCCAGTCGGTGCGGAAGCCGCTCGGTTCGACCAGCATGACCCGGATTCCCAGCGGTTCGACTTCCTGCCACAGCGCTTCCGACAGGCCTTCGAGCGCGAACTTCGTGGCGTTGTACCAGCCGATCGCCGGGAACGAGCGCAGACCGCCGATGGACGAGAAGTTGACGATAAAGCCCTGCCGCCGCTTCCGCATGCCGGGAAGCACGGCGCGGGTCACCGCAGCAAGGCCGAACAGGTTGATGTCGAACATCCGCCTGATCTCCGTGTCCTCGCCTTCCTCGACCGCCGCAAAATAACCGATGCCGGCATTGTTCACGAGCACATCGATGCGGCCGAAGCGCGCCTCCGCCGCCCGCACCGCAGCGGTGATCTCGACCGGGTCGGTCACATCCAGCTTCTGCACCAGCGCATTTTCCTTGCCGGCGAACGCCGCGAGCGCCTCTGTATGGCGCGCCGTCACGACAACCATGTTGCCGCGGCCGAGCAACTGCTTTGCCAGTTCGTGCCCGAAGCCGGTGGAACAACCGGTGATGAACCAGACGGACTGCTCAGTGATCTTGTTCGTGACGGCGGCGGGCATGCCTGTATCTCCAACTGTGAAAGAGGCCAGACCGGCCGCCTGACGGATCAAACTCGTTGATTTCGAGGCTTGGTATTAGGGTCGGAAACTACCTAGGCTCGAATCATCCCAATTGCAGATGGTGAACAGCAGGCGCTTCCACGTGTCCGGCAAGGCGATGGCGGGATAATCTGTTCAGGACCCCAAGCTAGCCGACGTGGCGTGGAAATGCGCAAGCGCCAAGAGTCAGACTGCGAAACGCTTGAAAAGGTTTCAAGACTGAGCAAAAAAGATCGCCGTTCGCGAACCCTTTAGGTCAAAAGTGGCCTGACCACCATTGGTCTTGTGCGTCTATCGCTGACCGAGAGTTCATTAGGGTGCCGTTTCGCGCCTTGAATTGTCGTTTTTGCGAGGAATGCCTAGGTGCGGATTTGTCACCTTCAAAATGGCAAAGACGCCGCGCCACGGTCCTGGATATGCGGAGCGCTTTTCCGCAAGTATTTGGCTCAACAGCAAACGGAAAATTGAAAGTGGCAAGGATCGAAGAGCGGGAATTGGAGGGTCATCGCGCCGAAATAGTCGCCGATGTCAAGAAAATGGTCGAGAAGTATCGCAAGATTTTTGATTGGGATGTGCCGGATATCGATCAGGCTGCAGCCGACCGGCTCATCTTGTCGGAAGTGCGCAAGGCCTTAGGTGAGCTTGAGCAAAAATTGCTTGGCTAACGTCATCCGCAGTACGCGAAAATCGTAGCGCCCATATGAAGTGATATGGAGGAATACATGTTAGGTCCGCTCGGCGGCTAAAGCTGGTCGGTTGTCCAGGTGATCAGATCGGTTGCAATGCGCGCAAAGGCCTCGTTGAATGCGGCGACGGCGGAGAGCGGATCGAGCTTATCGAGCTTCTGGCTCTGCTGAAAGACGCGAGATGCCACAAGGTGGCCGTTCTTGGCGATAATCCGCGCCGAGAATCCGATCTCGACGGTCAAGCTTGGATCGGTCTTGATCTCGAAAGTTCTGACATCGATAAGAAGCTGATCATCCGCCTCCAGGCCATCGATTGGACGTAGGGGTGCGTGCGCAATGTCGTAGTTCTCGAAACTCTGGATCAGTTTCGCCTGAAGCAGTTGTGGAACGCTGTCAGCCCATTGAAAGGTCTGGAAATCAGGATCGTCTTGACTGGGCGAAAACAGCATCTTTTGTGTCTCAAGCATCACGACCGCCGTGGGCACCGGAATGGCGATCTGTCCCTTGATTGCCTTCCTGGGGTCCGGGAAATTGTCGGGGGCACGCAAGTTGTAGGCAAGTTTCGGCGCCACCGCGGCGCCGCCTCCGGTCATCCTTTCGATGCCGGTGACGATGCCATCGAGCCCTCCGGTGTTTTTAGCTAGACCCGCAGAGAATATCTTCAGGTTAGCGATCGTGCTTTTTAATGGCTCCGCATTGTCAGCGAGCACGGAATCGACGCGTAACAGCGCATTCCGCGCCGCCTGTGTCATGCTTTGACCGGCCGCCGGGTCGGCGACGAGCGTCTGTGTCGCGGTTGACACGCCGGTCTGTTTGCCGCCTTCCAGCGCAATTACCGGCACGCCGGTCAGGCCCTGGAAATCGAGACCAACTTTCGTGTCGGCATGCACCGGCGTGCCCGATGTCACAGCGATGGTGGCGTCCACCTGCTGCGGCTTATCCGCGACCAGGCTGAGATGGGTGATTTCTCCGACGCGAATACCGTCAAACAATACGGCGGCCCCGACCAATAGCCCTGAGACCGGTCCATTGAACTGTACATGGTGGACTGTCCGGGAACCAGTTCCGGCGGTGTTATGGAGCCAGAATACGAAGCCGAAGACCGCAGCGATCGCCGCCAGAACGAAAGCGCCGACGATGATAAAGGGAGCACGCGTTTCCATTGTATCTAACTCGCTTCGGGTTGCATCATGAGGGAGCGCTTGCCATGGAAGTAGGCCTTCACCCATGGATGATCGCAACGGAGCAATTCGCTCATGGTGCCGATGGCCACGATTTTACCGTCAGCGAGTGCTGCGACACGGTTGCAAACCGTATTCAAGCTGGCGAGATCATGGGTGACCATGAAGACCGTCAGCCCAAGCGTCGCCTGCAATGTCTTGATGAGTTCATCGAACTCGCCCGCCGCGATGGGATCGAGACCGGATGTCGGTTCGTCAAGAAACACGATGGCGGGATCGAGCGCGAGAGCCCGCGCTTCGTCATTCCGCCGGACAGCTCGGAAGGAAACTTGTCGCCGTCCTCTGGCGTCAAGCCGACCATTTCAAGCTTGGCGGTCGCAATCTCATTCATCAGCGAGTCGGAAAGGACCAGCTTCTCGCGCATCGGAAACTCGACGTTTTGCAGCGCCGTCAGTGACGAGAAAAGCGCGCCCTGTTGAAACAGGATGCCCCAGCGGGTACCGGCGCTGTGAGGACTGCGGTCATGGATGCTGTCGATATCGACTCCCAAGACCTCGATGTGGCCACTCCGTTTCGGAAGAAGTCCGATGATCGTCCGCATCAGCACAGTCTTGCCGCCGCCGGAGGCGCCGACCAGACCGAGAATTTCACCCCTTCGAACGTCGAGGGAGAGATGGTCGATGACGATTTGACGGCCAAATCCCACCACGAGATCCCGAACCCGAATAGCAAACTGGTCTGATGCGCCGTCGGCCATCACATTCCGATCGAGGCAAAGAAGACGGCGAAGGCGCCGTCGAGCACGATGACGAGAAAGATCGACTTCACGACTGAAACAGTCGTTTGCGAGCCCAGGGATTCCGCGCTGCCCTTGACCCTAAGTCCTTCACTGCATGCGACAATTCCGATCACGAGCGCCATGAAGGGGGCCTTGATTATTCCAACCTCGAAATGGGTCACAGAAACGGCCTCATGCAGCCGGGCAATGAAGATCGGCGGGCTCATCCCGGCATACAACCAGGCGACCAGGCCGCCGCCATAGAGAGCAGACATAGCACCGATGAAAGCCAGGATCGGCAGCGCGCAGACCAGCGCGATAATCCGCGGCAGGATAAGGACTTCGACAGGATCGAGGCCCATGGTCGACAGGGCATCGATCTCCTCGCGCATTTTCATCGATCCAAGCTCAGCCGTGTAGGCGCTGCCGGACCGTCCGGCGACCATGATAGCGACAATCAGGACGCCGATCTCGCGCAGCACCAGGATGCCGACGAGGTCGACGACATAGGATTCCGCGCCGAACTTTCGAAAGTGAAAGATGCCCTGCTGGGCGATGATGGCGCCGATCAGGAAGGTTACGAGGGCGATAATCGGGATGGCGCGCCAGCCAACTTGATATAGATGAAAGACCACAGAAGTGAATCTAAGCGATCGCGGCCGCCGCAAGACGCCGAATCCGGCCGCTCCCAGCGCTCCCAGCATCTGCAGAAAGACCGAAACGTCTTTGACGGCGCTGAATGTCGAGCGGCCAACCGTTTCCAGTCGCGCAAGCAAAGGGTTCTGCTGTGGCCGGCCCGCAGGCTTGTCGCGGTTGACAAGACTGACATCTTTAATCAGCCCCGCATAGCGGTCGGCGACCCCGACGACGGCAACGGGGTGACCGGATGCCCGCGCGAGCCGGCAAATTTTCTCCAGCAACCATGCGCCGAGCGTGTCGAGCTCGCGGACGCCGGCCATGTCAATCTTAAGACCTTTCGTCCGTTGCAGCTCGGGCGAAACGACATCGAAGAGAGTTTCAAGAGCCGTGGCGTAACCAGCCGTCCAGGAGCCGCTCGGGGTAAGCTCAAGCGTGTCGCCATGAGCCGCCTCGCCCAGAAGGGGTACGGAACTCAATCCACTTGCCGGTAACAAACAACAGGCGGCCTGTTTCGCACACCGCGTCCATCAGCAGACATCTTGCATACCTTGTCGTGCCGGATGAGAAGCTGCCGGTGTCATGTCAGAGGAAAGTTCTCTTATGCGAAAAGGTTCCGCTGATCGTAGTAGGAGCCTACAGCGATCTGGAAAGTGCTGCCAGCGAAACGCGTCTTTGACGAATTGTCCAAGAAAGTCTGGTCAATATTGGCCACCTTGAACACTACTATCTGGAACCTGAAATCCCAGCCGATCACCGGCGCATTTGTGACGGGGGCGCCGCTCGCCGAGCGGCTATCCGGGCATGAGTAGTTTCCGAGCCTGTCGCTCGTGCATGCGTGATGGCTAAGTCCAGCCTCGACCTAGTTGAATCGTAGGGCGGCAGATATTGCCGGAAATATTGTGTGAATGTGCTCCTTCGTGCGAAGGCAGTTGTCTTGAACCACCAATTCGGTCTTGGCGACATGCCTCCTGCGCGGGCGCTTCTAGCGAGTCTCAACGACGGCGCCCGATTGTATTAGATGGAAGGCTTGGATCATGGGAAAAATTATCGGTATTGACCTCGGCACGACGAATTCTTGCGTCGCCGTCATGGATGGCAAGACGGCCCATATTATCGAAAACGCAGAGGGGACGCGCACTACACCATCTATTGTCGCGTTTACAAAAGATGGCGAACGGCTGGTAGGTCAGCCGGCAAAGCGTCAATCCGTAACCAACCCCGAGAATACGATCTTCGCGGTGAAGCGGCTTGTCGGCCGTCGGTATGACGACCCAATGGTTGAAAAGGACAAGGGCCTGGTGCCCTACAAGATCGTGAAGGCCTCCAATGGTGACGCCTGGGTGGAGGCTGACGGCAAGACCTACTCCCCGTCGCAGGTCTCTGCGTTTATCTTGCAGAAGATGAAAGAGACCGCCGAAGCCCATCTCGGCCAAAAGGTCGATCAGGCAGTGATCACCGTTCCGGCTTACTTCAACGACGCCCAGCGTCAGGCAACCAAGGACGCGGGTAAGATTGCCGGCCTCGAGGTGCTGCGCATCATCAATGAGCCGACCGCGGCAGCGCTGGCCTACGGCCTCGACAAGCAGGCGCAAAGCAAAATCGCTGTTTATGACCTTGGCGGGGGCACGTTCGACGTTTCCATTCTTGAGATTGGCGACGGCGTGTTTGAAGTGAAGTCCACCAATGGCGATACCTTCCTTGGCGGTGAAGATTTCGATATGCGCCTCGTCGGCTATCTGGCTGACGAATTTCAAAAAGAGCAAGGTATTAACCTGCGCGGCGACAAGTTGGCCTTGCAGCGTCTCAAGGAGGCTGCCGAAAAAGCCAAGATCGAATTGTCCTCGACGACGCAGACGGAAGTCAATCTTCCATTCATCACCGCCGATCAAGCCGGACCGAAGCACCTCGCGATCAAGCTCACCCGCGCGAAATTCGAGGCCTTGGTGGATGATCTCGTGCAGAAAACCGTCGAACCCTGCCGAAACGCCCTCAAGGACGCAGGACTTTCGGCAGCAGAAATCAACGAAGTCGTTCTCGTCGGCGGCATGACGCGCATGCCGAAGATTCAGGAAATCGTAAAGCAGTTGTTCGGCAAGGAACCGCATAAGGGCGTTAACCCGGATGAGGTGGTCGCCATCGGCGCCGCCATTCAGGCCGGGGTGCTGCAGGGCGACGTCAAGGACGTGCTCTTGCTCGACGTTACCCCGCTCTCACTCGGCATCGAGACGCTGGGAGGTGTATTTTCGCGTCTGATTGAGCGAAACACCACGGTGCCGATCAAGAAGAGCCAGGTATTCTCAACCGCCGAAGACAACCAGAATGCCGTCACGATCCGCGTGTTCCAGGGCGAACGCGAGATGGCGGCCGATAATAAGGTGCTCGGTCAGTTCGACTTGATGGGCATTCCGCCGGCTCCGCGCGGCGCGCCGCAAATTGAGGTTACGTTCGATATCGATGCGAATGGCATCGTCAATGTCCAGGCAAAGGACAAAGGTACCGGCAAAGAGCAGAGAATACAAATCCGGGCTTCTGGTGGTTTATCCGCAACCGATATCGACAAAATGATCAAAGACGCTGAAGTGCATGCGGTCGAAGACAAGAAGCGCAAAGAGGGGGTGGAGGCCAAGAACCACGGCGAGGCCCTTCTGCATTCGACCGAAAAGACCGTTGCCGAACACGGATCCAAGGTCGGTGATGCCGAGCGCCGCGCGATCGAGGATGCCATGGCCGGCCTGAGGGAAGCCCTCAAGGGAGAGGATTCCGGAACAATTGCCGCGAAGACAAATGAACTCGCTCAAGCCTCAATCAAGCTGAATGAAGCAATCTCCTCGCAATCGCAGGATGACTCTGGCAATTCTAGCCGGCCGTCGAACAACAACAAAGAAAATATCGTCGACGCGGACTTCACCGAGGTCGATGACGAGGCGGGAAAAAAGAAGTCGGCCTAGGCGTCCACGGATGCAGGTCCCGGCGTTGCCGAAAATGACGTCGACGGGGCCGTAGATGGTTTTATTGGTTCGTCGGATAGATGGCCTTCGTCCTGCGACGCTACTCTCGCATGTCCCGGGTTCGCTTAATCCAGATTGAAAAAAGCATCCAAGGACCCCATCAATGTTTATAAATTGGCATATGCGGGAGCAAATGTCTTCCCAGGTGGAATGATGAACCGAAGCTATCCTGATTGGATGTGGGCGGAGGCCTGCGCAGTGCTTGTGCAGGCGGAGCGCCTTCACAAGCATATCTTTCGACCTCGGCGGTCTGTCGGATCGGGACCTTCATGGGAACCTCCGATGGATATTCTCGAGACCGATCTCCAGGTACTGGTTCTCGTAGCCTTGCCTGGCGTGAGCCCGGAAAACGTTGAAGCGATAATTGATGATGAAGATCTCTTGGTGACCGGAATTCGCATCCTTCCTTCCCCGCTCCGGACGGCCGTCATCCACCGGCTGGAATTGCCGCAGGGTAGGTTTGAACGACGAATACGACTTCCCGCCGGGCGTTACCAGCGCGTTCATCGATCTGCAGTGGATGGCTGCCTTCTCATCACCTTGGATAAGGCTGGAGCGTCCCATGGATGAAACGGAAAGCGTCCAGGCGGTCGCGGGAGTTGAGCAAGCAGTTACTGCAAGCCCGCCGTCGGACGCGCTAATCATTATTCCAGTCCGCGATCTCGTTCTGTTTCCCGGGATGGTGATACCAGTCACTGTTGGGCGAGAGCGATCGATCGCGGCTGCGCAGCACGCCTTGCGCAATCAACGGCAAGTCGGAATTTTGATGCAGCGTGAGTCCGGGATTGCGGAGCCCGTTGCGACCGATCTTTATCGCATGGGTACGGTCGCCAATATCATCCGCTACGTCACAGGGCCCGACGGTTCGCACCATCTCGTGTGTCAAGGTGAAGAGCGTTTTGAGATTCTTCAGTTTCTGAACGGCTGGCCGTTTCTTGTGGCGCGCGTGCAGCGAATTCCAGATACAAGCGTAACCCCGTTGACGTCAGAAATCGAAGCTCGCTTCCTGCATCTTCGTACCCAGGCTTTGGAGGCATTGGAGCTTCTGCCGCAGGCGCCGCAACAGCTGGTGGAGGCCGTTCAATCGGCGAATTCACCTGGCGCATTGGCCGATCTTGTCGCGTCCTACATGGACGAGAATTCCGAGGAAAAGCAGAGCATTCTGGAAACAATCGATGTTGCTGCACGAATGGAGAAGGTTTCCCGAATTTTTGCCCATCGAATCGAAGTATTGCGTCTCTCGCAAGAGATTGGTCAGCAAACCAGGGTAACGCTGGACGAGCGGCAGCGCGAAATACTTCTGCGCGAGCAATTGGCGTCGATTCAGAAGAAGCTGGGAGAAGGCGAAGAAGGCAAAGCAGCCGAGATCGCCGAGATCGGCGATGCTATTGCCAAAGCGGGGATGCCGACAGATGTGGAGGCGCAGGCACGTAAGGAGTTGCGACGCCTGGAGCGCATGCCGGATGCTGCCGCAGAATACGGAATGATTCGCGCCTATCTGGACTGTCTGATCGAATTGCCATGGAAGTTACCTGAGGAAGATCCGATCGATATTGTTGAGGCTCGTCGAATTCTTGACGAGGATCACTATGGTCTCGACAAAATCAAGCGCAGGATCATTGAATACCTCGCTGTCCGTAAGCTCGCCCCCCAAAGCAAGGCGCCCATCATCTGCTTTGTTGGGCCACCCGGTGTGGGCAAGACCTCGCTGGGTCAGTCGATAGCTCGGGCCATGTCCCGCAAATTCGTGCGGGTCAGCCTTGGCGGCGTGCATGATGAGGCGGAAATCCGAGGCCACCGGCGTACATATATCGGTGCACTTCCCGGCAACATCATCCAGGCCCTGCGTAAGGCCGGGACGCGCAACTGTGTCATGATGCTGGATGAGATCGACAAGCTGGGCTCTGGCGCTCACGGGGATCCGTCTGCGGCGTTGCTCGAGGTGCTCGATCCGGAGCAAAACAACACATTTCGGGATAACTATCTCGCGGTTCCGTTCGATCTCAGTCGAGTCGTGTTCATAACGACCGCCAATATTCTTGATACGATACCTGGTCCGCTGAGGGATCGGCTGGAGATCATCAGTCTTGCGGGCTATACGGCGACGGAGAAGTTCGAGATTGGCCGGCGCTATCTGGTGCGCCGCCAGATGGAGGCCAACGGGTTGCAGCCAGGTCAATTCGAGATTTCCGATGGGGCATTGCGCGAAATCATTCAACACTACACACGAGAAGCCGGCGTAAGAAACCTTGAACGTACTGTGGGCAAAGTCATGAGACACGCAGCTGTACAAATCGCGGAAGGACAACGCGGCCCGATCTGCATTCAATCAACTGATCTCGCTTCCATTCTGGGACCGCTTCAGTTCGAGAATGAGGTTGCGATGCGCATCAGCGTTCCCGGTGTTGTCACGGGGCTCGCCTGGACGCCGGTCGGCGGTGATATTCTGTTCATTGAAGCGACCCGGGTGCCCGGAAACGGCAGACTGATTTTGACGGGGCAACTCGGCAACGTCATGAAAGAGAGCGCGCAGGCGGCGCTCAGCATCGTCAAGAACCAGTCCGTGTCGCTCGGAATCGATCCTGGGCTTTTCGAGAAAAGTGATCTGCACATTCACGTTCCGGCCGGAGCGGTTCCCAAGGATGGACCGAGCGCCGGCGTCGGAATGTTCATGGCGCTCATTTCGTTACTGACTGAACGGGCAATACCCGGCGATACCGCGATGACCGGGGAGATCAGTCTGCGGGGCCTGGTTTTGCCGGTGGGCGGCATCAAGGAGAAAGTGATCGCCGCGGCTCAGGCCGGCATCAAACGGGTTATCCTGCCGGCCCGCAACAAGCGGGACTTCGGCGATGTCCCGGAAGAGGTTCGCAAACAGCTTGAATTCGTCTGGATTGATCGCGTGGATGAGGCCGTATCTTCGGCTTTTCGTACAGAGGACAGTCATAACAAGACCCAAGCGGCACAACTTGTCGTGGCTTAGGGACCGTGGTTCGGTGAATAACTGTCCGAAATAGCGCCAGGCGAGCCGCTGCGTTGGCGGCGGGACAATAAGCACTTCAACTAGCGGATCGGAGCCGGCAGTGAAAGATCCTTACGAAATTTTGGGGGTCGCCCGTACAGCTTCAGCGGAAGATCTTCAAAAGGCTTATCGGAAGCTCGCAAAAAAGCTGCATCCCGACCTCAATCCCGGCAATGCAGAAGCCGAAGAGAAATTTAAGGAGATAGCCGGGGCCTATGACCTGGTCGGAGACGCTGAAAAGCGCAAGAAATTCGATAATGGTGAGATTGACGCCGCGGGCGCCGAACGCCCTCGGCAGAAATATTACAGGGATTTTGCATCATCTGAACAGGATCATCCTTATGCGAACAATTCTGGTTTCACGGATTTTATGGATTCGGAGGACGGCTTCGCTGAACTCTTGAGACGCAGCGCTCGGGCGCAGGCAAACCGGCGCGGGCATGATCTCGAGTACAGGCTTCCAATCGAATTTGTTGAGGCGATCGCCGGTGCGAACAAGCGGCTAACATTGCCCGACGGCAGTACGCTTGACGTGGCCATCCCAGCCGGCATCACTGAGGGTCAAGTCCTGCGATTGCGCGGCAAGGGTGCGCCCGGATCAGGCAAGGGCGGCTTCGGGGATGCTCTCATTGAAGTCGAAATCAGGCCCGATCGTTCATTCACGCGTCAGGGCGACGACATCTATCTGGAATTGCCGGTTACCCTCACGGAGGCCGTTCTCGGTGCCCGGATCAAGGTTCTTACGCCGACCGGTGCAGTAACAATGGCCGTGCCGAAAGGGTCAAACACCGGGACGATGTTGCGCCTGAAGGGCAAGGGCGCCCCCAATCATGCCGGCGGTCATGGCGATCAGTTCGTCAAGCTGAAAGTCATGCTGCCGAAGGAACCCGACCCGGAACTCGAGGCATTTATCTCGGGTTGGGAAAGCGGAAAAACGTATAACCCCCGTGAGGCGGTGGCGACATGAAATTCAGCACGCAGGAATTTCTATCGCTCTCCGGCATGGGTCATGACACGCTGACTGCATGGATCGAGGAGGAGTGGCTGATCCCCGGCGGTTCGGTCGCCGAAATGAGTTTCTCGGAAATTGATGTCGCCCGCGCGCGCCTTATCCGCGATCTCCAAATGGACCTTGGCGTGAATGATGAAGGGGTGGGGGTGATTCTGAACCTGCTCGACCAGCTCTACGGCATTCGCAGTACGCTGACGGAGTTGCGCGAAGTGGTGCGTACCACAAGATAAGCCTGCCCTGCGAAAGCCAGCTTGCCCCGCTCATGGCGGTCGGCACGTGGCAATCTTGCGGCTCAACACTGCCGTTCGTACCGGCGGCGCGGTCCGCTGAACGTCTAGCCTGCCGCGCTCCCGATTGTCGCGGGTTTGATCGCTTCGCGGCGGATCATAACCAGACCCGGGAGCATCGGGAGCCAAAGGGTGAGACCTCGCAGGATGAGGGTAGCGGCGAGACTCGCCTCGAGGCCTCCGCCCATGAGGTGAAGCAGCCCGGTGCAGGTTCCCTCAAAGGAGCCAAGACCGAGCGGGATCGGCGAAAGGGTGGCTACCACGGACGCAAGTATGAAGCTCATAAAGGTGCTTCCGACGTCTACGCTCAGGCCGACGGCCCGGCCCGTACACCAAAGGGTCGCGGCATCGAGGAGGAAGATGCCGAATTGCAGAGTTACGACTTCGAGGATGAGTTGAGGATCGCGCAACATATCGACGCGAACTTGGCTGAGCATCTTCGCCAATCGAGCGAATGGCCGCCAACGCTGGATCCCAGCGGGAATGAGGGTGTCTCGCGACCGCGACAGGAACAAAAGTGTCATCCCCAGACTCGCGACAACGATCGCGAAGGCGATGAACAGCGATCGCCAAGCGGCGTTCAGGTCGCCGCTGTGCCAAAGCACGACGAAAGCAAGCAAGCCGACCAGGAAATAGGCGGCGTAATAGGAAATTGCAGCGATGAAGAGCGCCGTGACGGCGACCGCGGAAGCAACCCCGCGGCGCATCAGGCCGCGTACGACCATGAGGCTGCCACTGAGCCCACCGGTGGGGACCGCCTGATCGGCGAAAAGCTCAACGAACGCAAGCCTGAGGAGACTCACGAATGGCAGCGGCGACCCGGCCCGATCGAGGACGCGAAACCAGACAGCGGCTGCGCTGACATAGGTCGCTAACTGGCAAGCGACGGCTGCGGCAAGCCAGGGCGGATTGGCGCCGCGGAGCTTCGCCATGAAAACTTCGAAGGTGCCAAAATGCATGATGAAGGTGACGAGGCCGGCGAGTACGGCCGCCCCAAAAAGCCATGCGGCCATCAAG
>Ga0302188_10001748_pt1 | contig 16697 bp, 12 predicted proteins | sample II_Bog_E2_1_FD_198783 | JGI IMG/M metagenome (GOLD analysis project Ga0302188, IMG submission 198783) | Peat permafrost microbial communities from Stordalen Mire near Abisko, Sweden - II_Bog_E2_1 | ecosystem: Environmental > Terrestrial > Soil > Wetlands > Peat | place: Sweden: Abisko...
TGCAGTCTATTTAAAATGTCAATTTGCGAGCCAAAATTTCATAAATTCAGACTCGACTCGATCAGTAAAAGTCAATAATTCATACTACTCAAAATTAAAAATCTGATAGATAACTTGAATACCTTTTAAAAGAGAAGCAGGTGATGAAGAAATTGCATGATGCTAAAGCATAAATAGAAAGGCTTAGACTATCCCTCTAAAATTCATAGGAAAAATTAGCAAAAGCACTTATGAGTGTGAATTTTACAGTTTAGCATTAAATCAAGTAGGAAGGCAATCATATTCAAAGCCTCAGATAAAAAGTTATCAATTCAGGGAAAGAGCGCACCCTATTGGCAAAGATTTCGGGACTGAATTTGCACATGCGTTGTGGAATTAGCAATTCAGCAGACAATCAAGAGATGAATGAATGATTGATAAATTTATCAATTAATTCGAAATTTTACCAATTATCTATTAAAATTATCTCAACTGATATTGATATCAGCAATGAAGCATCATAAGATTTAATTGGCCACTTTATATTTGTGATTCTTATTTCAATTTCAATTTAATTTTAATTGCAAGAGGGTATTATAAATTAGAACCATGAAAATTATAACCATGAAATATAGTAACTATTATTTCAAAGAAGTCAATCCAAGTTATGAGGATAGAAAGATAATTTGTCCCTAATATTAAAATATTATTTAAAATATGCATTCAAGATGTAAAATGATGGGTGGTTGCATATGACGGGAGCTCTAGTCCTCTTGAGAATTGATCATGAAACTTAATCTAAAAATATCAATTCTTATATTCATTAATTTCAGTCAGGCTATTTCCAATTTTGGTGAAGTTTTGAAGTTGATGAATATAAAAATGATAAGAGTATTCAATTTAACTATACATTCATTGATAAAATAGCAAGAGGTTATTATAAATTATAAATTATGAACAACTACGGCAGAAATCATTGCAAAAGAATCATTTACGATGATTTTATGAAGCTTGATTCTAAGGTAAGAAAATAACAGTCCTAATATTTCCTGAAAAAATATCCAGGAACATTTCCCATCATTGTTAAGGCTATTGATGATTTTAATCCTCTTCCAATTCGAACATGCGCGTACTTATCTAATGATCAAGGTATTTCATAAATCAAATTACAATATCAGGCAAATTAAAAAAATTTTGCGACCTAAAATTGTTTCATAATCTAACGGAGTTTGGAAGTAATACACGTCCCTGTACATGTTTTATCAAAAGAAAATATTATACTCTTCATAAAAACTACAAGATTTTTTATTGAATCATTTCTAAGATTAAGAAAAGGATGGGTGGCTCCATTTGATAGTCGCCCATTAATAAGCAACGGGCAATAATTCTCTTGAATGATGAATCAATTTGATGTTAATTAACTTAGAATACAATGTTATTCATCAACCTTCTCTTGAACAGTGAGATATTTATCTTTTGAATACATTTTAAATAGACTATCTTCAATGATTATAATGATAAATATACTATTGAGAATAAATAATCTGCGTCTTGTGAGGTAAAACAATTTAATGCTGTTTTGACAGTATTTTATTCAATACTTTAATTATCAATATTATTAGAAGCATAGTTAAACAAATTATCAATTAATTACTCACTCATTGTCATTGCTAAACATGTCTTAGCGCTCAAGACAAATGAGCTCGCTATTTCCGCTTAGTTATTTGCACCACATAAAATTCATGTCATTAAATTTATTGGGCTTCGTTTTTATTGCTGGACGATTAGATGACTTGTTTTCTTTATTAAGGTTTAATTTATGGAAGTTCTATTGTCTAAGTTTTACAGTCATGCATTTTTATGTTAGGGGTCGACAATCTGATTGATCGGTGATATTGTCGAGGGTGAGACTTTTCCATTGAGACTGAAGTTAAATTTTACTGATGATCTCAAGTCGACTGGTAGATGGCGGTTGGCAAAATCTTGATTTGTGTGTGATGGTTATAAAGCATTTTCTTTTTTTGAAGTTAGATAGGATTGGCATATGAAGATAGTATATATAATTTAAATGCAACGGATGGGATATTATCGTCGGCAATATTAACTATATATCCTTGATTGAATGAGACCATAAATCAGATTTTCAAGCTAGCACGATAACAATCATAGTAAACTAGGTTTTCTACCAGGAATTTTAATGGATTTACTTTTTTTTATTGATGTTTTTTACATTATTAAGGTATTACCGACAAGTTTATTTATAAAATATCAATAATTATCTTTTTTCATTACATAAATACTTTATTTTATAGAATTTATATTGATTTTGTGATTATTATTTTTATAAATTCCCGTTCTTAAGATATACTAAATTACCAATATAGAATTAAATTTGTAAAACTTAAAGAAATAGAATAATATGGGAGTGTTCATCAAAATGTACTACATGATAGTTTGGATAATGCTTGCAAATAACTAGCTGATCTCATTACGTTATCTATTCCTGCCAATGTTGCAGGAATCCAACCAGAGCCTAAAGGAGTCAAGGCCGCTGAAACGAGGGATATGGCAGCAACAGTTGCCCAATGATAGCTTTAGTTAGAAGTAGCGATGCATAGGTAGCCAGGACCTGACATGGTTTGACTGATTGAATCACCGTTATTCCATCCCCAATAGTTATGTTGCTTATAAAAGGAAGCTCCTGTTGATTTATGAGTCAATGTTATGCTTAAACTAGCTTTAGCATTTCCACCAAATAGTCATCCTGTTTTTGTCCATCGACGCCTTGCTATTCTAAAGTGAGAACACTCCACATCACTATAATCGTAATCTGAGTCGCCACTTTCTATATGTCCTTTCCACTCTTGGCCACAAACACAACATTTAATGAAATAATTAAAGCTCACCATTGAAGTTGTGTCAAAACAATTATAAAAGCAGCAATCCAATTCTTTTTATATTATTAATATAATAGTCTTAAATATTAGAATGTTCTTTTAATTTTTAATTTAAATTACTCATATGCACTTAGTTGAAGGTTTCATTTTGACTGAAATACCAATAAAGCAAGGATATTTATTAAGTATTTCTCACAATTATCTTCCCTGAAGGATTTGTATTAAATATAGTTTTTATCATATACATTATTTTAACCACTCTCAGAGATATTTCTTTCTAATAATGATATTTAACAATATATTCATTATCCGGTAAAGTTTTTGAAAAATTGATATAAACTATGTTTTATAATATCCATGATTAATTAAAGATTAATTTAAACTATAATTGATATATATTAATTAATTATAAATCCCCAAATATCTCCCCAAATCAAGTCAGTCTTCAATTACTCTTAGGAAGGAGATACAGCCAGGATGGGCTGTCGGTACATTTTATGACTCTTTTGAGCAGTCAAAATGTTGATATTACACTTACTTCTCATACTCACACATATTCAATTATCATTAGCCGAAAAATGGCAAAAGGACCTCCTCAAGGACGAGGCCGTACTGTTGGAGAAGGAGAATTGGATTAAACTTGGCCTTAAAAATGGAGGCCTTTCTCCTCATATATTATTTATTAATTACCACAAGCTATATGGGAAATCAAAACCTTAAACATTCCCACAACTTCACCTGCATCAACTTGGATATACTCTGCGAGGTGGTGAATCGGGACTACAGCTCTCCTTATAATATCAGTTTTGTTGATAATTTTCCTTATTGTGAGGAACTCTCTGAAGAGATATGTTTTTCAATAAATTCACATGGAAGGGAGATAGGACTATCATCCTTGATGGAGGAAGGGGAGGAGACTGAAATTCTTCAGACAGGGACGCAATAAGAGGAAAAACAACTTTATTCTTAAAACTATTAAAAAAGTTTGATTTTATAAAAGAATAAAAATTAAAACAATGGGAAAATGTTGAAAAATAAGAAAATTAAAAAATAGGCTCATAGAGGACCAAAGAGGTCAAAAGAGGTGGAAAAATCCTAAGATGACCTTTAATCTTATTCCGAACCCCAATAGAGGAAGGAAGATGTTTCTGATTATGGAGAGATTCGTAACCAAAATAACTGCAAATCTTATCATAAATTGGTTAAGAATTACTTATATGCCAATAAGCTTGGCTATCTAATCTAACCATTTGAGGAACAATACTACACAAGATACTATTTTATAGTAGCTTTAATCATCATTAAGCATCATTTAATGCTAAACTTCACAACTATCTATCAGCAAATTGCTGAACAGGAAGTTCATGCTCAAGAAAAGAAAATCAATCAGAAAAAAATTGAACTGGCAAGACTTGAAAAATAGATTTAACAGTTTAAGAGGCAGAACATTGATTTTTAAATGCTGGCACTAAAGAAATTAAAACTGTTGAAGCAAATAGATCACATCCAGGTGATAAAGAATGAAATAGGGAACTATTCAACCCAATCCTGCGCGGCCTTCTTCCAAGGGAACACTGAAGAGTCTCTGCGGATTCTATATTTGAAAAACGACCTTGTAATGAAAAAAAAATATTATTTCTAGGAAGCGTTGCAAAAATTAAAATAAATTGAAATTTAAGTGAGAAAACACCCCTCTCATGTTTGATATATGTTCTATTATTGACCTACTTCCTTATAAACATTTAATAATTGTTCTTCTCTTTGTAAGTGCAGCAGCAAATTGAAACCTATATGCTTTTGAGAATTGAAAGGCATACAGGAATATATACTTAAATGTGATTATTATTGTTATTAATATTAGATCATTAGATTGATCCTTTGCCTATAATCTTTTGATTATCGTATTAAATAACAAATGCAAAAAAATAATTATCAGCATTTTGAAGATGAACCAAGTGTTGAAATGAAGATTCACTCCCAATAAATATCAGTTGGACAACCAGTTTAACCTCAGATTGTTCTGCAAGATCAAATCTTCTAATCATAAACAGCTTACAATCTGGCACATTACCCTTTCAGTCCTCCACCTACCCCTCAATTTAATCATGCTCCAGTTCCAAATTAAGTCAATCATGCCCCTTAATATCCAATGCAGCCTCCTGTAATTCAAATATAAACGTAATTCTTTAATTATGCAGGGCTCAAAATTACAATTATCCACTAACATTAACATGCTCTTGCTGTAAGATGTCAGTTCCTACAATCGTAAATCAGGAGATCGGAAATACAACCTTTTTATGGTGTGCTTTTTTGTGCTGTGTAAACCCCCTTTGCTGTTGTCTTCCATTTATGTTGGATTCTTGTTTAGATAAAAATCACTACTGTCCTAATTGTGGGAATAATATTTTGAGAAAGCATCAAAGATGCTTTGAGTTTCTTGGATGCTGATCTTGATACCATTATTACATATCTATTAAATTTAAAAGTAGTTGTTATAACAAAGGAAAATATACTGAATTTTGAGTAAAATTGTATCTTATAATCCAGTTATCAAATTACCAATTTAACGATACATGCATATGTGACTCTGCGGTTGATTTTATAAAAATTATCGCTTTGCATATTTTTAATTTTTATGGTTGATTTAAAACTTTATAAAATATAAAATAAATAAATAAATAAAACTCAATATTTTTCACGAATATTCAAAAGGCAGTTCAGCTGTAAGGTTTAAATTTTTTAATTAATTATCTATCCTTGTTAATAAAAACCGCATACAATAAAATAATATGAATCAATATCATTATTCTCATTCCACTGGTCAGTCACCATTACATCATTAAAGAAATGGCAGATTGTATCAACATCTACTGGAGTCGAACTATCTCAGCGATCATATATACTAAACTGGAAAATCGAATCAAGATAATGCCGTCCACATCAAGTTCTCAGGCAGCCCCGTTAAATTGCAAAATGATATGGATTCTACTCAGGATAGATAGGATAACTCTTTCAAATCTGGCAATGCCTGCATTTCTAAGAAGATACCTGATATGATTGGAAAAGCAAACCTTCAAAATCATCAAAATCATCACAGTAATCAAAGTCAGCAGCCCTCCCCATCATTCTTTTCAAATTATTCAATTATTGAGATGGAAAATGAGTCTTGTTCTACATTGAACTTATATAGTATGAGCCATAATCCTCTTGATCAAGATGCGAGTGTGGCTTCTCATAACTTGGCAACAAAATTAAGCAATAATGAAGGCAAGATCCTCTGCAATGGCCTTGAATAATAAAATTATAATGACAACAATTTTATATTGGAAAACTATAGCAGTATGAGTTCAGCGAAAAGACAATAAATTTCAGTAATTTAGGTGGGAGGCAAATTTCAAGAAAATGATTTTTTCACAAATATTAGAGAGAGTAGTACTCATCGACCCTCGGAAGAGATGATAGAACAGAACGATAAGGTATACCAAACATTTGTTAAAAAATAGCTGAAGAGCGACAGTCATAAAAGTAAATAAATGCATAGAAATAAAAATGATGGTAATGGCACCTCCAGAACTAATCCAAATAAAATATCAGTTGTGTCTAATAAGGGCAATTAAAAATTGAAATCATAGGCTTTCTCTTTCTCAGCTCATGATAAATTCAGCAAAAAAGAAGATAGTTCCAAGATCATAATAGAACTCAATAGAAAGATGGATGGTTCTAACCTGAAGCAGGACGAATAAAAAGGTGCGGAATAAATATAGTCACCAATTAGGCGTCTCCGTTTCTTAGGCACGTCTCATTTAATTCCCAAATAAATAAAAGAAAGTTAGCCCACTTCTCATCTTTTTCATCTTTTGCAAAGATAGCAATATCAGCGAGAGGCTCCCAAAAGCGAGTCTAAAACTCAAAGGCCTTCAGTTGAAAAATAGACCCGTTCAAATTCAATTGAATACAAGTATAAGCCATCTTTTATGCAAAGGCGATAGAGTATTAAAAGAGAAAATGAAGAGAATCTCGATCAGTCTCGAGTTATGAAAATATTTAAAAATTAAACCAGCGCACCTGTATAAAAGGAATAATCGCAAGGATCAATAATATACGAAAAAAGCGTGGTCAACCTTTGTTGCGGAATGAATTAAGAAGAACATGTTCATGTAAATAAAATTGGGTTTAAGTCTCCCTCTAAGCGAGAATCGAAAAAGTAAAACAACATATAATCTCATAATTCCCCATTTTCCAGTGAGCCTATAGTGAGTGTTGATTTGACAAATACACCTTCATATTTAAAATCGAAACCGCCCAATTACAAAATAACTTCATTCAATTCAATTAAAAACAAGAGTGATAGCATCGAATCCTAAAAAGACACGAAGAAAGGAATTAAATTGATGGGGTTCAATCCATTTTTTCCATATAAAAAGCACTAAGAGTGATATTATAATTCATATTAGATCAAAATAATCCATTAACTCATATATTCATTTATTTACATAAAAAATCGTCTTATTGCGCAAAGATATTTCATTGGGCCTTAAATCGTTAATAAGCTATGTTTATGAATTTCATAAGAATGGAATACTATCTTTCTTGTTATATGAATGATATTTGATGTTTCTTGCTAATCATGTTTATTTTTTGCTTGGATAGTTCAAATCAGCTCGGATAAAAACCTTACCCTCGGGGTGAGGCGATGTGGAAACTGACGCTCTCGGCACTGGACTGGACACTTCGCGAGTTCTCGATTCGAATTACTCGGTTGACCTAGTCCATTTCTTCTTAGTTTCCAACAATTTTTTCAGATGGTCTTCTGTCTTCTCACTGATAGCCTGCTCCCTCTTTCCAATCTCCATAACTTCTTGAGCTGCCTTGAAAGTCTCTCCTACAATCTGAGAGAGAGCCTCTTTATGGATATCTGCCTCTTTGGCAAGTTTCATATTATAGTAGCTCACCCCCTGGTCAAGGACTCCTGCAACTTGTTTGAATATCTCCGCAAAATATTTTTAAAACTGAGGTGTAAGTTTATCGAATAGTTTTTCGACGTTGTCTTTGATTTACTGTCGGTTTATCTTTTCCAAATTAAGTTGTATCTTTTCGTTGATATTGGAAATGATCCTTTCTAGATTTTCAACCTTCCTTTCTAGTTAGTTGAATTTCTTCATTACTGTTTTGAGTTTGATATCTATCAGATTTTATACAAACTTTTTCTGCATATCCTCAAGAGTCTTTGCACCGGATTGGATTTACATGGATGAATGGATATGATTCCTTTATATTTAAACTTTTTAGGCAAGGGAGGGCTCTGATTCTTCCCCCTTCTTCGAGTAAACAATCATGTCAAGCTTTTACTCTCCAAATGGGGATTTGAGCAGTTTAAAATGATCCAGTTTGATGATTTCCACTTTTTACTTGGCTTTATTGAGGATATATAGGATAGATGATGTACTTTATGCTATTTTAGGAATGCAATGATCAGTGATTTCATTATTTTTCTTTTTGTCCAGCAAGAGAGCTGCTTCCATGGTTTGCATATTAAAGATTCGATAATAATCTCCCTTCCCTTTTTAGTATATCACTCGATTTGTTATTAGTGGCTACGTGCTAGATGGTTATGGGTTCAATACCAAAAAGTTAAAATAGTCCGTATTTTATTTATTGTTGACAATCAGCAACAAATTGTCTTTGACTTCGCTAAATTTGATGGCTCCTTCAATTTAAAATTTGCCCACAAGTTTAGATTCGTTGACATCGAATATCTCTACTTATTTTTAACCCTTGCGTTGAAAGACAAACTTGTCCTTATAAACACCCAAAATAATTCTCAAATAAGATAGAGTTATGGAGCATTCATATTTGCTTGATTTCATAATTCGGTCGTATACTTCAGTTTTTGGCTAATTGTTAAGCGAAATGGCCTCTCCTGTTGTTCTTGTGAGGAATATCCTTTAGCTATAAGGGGAGGCCGTCAATGTGTCCTAATTTTATATTTTAGCTAAGGATGGTAAGTTATTCGCATCTATGTTAGCATTGACTAGCATTTACTTTTAGATATCTGCAAAACTTATAACCTTCAGAGTCTTGTTGCTGGCCATCAGTGTAATTCCCCCTTTTATTTATTTGAAAAACTCAACATTTTGTAGAATGGCTGCCTTCCTGAAAGATCCTTCCGCGATTCCATTTAAAAACTATACTGAATATATTTAAAGAGCATGAGTAGGAGTGAGTAGCATAAGCCATGACTGATTTTGCGACAATCCAAACTGCAGTGAAGGACTATTGATGGGTATATCGATGTCTTTTGATTATTTGTTCAAGTTTTTGATCTTAATGAACCCTTCAGTTTGATAGGCCAATAATTTTTTGGAGACGGAGAAGTAAGGTTGCCCTTTGAACGGCACTTTGAGAGTGTTTTAGGCCACGAGACGATTTATCATTGTTTTTAGCTATTATATCTATAATTTATATAGGTCTAACACCAACTCCAAACCTTACAAATATCAATGAGGCGTTTGTTATTTCTTTACTGGTTCTCGACAACTTGTCAAATAACATTAGATGTAAATATTGTTGAATTATTTTTTTGAAGGAAATATTTCCGACCATTTACCTTAAAATATCTTTGCAAAATAATTAAATAACAAAAAAAAGTTATAATCGTGGACAAAGTAAAATGATAATCAAGCTTAATTTTTGCTCTTAAGCCTAAATACTGACAAGAGATTATTAAAATTCACTTAACAGAAGAAATAGTTAGGAATAATTGATGCGCTACTGTATTTAGTGAAATATAGAATATTATTAGCAAATATATCATTGACCCCTTGCTAATTTATAAAAGCTACTTTTAAGGTTCATTAACTCCTCATAAGTACCACTTTCTATGATTTTGCCGTCTCGCATCACGATAATCCTGCTCGATTATTTGATTGTACTTAGACGATGAGCAATGGAGATTGTAGTAATACCCTGAATACAACTGTTTAAGTTATCTAGCACATTGCTTTCAGTTTCTGCATCAAGGGCACTCGTCGACTCGTCGAGCAATAGAATTACGGGCTTTCTTATTAAACAACGAGCGATTGCAATTCTTTGCTTTTGGCCTCCGGATATTTGAGACCCTTTCTGCCCAACTTGCTTTTACAACCCTTACTACCATTCCGCCACGAATCTCTTGCAACAAGCAATAGAAAGGGCAGAAGTGAACTCCTCTTGGGTGGGCTATGAGTTGTATCGGATATTGCTGTCTACTGTGCCTAAAAACATAGTTGGCTCTTGATTAACAATTCCAAGTTGTCGGCGCATACTGTACAGGTCATACTCCTTGATATCTACTCCATCAATGAAGATACTGCCGGATACGGGCTCATATAACCTCAAGAGTAACTGTGCAATTGTCGATTTTCCGCTACCAGACTCTCCGACTAGGCCTATTTTTTCTCCCTTCTTTATTTTGAGCGTAAAATTTTGCAGAACCATATTATCCCGAGATGGATATTTGAAGCAAACATCTCTAAACTCAATTTACCCCTTTATCTAGTTTTTTAGAACTCCTCCTCCTTTCAAAGAGTTTTCTTCCTCGTCTTTATCCTCCAGAATATCAAAAAGAATTGCTCCTGATCTTCGAGCTCGAGCTATATCAGGCATGTATTGGCTACTTTGCCCGAGGGAAGTCGAACAATAGACAATAGCAAAGATACTAACAAAAATGGCATCTTGACTTTCCAATATGTTCCCCGAAGAGTACAAAATGCTTGCAATCCAAAGAGTAAGTCCTTCAGCAATTATAATCATCGCCCTACGCATTCCTTGAAAAAATGAAATTTTCATGGATCGCTAAAACGCTACTTTGTTCAGTTCCAATAAACTTTCTTCAAATTTGTTAATAAAAAAGGAACTTTTGCCAAACGACTTGACTGTGCGTATATTACTAACGGTATCGCTAATCAAGGATCCAATAAATTTTTAAGACCTTTGCGATTTGGTGCTCATTCGTTTGACAATTGCAGTGCTAATCGAAGTCGCAATCATAAGAAAAGGAGTAAAGGCTAAAGTAATTAACGCTATTTTCCAGCAATGAATAAATGCAATCAGAAGTCCGACGACTGAAATGGTAGTATTAAGAGAAATAACAGCAATTATGCCCGTGATCATGTTATGGATTTGATAAGCTTAGGTTGATAGTTTGGTGGATATGGCTCCCGGAGTATTTTATTTATTGTCATAGTAGGATACGGGTAATTTTAATAGCTTTTGGAATGTCTTTAAGCGGAGATCATGTACGAGGCGATCACCCACAATTCCGAAACTGAAGTTATAGAGGAAAGAAGTAACTGCAGATGCGAGGGCTATCAGGAAAAAATAGAGACAGTACTCGTTGATTTCATCTTAGTTTGCCACTACATCGGTGAGCAGCGCTAAGATCTTTCCAAATGCCATCGAGTAAAAAGGGATGACTAATCCATTAGCTAAAGAACTGACTGCCCCTATAAGCACAAACAAGATGTGAGGTCTTGCCTATCTTAATAATTTTCTAAAAACGGCTCCTTATTTGAGTTATTCTTCGGCAATTTACTATTTGTTATGCAGAAGATGCTATTAGTCTAATGCTTATTCCTATTGATTTTCACTGATATTGCTTTTTATCAACTATGAGGGATCAGGATCATTTAACAATCCTTTTTTTTATGCTTATAGCTGGGTATGAACCAATCGGCTGTAGACTCCGTTTTTATTTAAGAGTGCCACGTGATTTCCATGCTAAATCAACTCTCCCTTTTACAGCACAAAAATCGTATCAGCGTTTTTGATTGTCGATAATCTATGAGCAATGACAATAGTTGTGATATTGCTTTCTTCCAAATTTTGCAGAGTTAATTGAATCTATTTTTAGTTTTTATGATCGAGTGCAGAAGTGGCTTCGTCCAAAATCAACAACTGTGGATTTTTGCAGACGGCTCTCGCAATGGCTATTCTCTGTTTTTGACCACCAGAAAGCTGAATTCCTCCGGCACCAACGTAAGTCTTTATTCCTTTTTACATTTTATTAACAAACTACCATGCATTGGCTTTTTTCAGGGCATCCACAATTTCCTCCTCTGTAAGTTTAGGGTCGGCTATTTTTAAGTTATCTTCGATGCTCATGGCAAAAAGGACGGGCTCCTGCCCCACAAACCCAATCTTCCTTCTAAAGTTATTAATGTTAATATCGGTAATGTTATGCCCGTTAATCGATATAGTGCCACTCTTACAGTCATAATATCTAAGTAGCAGTTGTGTAATAGTGCTTTTTCCGCTACCCGATTCTCCAACGATTGCATTGACTTTTTTAGCGACAAATTTGATGCTGATGTCTTTGAGAATTGTCAATGGCTGATTTTATTGGTCATTTAGCTTGGTGTATGCAAATGAAACTTTTTTAAAACTAATTTGTTTTATCTTTTTGATTTTTCTGCCATTTTAAGGCTCTATTAATGTTTTTTTCCGATTGATAAGAGTCATCATCTCTCCAAAGGCAACTTTCCCCTCCGCTAAATTCTTAAGAATAGGCGAAATTTGTCCAAAAGAAGAACCCCCATTTACCACACAAAAAAATGTTCCTACTATATCAGCGGCTGAGTATTTTCCGCTATCAAGATTCCACAAAAGTACTTATTTGCCGAGCCACATGCCAATCGAGAAAATACCGATGGCTACAAAATAAAATGCAGCGTAAAAGATAGAAACCAACGCGATGTACTTGATAGCTTTCTTATTGCCAGATTTGAGAGCTTATTAAAAGCGCGTAACTTAAAATAATTACCCAACTAAATATTTTATCGTTCTAATCGAGGCAAAGGCCTGCTCTGCGATTCCACTCGCATTTTAATAAGAAGCAGTATTGACTTTAGCTCTAAGGGCATGAGACTTGATAAGTAAAAAGCCAGAGTATATTATAATAGGCAGGATAGCAGTCAGAAAAAGACTGAGCTACCAGCAGTTTACAAAGGCAAAGATAACTCCAAAGCTACTGCTTAAAGTTGCACTGATTAAAAGAGCGACTTTCTCTCCGATGGCATTTTAGATGATACTGATATTTTTAGCTATCTTGGAAGCCAGTTTACCCACATCAATGGAATCATACCATGCGACTTACTGTTCAAGCAAAGTTTGATAGTACAGTTTTTTCATACGAGCGCTTTGGGTTGAGCCTGAGAAACTCCATGAATAGAGTGATAGAAAGCCTAATTATAAATAGAAGTACCAAAGATCCAATAGATTGAGCCAAGGACAACAAATTTGACCATGATGTTAAATCCCTTCTACGCAGCATGATCCACGTCGCTGAAGATGTTAGTAATCTGTCCAAAAAACATGAGGAAAAAAGGAAAAGTGATTCCTGCCAAAGTGGCTGAGACTGCGCCTGCAATCATATATCTACGCTCATCGGCATTAGCAAAGCGCAACATTGACAAAAAAGTAACTTGTTGTGGTTCCTATTAGATGCGAGATTAAATAAGAGACTCAGTTAAAAGTGATTCTTGTCTATCTTTCATATTAGCTGGCTTATATATTAAAATTAAAAAATATCCATAATATTACGTCTTAAGAATATAATGTACAGTTGCTGATAAATTAATTAATTTACGAAATTCATTGATTTGGCCGATAAAGATAATTCATTTTTTAATATCAGGCAGCTCAATATGTTCATTTAGTTTGTTGACTTGTTTCTTCAAATATGGGTCTTATTCTAGTTATTCTGTCAGGGGTCGGGAAGTTTATTTGTTCTTCTTTGACGGTTTTTACTTGCCTTCAAACGTTTACATATACTTGTAATACTGCTCTAGAGTTTTGTCTATTTCAGTTTTGATTTATTGCCGCATGCGAATGTGCATGTACAGTCGATAGAGTCCAGCAGTTCCGATAAAAACAACAGCCATCACGATGACAATAATGACAATTTGTAGAGTGGTCATACCATCCTTGACTTTGCATACAGAATTTGCATTATCGCCTTGCATGCGGCATATCCTGTCCTGAACCGTACTCAACTACATTTCTACTGGTTTTTTATTAACCAATACAATGGGATGGGTCGTTATTTGTTCTTTAATATACTTCTGCCTCTCTTAGAGTAAATAAGTATTATCATCCTTCTAAATGACTCCTCCTAAGAAGGAATTACTATATTCTTTTTTAAAATCAAAATCATCAACTCCTGCAATTATCATCGAATTCTAGGAACAGTATTGAAGCAAAGTGCTGTTCAAGAATATTTGGTCGACTTAGAGAAGGCAACTATTATAAAACTATTCACTATATTTCCACCATAGAGATGGAGACATTTTCCAAAGGATGAGCTGTCTAAGAGTTTATTCCACGATATTTTTGCCTTCATATTTACCCTAAAACTCTATTTCTGTTGGGCAGTATCTTCCGCCTGACAGGCATCCAACATAATTTTTAGTTTCTCTTTGTGATTGAAGTACGTAGTGAGGAGCAAACGAAACTACACTTTCTTGAGTCTATATAAATCCCCTAATATCAAAGATAAATTTATAGCTGCCAATTTAAGTGGGGGAAAACCATACTTCTAAGTTAATAGGGTGCGTTTGACTATGATCGGTAAAATCAAGACTAAGAGTGACTCTACTTTCAGGATTTTGATTGATAAACTAAACTAATTTGTCAAATTAGGCGGGGGATATCTCAACCACTGGAATATGGACGAGGCTATTTTCTTTATCATGGAGTGTGTTATTTATATTTTGCTTTATTATGGCTACGTATGCTCCTGAGTTTGCGATGTTCTTCGCTTTTACTGATTATAGGCATTGACTATCGTCAGCCAAAATGAAAATGTCTTAGTTCTAGCTGTGAACATCTTGGATTATGCTGCAAGCTCCTCCCGGCATTGAAAGGATCGTTATCCCATCTAATCTCCCTGATAATGGTTTAAATCCAATAGGAGACACATGTATCGGTATCCCATTCGTGAACTGATTGGCTAATTCTATGGGAGAAATAACTTCCAATTTAGTTGCGGTGAGTCTTGTGATCAGCGTTATCAAAATAACAAGATGATATGATCTTTGGATCATGCGTAATTATGCTAGAGTTAGTATTATAAGCCCAGTTAAATCAATTAAAGTTGAATTAAATGAAGAATAGTATGGTTTATAGAATTAATTTTGGGCCAAGAATTTATTTAGAAAAAGATTAGTTATATATTATAGTTAGAAGATGGGGTGCGGATCGGGAGGAATCGCTGATGTAGAGCCAGCAGGCTCTATTCTACACCGAAAACTAAAGCGCAAAATTAACTGGATGAGGCAGGTTAAGATACACAATACAATAGGACAGTTTATTACTGAACAGGAACTTAAAAATATTGAAACCGCAAACTAATCCCAGCCATAATCACTAGCTATCAAAGATCTTTTTAAATTTGAGGCTGGAGAGTCTTTTTTGCTCAGTTAATAACGAAGAACAGCTTGGAAAATCGCATTATTCGAGTACTCATAAAATTGGAGCCGACCCGTAATTAATTTTTACAATGAACACCCCATTGCCAATGATGAAAACACAAAAAATAGGTTTTATTAAATTGCATTGGATGTTAAGAGAACGTTTCCAGAGATTAAGCAACTTAATTGCCAGTAATTGACGAATATTCTTCAAAATTTAACACTCTACTTTGAGGGAGTAGGCTACACTCAGGGTATGAACTATCATGTTGCCTTCCTATTACTTTGTGGATTCACTCCAAACGAGGTCTTCTAATTGTTTGTTCGACTTTCAACTAACAGATCTTTTATGCTCATCCGAAATTTTACTTAAAACTTTCAGAATGTGACTTGCTGCATAAAAGTGATTGAATAGCTCATTGATAATGGTAAAAGCAGTCCTCTGAGGGAAGTCAAAACCAAAATATAAGGATACGGGCTCAATCTGTTTCTGTTCATTTTTTCATGGCTTCTCACGTACTTTTTATATAGTTTCAACTTGAAAGTAAGTCTTTTGATTTGGGATTATATTATTCTTTTCGCTCCCAACGAACAGGAAGTTTATGAGGCAACTGGAAATACTGAAGTTATTAAAGATAATGTTAAATTTGGGAGTGGCTTTGCCAATAGTATTACTTTAACGATGAAAATATTGTAGTCGCTAGCAGATGAGCTGTGTGAATGCACAGATATCGGTCAAATCATGTAGATTTTGAGACATGATGTTATTGAAAAATATCTTACGGAGTAAAAAGTAGAAGAGTTGATTGTGAAGTGCAGAGCTGAGCCATTCATCAATTGGCAAACATTTAAAGAAATGTCGAAAACCTGTGACAAATAGCTGTTTGACATAATTGCGACTGCTGGATAGTCGTCAATCTAAAATACAGCGCATAATAATTTCCTCAACTCCTGCTGTTATCCCAAGAGAAAGATATAAACCATTCCCTCTCAAGCGTTTCAATGAAATGGCACAGATAAAGACTTCTAAATAATTATAGATGCATAAGGCAATTGATATACAGCAGGGAACGGTTCATGCATACTTGTGCAGAATCGATTGATAGAGGCCATCTATTTATGTTATTACTTTCCTCTTTCGCACACTTCAGCAGCTCCTTTTTTCTATATTGAATCAAAAATCCAAACTCAAAGTCATTTAGTTGGTAAGTCGATAATGGACCCTCCTTTGTGAAGTCATATAAATTACAGATTAGTAAAAATATTACATTCAAATTCGTATATAGTTGTTTGTAAAATTAATAAAAATTCAGCTGTGGCTCATGAATATGGACGCAATTATTGAAATCTATTTTTTCCAATTTCATATAAATTA
>Ga0302188_10001766_pt1 | contig 16622 bp, 6 predicted proteins | sample II_Bog_E2_1_FD_198783 | JGI IMG/M metagenome (GOLD analysis project Ga0302188, IMG submission 198783) | Peat permafrost microbial communities from Stordalen Mire near Abisko, Sweden - II_Bog_E2_1 | ecosystem: Environmental > Terrestrial > Soil > Wetlands > Peat | place: Sweden: Abisko, Stordalen...
TGCTGCCTGTGGAGGCATTGTTCGCCATCGAAGCGGCCATCTCAAGTGTGTCACATAGTATTTATTACTTGATAAACAAACTAGGTTACTATCCAGTGATCCATCTCACACGATGAAGTTTTGTTTGACTTACGCTAGGATCTATGCGAAAAATAGGTCCAAGTTATGTCTTCCAAAACTTGTTTCGGCTTCAAGTCATCGTGACTGTCAAGTCGACCATCCATTTCGAATCCGGAAATGTCTTGATGGAAGCTTGCGCTCATTTGTTGGTTGAGTGCCGACCTTCAACAGCGACATAGCGAAGCTGCTATTTCACAACTACTCAGCACTGGACCCGCAGAGAATGATGAGATAGGCTTCGCTCTTGCATTTCTGGATATTGCCTGCGAAAACAACTCCGAGTCAGCTACCGCCTGGGCAACACTCCTCGCCAATGCCTTGCTACAGCAACCAGTTTTCCTCCACAAGTAGAGTTTCAGGACAATCTCACCCGCATTGCAAAGGCGCAACCTGCGGAGACTTAATTTCTTAAGAGTCGTTAAGCTGCATAGAAAGGCCCTCGCATGAAACGCTCGTCCCTCGTCTGTCACTCGTTATTCCGGATACTCACTATTCTCCTGATTGCTGGCGCTCCAATTCTGGCTCGGGCAACGACGGTGGCAACACCGGTCATTAGCCTTGCAACTGGAACCTACGCGGGTGCTCAGACGGTCACGATCACGGACTCGACGAGTGGGTCAAAGATTTACTACACGACGAACGGGACAGCGCCATCGACCTCATCGAACCTATACTCAGGCTCGATCACGGTATCGTCGAGCGAGACGCTTGAGGCGATGGCGACCGCGACGGGCGACACACAATCAGCCACGGCCACGGCTGTCTACACAATTTCAGGCCTACTGCAAGTCTATCTTTCTGGGCCGGGAGTGCAATCGACCTCCGTGGTTGGCGCGGCTACCGAAACCTTTGACGCGCTAAGCACAGGAACGCACACGACTGCCTATGTTTCGACCGCAGGGATCGGCACATATACCGGCAGCTCAACTCAGCCATTTGCGATCGAGTCGCCGGGCGAGTATGGCGGAGCCTTAGATACCCCTACCAGCACGACTACAACGAACTATCTCGGCCTGGGCGGCGATAGCGGAAGCACCAGTGCAGTTTCTTTAACCCTCACGAATCCCGTCTCCTATTTTGGTTTTTGGTGGTCGGCGGGAGACAAGTACAACACGGTTGCCCTGTACTCCGGCAGCACGCTTTATGGAACCTTCACCACGGCGAACCTGCTGACGTTCCTTAACAATGGAACCGGCACAATCCAAGCGAATAGCGGTGCCACCTACAACACTAGCGCCTACTTCGGCAATCCGAATCCAGTCAGCCCCAATGATTCAACGGAACCGTTCGCGTACATCAGCTTCGTTATCTCGGGCGCAACGATTGACACGATTGCTTTTTCTAACACCAGCAAGACTACATCCTTCGAGAGCGACAATCATAGCGCCATATTTTCCGGCAACACCGTCACGATTCCCTCGACATTCGTGCCCGTGGAAACCATGTCATTGGGCACTCAATCAGTGTCTGTGACCGTCACTCCGGCTTCGGCTAATGTAAAGGCGGGCGGAACGCAGCAGTTCACCGCTACGGTCGTGGGAAGCACGAACACGAGCGTAACCTGGTCGATCAGTCCTGCGACCGGAGCCGGGACAATCAGTTCGTCAGGGTTATACACGGCGCCCACAACGGTCACGACGCCGCTGGCCGTGACGATCACGGCGACCAGCGTGGCGAATACAGCCGTGAAGGCGCCGGTAACCGTAAACCTGCTAGCGACGCCGACAGTGTCTGCATGGCCGACGGCCAGCGGCATTACCTATGGGCAGGCGCTTTCATCCTCCACTCTGACCGGTGGCACTGCGTCAGTTGCAGGAACCTTTGCGTGGACGACGCCGACCACGGTTCCCAGCGGTGGTACCGCATCGCAGAGTGTGACATTCACCCCGACAGCTTCGACGAACTACGCCACGGTTGCAGGAACTGTTTCTGTGACGGTTGTCCAGGGCACGCCGGTGATCACCTTTACGAACTCCAACACGGTTGTCTACCGCACACCGCTGACTTTGGCTGCGACTTCCACCTCCGGGGTGACACCGACATTTACTGAAGCCAACGGCACGGGATCGGGAACAGTGAGCGGCACCACGTTTACCCCGACGGCAATAGGCACGGTGACAATCACGGCCAGTGTCACAGCAACCACCAACTACAAGGCGGGGACGGCGACCCAAACCGTAACCATAAGCGCGGCGACTCCGACAGTCACAGTGACTTCGACATCGGGCGCCTACGGCACCCCGTTGACGTTGACGGCAACATCGACGTACCTGAACAACGGCGTAGCCACTGCGACGGGCCAGGCAGTGACCTACGCGCTGATCTCCGGACCGGCGACTCTTTCGGGCGGCGTTCTGACCTTCACCGGATTAGGTTCCGTGGTGGTGACAGGTAGTGTATCGGCGACGGGGAACTTCGGCGCCGCCACATCGGCCCATACAACGATCACGGTTGTCCAGGGCACGCCGGTGATCACCTTTACGAACTCCAACACGGTTGTCTACGGCACACCGCTGACTTTGGCTGCGACTTCCACCTCCGGGGTGACACCGACATTTACTGAAGCCAACGGCACGGGATCGGGAACAGTGAGCGCCACCACGTTTACCCCGACGGCAATAGGCACGGTGACAATCACGGCCAGTGTCACAGCAACCACCAACTACAAGGCGGGAACGGCGACGCAAATCGTGACCATCACACCCGCGCCCAGCTACACACTTACCGCTTCACCCGCATCTCTGATCATTGCCCAAGGCAATTCCGGCACATCGACCATCACGGTAACGGGAGCGAACGGATTCTCAAGCAGTGTGAGTCTCTCCGCCTCAGGCCTGCCCGCCGGAGTCACGGCCGCGTTCGCCCCCAACCCCACCACAGAAACCAGCGTGCTCACGCTGACGGCCAGCAGTACAGCTACTGTCGGAACCTCCACGGTTACTGTCACGGGAACGTCCGGCAGCCTGACCGCTTCCACCACCATTGCGCTGACAGTCATCGTACCGCCATGCACGGCCAGCGGATACGGCTACGAACGTGCAATCGTTATCGACCATACGAAGGTTCCAAACACGGATCAATTAAACTTTCCATTCCTGTTCAATACCACCGATCCGTTGCTTGCAAGCACCGCTAACAACGGCCACGTGACAAACGCTAATGGCTACGACATCATATTCACGTCCGATGCCGCGGGCCAAAATATGCTGAATTTTGAATTCGAGGAATATAACCCTGCTAACGGGCAGGTCGTTGCATGGGTCAATGTTCCCACCGTCTCGCACACGCAAGACACAGCTATCTATATGTGGTACGGCAATTCCAGCATTAACGCACCGCAGCAGAATCCGGCCGGGGTGTGGAACAGCAGTTTCAATGCCGTTTATCACCTGCAGACTACGTCTTCAAGCGTCAGCGTAGTAGATTCGACCGCCAATAATAACAATGGAATAGCCGGCAATGGTGGCAATGCTCTGCCAACCGCTACAACGGGAGTCTTCGGCACCGGCGCTGGCTCGTTCAATGGATCGCAAGCCATCTACCTGCCGCCGTTTTCTATCTCCACTTTTACCTTATCTGCCTGGGTTTACCCCACCGCTTCCGCTCACACAGGAGCCTTCTTTGCCGGCTCGAACCAAGCGTTGGAAGCACGGATGTTGCAAGACAACAACACTCTGCAATTGGTGAAAGAAAATGTCGCGGGAATGGGGGCAACCTCGAGTCCACTGAACATCGATGGCTGGAATCATGTGGTGATCAGCTACGACGGCAACACGGCCAGCTTTTACATCGACGGGATTCCCAGCGGGACCAGCACGAGCCAGGAGTCATTTGCATCGGGAAATTATTTTATCGGAGAGGCTGGTAACGGGGAAAACTTCATCGGCAGCATCGATGAGTTGCGTCTGTCCGATTCGGTCCGGTCCGGCGATTGGATTGCCACTGAGTATAACAATCAAAGCTCGCCTTCCACGTTCTACACAGTGTCCAATGAGAGTGTTGCCATCATCCCGGCTCCTGCTTTCCTTTACGCATCGCAGACCCAGCAATTCACGGCAACGCTCATGAACACCTGTCCTGGTGCCGTGACCTGGTCCGCAGTCCCAAGCGGACTAGGCGTGCTGACCTCGAATGGCTTCTATACTGCTCCCGCAAGCATCACTTCGCAACAGGCGGTCACCGTCACAGCGGCAAGTCAGGCAAACTCCGCTGTGTCGGGTTCAGCGACAGTGTGGTTGCTCCCCGCCTCGGCTACAGGCCCCGCAGGCACGCTATTCAAGATCGCCGGACCCGGCTTTGGAAGCGCTGAAGGAAGCAGCAGCGTTACTGTCGGCGGACTCCCAGCGGTAGCGTTGACATGGAGCGATGCGCAGATCCAGATCCAAATCCCGAGCGGCACCGAGATCGGCTATCAGAATGTGGTAGTGACAGTCGGCGGCCAGGTCATCGCAAATGTGATTTTCAATGTGACCCCAGGATTGGTTGGCATAACACCTTCCCCTGCAGGAAACTGGGCATCGGTGGCTATCAACACGTCGGGACAGCAGGCGCCTCTGATCTTTAACGGCACCGCGGGACAACTGACGAGTGTCTTGTTTAGCAACTCCAACTTTAGTGGTCCGTGTGGTTCGGCCACTGCGACTATCTTCAACCCTGATGGAACAACGCTCGTTTCAACAAATATGTTCGACTGCGTATCCACTGACTACAACCATTTCCAAAATCCTATTGCTCTTCCGACAACTGGAATTTATACGCTGATGATCGCTCCGCTACCCGGATCGACGGGGAGCACCAATTTCGAATTGGCTCTCTTCAACAACCAACTAGGCACAATCACGCCCGGAGTTCCTTTGCCGATCCCCCTCGCCATGCCGGGGCAGCAGGAGTATCTAACCTTCGGTGGCACGACGGGCCAGACGGTCAGCATGCAATTTTACAACTACAACTTCAATGGTGGTTTTGCCAACCTGGACGTGACCATAAAGAACCCGGATGGCACACCGCTGGCTTCAAGCTCCCTATGCAGTCGAGGAACGAGTTGCCAAAACTTGAGCCTGAATCCCACCACTCTGCAGCAGACAGGGACATACACCGTACAGTTATCGCCGGAGCAGGGAATGACCGGCACTGCGACCGCATTGCTCACGTTGATTGGCCCGCCGAATCCGGTGGCATTGAAAGTCGATCTTGTGCCGTCGAAGTCGCTGTTGGGTAGCCCGGTGGTAGTCGACGTTTCACTAACTGCGAAGAACGGTGCGGTGCCAACAGGATCGGTCACTTGCTCCGGACCAGACGTGGAATCGTTCTCCCCCATAAGCTCAGCAGGCACTGGAGTACTTCAACTGAATGGTCTTCCACCAGGAATCGACCCGATCGTTTGTTCGTATATCAGCAGTAACGCGAACGCCTTCCAGGACGCCGTGTCTGCCCCGGTGACCGAGTCCGTAGTTGCCTCGCCGACTGCAGGGACGGTGAGCATCTCACCCGGGAGTGCATCGCTCTATGGAGGTCAGACGCAGCAGTTCAGCGCCAGCGTTGCCGGCATCGCCAACCAGGGGGTGAATTGGACCATCAGCCCCTCAGGTTCCGGTAGTATCAGCGCCTCAGGATTGTATTCAGCGCTACCCACAATAGCCACCCAACAGACAGTAACAGTCACGGCAACAAGTCAGGCAAATACAGCTCAATCGGCTTCAGCAACGCTCACACTATCCCCCCCGTCTTGCGGGTCAAATGGGTATAGCTTCGAACGTCCAATCGTTATTGACCACACGAAGATTCCCAATACGGATCAGGCGAACTTCCCGGTCCTCGTTTCGGGCACCTATCCGTTCCTTGCGACGGTTGCAAATGGCGGTCGGCTACAAAACCTGTACGGCTACGACGTCGCATTCTCGTCCGATGCGGCAGGTCAGAGCATGTTGAATTACGAGATCGACAGTTATAGCGGTACGACAGGAACAGCCGCGTATTGGGTCCGTGTCCCCTCCCTGTCCCACACCGTAGATACGACGATATTTGTTTGGTACGGTAACCCGAGCATCAATGCAAGCCAGGAGAACAGGACCGGCGTATGGGCGAATGGTTATGACGCAGTGTGGCACTTTGGGACACCGGGAACTCTAAGCACAGTCGATTCCACGGCAAACGCGAACAATGGTGTTAACCACGGCGTTGTGCCGGCAACCGGGATCGTCGGAGGTGCTGGCACGTTCAATGGGACTGGAAACACATTTCTCGATATTCCTTCGAGCGCCTCCTTCAAACCTGCAACAGCACTCACGCTTGAAGCTTGGGTAAACATGGATGGACCGACCAACTGGCCCTACATTTTTTCACTGGATTACGCAGGGAACGGGAGTTGGAACTCTCCCTGGGCCTCGTACATTCTCGGTTTCACCGGCAATACACTTGAACCTGATTTCGGCACGGCAGTCAGCGGCGATTGGACCGCGGCAGAAAACTCCACAAGCATATTTGCCAACCAGTGGAACCACATCGCGGGGACCTACGACGGTTCGAATCTCAACATCTACGTCAACGGTGTGCTCCTCACTACAGCGCCGCAGAGCGGGCCGATAGACTACGGAGCCAGCCAGGATCTGGCCATCGGAACAAACTCGCCATATGGCTCCTCATATGCTGTCAATGGACTCATTGATGAAGCGCGTATATCTTCGGTTGCACGCTCTGCAGACTGGATCGGAACCGAACACAACAACCAAAGCTCGCCTTCGTCGTTCTACGCACTGGGCTCGGAAAACAGCATGGTGGTTAGCCCATCAATTGCAAATCTCTATGCGGGTCAGAGCCAGCAGTTCTCGGCAGCAACTGCGTGTGGCGTCGACGTGCTCTGGTCGATGACGGGTGCGCAAGGTTTACTTACCTCCAGCGGTACCTATACAGCTCCTGCCACAATTTCCGCACCGCAGACTGTGACCATCACGGGAACCAGTCAAGGAACTCCGCCTTATTCGGGCACTGCCCTCGTAACGTTGTTACCCGCGCCCGCGCATCCAATCATCACTCTCAGTGCGCTCGCTCAGCCGCCTTATGTGACTGGAACCACACTGACGTCTGCCGCGACTTTGATGACTCGCGAAGGTGTACCAATCTCTGGCGAACCTGTGACATTCACAGTCTTGGGCGCAAACAGCACCTCCGGCAGCAGCGTCACAGATGCCAATGGCATCGCGGCCTATACGTACACTGGCGCAATAAACGGTAGCGACACGATCACGGCTACGGCAACAGTCAGCGGCGAACAGGTGACCTCGAATATTGTCTCCGCTGTCTGGATTGTGCCCACGCAGCCAATCTCGACATCGACGATCACCGGGGCATTCTTTCTGACACAATCTCCATACACTTTTTCGCTCTCCCAGACACCCGTATTCGTCCAGACCTTCCCTAGCATTGATTTCGATCCGCCGGCGGGAACCATCCCGGGCACCCCATCGGGCGTTGACAATAACGCGCGCCCGTTTACAGAAGTTGTCACAGACGCGTATGGGAATTTTCAGAGCGCTATCGTCGCCGAGGGGAATGGATATCAGGCCGGCATTAACAACTCAGTCGGCCAAATGGAAGAATTCCAGGTTGTCTTCACGGGCTCATTCACGGTGACCACCGCTGGCAACGTCGTATTCAGTTATTACGACGACGATTACTTCCAATTGGGAATTGGCAATGGGGCCACCGCCGAAAGCACCTCTCGTGTGACCTTGCCTTCCCTTACTACGTTTGAGCAATTACCCATCATAGGCGGGGATGATCTTTCAATCCAGGGCGCGCCTCCGATTATTGTCTATTTCCCCGCTCCGGGCACCTATCCTTTCGAGATTGATTACTTCGAAGCCGACCCCGGCTCTTCTTTAGGCATGGTGCTTACCTCCAGTGCTTCGAGCCCAGTCGGCATTCCGCAGACCGGCTCGCTGACCCTCTCGCCAAGTTCCGTAAGCCCGCTCCCAGTCGGAGGCCAACAGTCCTTCTCCGTGCTGGCAACTGACGCCACAGGCACACCGGTGCCGAATCTGGGCATCAGTCTTCTTGTTACCGGTGCGAATGAGATCACTCTGACGGGAATTACCAACGCCACTGGTCACGCAACGTTCAATTATCAGGATGTGGAACCGGGCACTGATTCTGTCCAGGCCGCAGCATTCATCAACGGCATGTTCAACCACTCCGACAGTGTGAGTGTTCCGTGGACGCTTCCCTCAGCTACATCCGGTGGCAGCGGCACCCTCAACATAGGCATTACAGCCGACAGCGCCATTACGCTGCAAAACGCTCTGCAACTAACCGGCACCGCAACCGATTCCAGCCTGCCTGTTGGGATCAATCCTACTGTTACATGGAGCCAGATCAGCGGCCCCGGCACCACAACCTTTTCCGCCCCCAGCCAGCTATCCACTACTGCCGCCTTCAGTCAGCCCGGAACCTACGTCGTGCAGTTGAGCGCCACCGACTCGTACAACAGCGGTGCGGTACCGTGGACGGTTGTCGTGAGCCCCAACCCCGGCTCTGATCAAGGATGGGTGGCAAGCCCGATCAACGGTTCCACCGTTACGGGAATCGTCCCAATCTCGCTTGCACCGGGAGTTACTCTCCAGAGCGGCGGCGTCTTGAGCTATTACCCAGCCAACAACCCAAACAATCCAATAACCCTGAGTAGCAATGTGCCCACGTCCAATCAGATCGGCACGTTCGACACCACGATGCTGCCGAACGGCTCCTACTGGATTCAGCTTCAGGCCACCGATACGACCGGAAACTTCCAGTACAGCCTTGTCCTCGTCACTGTTGCCGGCAACTACAAACCGGGCCGCGTCACGGCAACGGTGACGGACCTCGTCGTCCCCGCCACCGGGCTCGCCATCAACATCCAGCGCACCTACGACAGTCTCAATGCCGCCACAAGCGGAGACTTCGGCTATGGTTGGAATCTCGGCATCAACACCAACCTGACAGTAGACAACTCTGGCAACGTGACCTTCACGCTTGCAGGCCAGCGCAGGACCTTCTACCTCACGCCGCAATCAAATGGATTCCTCCCCTACGACGATGTCGTCTACACTCCCGAACCCGGCTTCTACGGAACGCTTACCGAGTCCGGGTCAGGCTGCTCCGGCAACCTTGATTTCGTGGTCCCCGACGGCTCCCTTTGGATCTGTGCGAGTGGCGGGGTTTTCACACCACCGGGCTACATCTACACCGATTCCACCGGCACCTCATACACAATGAATGCCACCGGAAACCTGCAATCCATCCAGGATCGCACCGGCAACACCCTCACCATCACCCCCGGCGGCATCACCAGCGCAAACGGCCTCACCGGCGCAACCGGCCTCAGCGTACCCTTCGTGCGCGATGGCACCCACAACAACCGCATCACCGAAATCGACGATCCGCAGGGCAACAAGTACGTCTACGGATACGACACCGCCGGCAACCTCACCTCCGTCACCTACCCGACGGCTGCATCGTCTGACCCCTGCTCCGGCGCCACCGGGTCGAACATCACTGAATACGCCTACCATACGGAGCTGCTCTTCCCGTACAACCACCTCTACGCGGGCGGCACGGATAGCCGAGGCTGCGCCCTGCCAACCTCAACGTACTTCCCCGCAAATACTCACGACACCAATAACAATTCTCTGACTGGCCGGTTAGAAAGCGTGACTGACTCCCTCCGTCACACCACCACCTACAGTTACCTGATTGCTGACAACTCCACCGGCGTCGGGAGCACCTCGACCACCACCATCACCTATCCGCAAGATCCCGCGGACGGAAACGGTGCTGTTGACCAGGCCACCATGGTCTACGACGCATACGGCATGCTGCTTTCCTCTACCGATCCACTGGGCAACACCACCAGCAATACCTACGACGCCAACCACAACCTCATCGCCGTCATCGACGCCATGGGCCAAAAAACCACCTACACCTACGACGCCAGCGGCAACAAGACCTCATCCACGTACCCGGCCACGGGCACGGGCCACAACACCACCAGCACCACGGTTTACAACGCGTACAGCGAGCCCACGCAGACAACCGACGAACTGGGCAACGTGCGCCTCTTCAACTACGACGTCAACTTCAATCCGCAGTCCGTCACAGATTCCATCGGCACCCTGTCCAGCTTCCTCTTCAATCCCAACCAGACCCTGCAGGCCGGAGCCATCGGCTTTGACATCGCCGCAAACCCCGCCCAGGCAAGCCAGTTCACCTACGACGGCAACGGCAACCTGGCCAGCCGCACTGATGCTCTAGGCCGCACCACGTCCTACATCTACAACTCGCTGGGCCAGAAGACATCCATGACCACGCCCACACCGGGCGCTCTGGTAGGCGGCTCCTCCTCCACCACCAACTACCAGTACGACAACCTGGGCAACCTCACCCAGACCGCCGCCCCGCTCAACAGCACCACCAGCTCCACATACGACGCCAACGGCAACAAACTCACTGACACTGTCGCGGTGAATAGCACGACGAACAACACAACCACCTACCACTACGATGCCCTCGGCCGGCTCATCGAAACCGACTATCCGTCGAACTCAACCACGCCGGCCACCAAAACCACCAAGACCTACGACTTCCGCAACAACGTCATCGACGACACCGATCAGGCCAACAACGTCACCCACCATGTCTACGACCTGGCCGGCCGCCTCACATCGGTCGTCCACGGCTACACCTCGTCAGCTCCCATCACCACCTCTTTCACCTATGACAACGACGGCCGCAAATTGACCGAAACGGACCAGGCCACCGGCAACACCACCACCTACACCTACGACAACAACGGCCGCATGACCAGCATGTCCGGCCCCAAGGGTAACTTCACCTACGGCTACGACGACGCCGGCAACCGCGTCTCCGTCGCCGACGGCAAAGGCCAAACCACCTTCTTCAAATACGACGCCCGCAAGCGGCTCATCGAGACCGATTACCCCGACGACACTTCCGTCAAAAATCTCTACGATGGCCCCGGCAATCTCCTCGAAACTATCAACCAGGATGGCCGCGTCATCAAGTACACCTACGATGCCGCCAACCAGTTGAAGACCGTCGTCCAGGAGAATGCTCCCAGCGCCGCTCCCTTCAACACCAACTCCTACGGCTACGACGACCTGGGCAACCTCACCGGCCTCACCGACGAGCGTGGCGACACCACCCAGAATGCCTACAACCAGCTCTCGGAACTGACCCAGAAAACTCTCCCGGCGTCCACCACGCTCACCGAGACGCGCAACTACGACTATGCGGGCAATCTCACCCAGCTCACCCACTTTGACACCTACACCACCACCTACACCTACGACGCCCTCAACCGCCTCACCGGCCGCTCCTCCAACTCGCCCCACGCCGAGCCCGCGGTCAGCTTCACCTACACCGCCACCGGCAAGTACCTCACCTCCACGGCGCAGGACGGCACCGTACACTATACCTATGACGCTCTTGACCGGTTGATCACCAAACAGACGCAGCAGGAAGGCACTCTGAGTTACCATTACTACTCAACGGGCAAGGTGGAAAGCATCCAGTCCTCCAACACAAGCGGCGCCAACGTCAGCTACACCTACGACGATCTCAACCGGCTCAGTACGGTGGTCGATAACCGTCTGCCCGGCAGCAACCCCACCAACTACACTTACGACAATGCCAGCAACGTGGCCACGGTCGCCTATCCCAATGGATTGACTTCCACCTTCAGCTACGACGAACTGAATCGGCTCACGGGGCTTTCCACGCCTCCCATTGCCAATTACGGATACACGCTGGGCCTCACCGGCAACCGCACCGGGTCCACCGAGCTGAATGAGGCGACTCAAGCGACTGGCCGCACGCTGCAGTGGGGCTACAACGGCATCTACCAACTCACCAACGAAACCATCACCGGCGACCCGGCCAACAACGGCAATAACAACGGCAGTGCCACCTATACGCTTGACGCGGTAGGCAACCGCACCGGGGATACCTCCACGTTCACCGGCTTCACTCCCGTCTTCGGCAGTTACAACCTCAACGACCAGCTTTCCGGGGAAACCTACGACAGCAACGGCAACGTAACCCGCACTGCCAACGGCAACAACTACATCTACGATTCCGAAAACCACATGATCTCCATGTCGAACAGCACTACTTCAATCTCGATGAAGTACGATGCCTTCGGCAACCGCGTCTCGAAGACGGTGACCAACACCAGCGGAACTACAACCACGCAGTACCTGGTCGAAGATGACGTGAATCCGACAGGCTATCCGCAAGTTTTGGACGAGTTATCCGGAACGATCGTCGCACGAACCTATACTTACGGGTTGCAGCTTATCAGCCAGGACCGGATCGCCAACAACGCATTGAGCTACTACCAGTACGACGGCGGCGGCGTGCGCCAGTTGACCAACTCCATCGGCCAAGTCACGGACAGCTACGAGTACGACGCCTTCGGCAACAGCTTCACCACACAAGGCACAACGCCCAACAACTATCTATACCGCGGCGAACAATACGACTCCGACCTCGGCCTGTATTACCTCCGCGCCAGATACTACAACACGATGACGGGTCGCTTTGTGAGCAGAGACCCAGAGAACGGTGTACCCAACACCCCGAAGACACTGCATAAGTACGCTTACGCTGGCGGCGATCCGATCAATGCGGCTGATCCAACCGGTCACGAGACATTGACAAAATATGCAGCGATAGTCGCAATTACAGCTACAACTTCTGCTGCTGTGGCCTGCGTTGGGATAGCTGCGTTACACGAATATTACGCTGATCGAAAGGCAATGGCATGTATTGCACTGTGTAGTACTAGCGCATCCTGGGATAAGGGGCTATGTGTGGCGGCATGTACGGGAGGGGCACCTACTTCACCTACCTGCCATATTCCGGGTTTAGGCGGCGGCACGGGCGGCGGTGGCAAGTAGTAATGGTTGGTAACGGTTTTGGAGGAATTTCATGAGCGCAAACAAACCAAATGTAAAAGCAATTGCAAGTGATCGGGTCAAAGAGTTTGAGAGTGCGGCGAAAATCCTGCTTATGGCGGTGGCGATCTTGACAGCGGTAGCGGGAGCGTATTGCATCGCGATTGATGCAATCCACTACCACTATGCGCTGAAGCGGTTCAACGCCTGTACAACCCTTTGCTCTTCAACGCCGGTGAGTGGACCCGGAGAGTGTGTGCGGCTTTGCTCGGGAGGCCCGTTGACTCCTACAACTTCGCCTTTTGCGTTTTGGTTGCCCATATGGATTATCGGGGTGGTGGGTTTTGCGTATCTCCAGATAAGGGTGTACTTTCTTCAAAAGCAAGGTACCCCACCGGTTGACGGGTGGCCCAAGTCCACATAACCCATAAGTCCGGCGGGTGGGCAGGTGGCCCGGTGATCAGAATCGGAATGAGCCGTAAAAAGCTGTGCCCGTTCATCACAGTTTTATCGTGATGAGCGGGTCTTCGAACCAAACCGCAAGAGGGAGTCTTTCGACGGAGACCACCAACAATAAGACGGTCACCACCGCGGGAGTCACCACCACCACGCAGTACCTGGTCGAGGATGACGTAAACCCAACCGGCTACCCGCAGGTGCTCGATGAGTTGACCGGGCCGATTGGGTCGGCAGCAGTGACGCGCACGTATACCTATGGTCTGCAGCGCATCAGCCAGGATCAGATTGCCGGCAACGTATTGAGCTACTACCAGTACGACGGCGGCGGCAGCGTGCGCCAACTCACCAACTCCGTTGGCCAGGTAACCGACAGCTACGAGTACGACGCCTTCGGAAATTCGTTCACGAAGGTTGGAACGACGCCGAACAACTACTTGTATCGCGGCGAGCAGTACGACTCGGATTTAGGCCTCTACTACCTCCGCGCCAGATACTACAACCCCGCTACCGGTAGGTTCTTGAGTCGCGATCCGCTTGACGGCCAGCAAATCGATCCCAAGACTCTCCACAAGTACCTTTACGCCGGTGGCGATCCAGCGAATTCATGGGATCCGAGCGGACGGGAGTCGCAGATAGAAACGATAAATACCACTTCAGAATTAAGATCCACTACCGAGATTGCGCTGGAAAAGGCATTTAGAAAGCAGCTACCGAAGATAATCTGTACGGCTGTAATAGCTGCCATTAAATACTATTGGGGCAAGTATATACCCATTGACTCCCCAGATGACCTATTGGAAATTCTCAAAGACACCTGCAAAGACCTTTTTAGCGAATAGGAAAGGGAAACGGATGACTCTGACGAAAACTAATCGACCGGCAGATGGTTACGTGAGCGCGCTACTGAATATTCTGATGGTCATCGTGTCTATTCTAGCGGCATCATCTGTAACGGAATCGGCATTCCAATTTGGACGGTGGAAGAGTCTCGCTATCGTAATTGGCGGATCGCTTCTACTAATCGGAGAACAGATCATTCGATGGAGGACAGGGGAAAGTCGAAAAAGCGAATCATATGAACCACGGATGCTTAGGCATTTATCAATAGTTGCATGGACGTTAATGGTGATTCAGCTTGGTGGTGTAAACGCTCTTTATCCTTCCATGCAAACTAGAAGTTATCCGTTATGCATTCTGATAAGCGCAGCCGCATATGCGATTGTTGCCCGTAATGTGGTTTCTTTCGTGAAGAATCGCCAGCCAAGAAAAAGCTCGATGAACACAGATAGCAAATCCACACGGGAGCAATTCCAACAATATATCAAAGAGATGAGCACTTCGAAGAAAACTCTGCTGCTTCTGGGCTACATCATAGATTGCTCTATGTGCATACTTGTGACCACACAATACTGCTTTTATAACACTTCGTTTATTAATTGGAATATATGGGTAGCTACATACCTCTGGCTAAACGCATTCATTGGTTGGTTAAGCCTGTTTCCCATATTGTTAATAACCTTAGGAGGAAAAAGGTCGGGGCAGGTAGCCCACTCATCCCGGTAGGCAGGTGGGGCAGGTGGCCCGCAGATCAGCCCTCCGAAAACCACATGATCTCGATGTCGAACACCACCACTTCAATCTCGATGACCTACGACGCCTTCGGCAATCGTGTCTCGAAGACCGTGACCAACACCAGCGGAACTACAACCACGCAGTACCTCGTCGACGATCTCAACCCCACCGGCTACCCGCAGGTGGTGGATGAGTTAGTCGGCCCCATCGGGTCGGCGGCCGTTCAGCGCACGTATACCTACGGCCTGCAGCGCATCAGCCAGGATCAGTACATCAGCAACGCATGGCTCCTGAGCTACTACCAGTACGATGGCGGCGGCAGCGTACGCCAACTCACCAACTCCGTCGGGGCGGTTACGGACAGCTACGAGTACGACGCCTTCGGCAACAGCTTCACCAAGCAAGGCACCACGCCCAACAACTACCTCTACCGCGGCGAACAATACGACTCAGACTTTGGCCTCTACTACCTCCGCGCCAGATACTACAACCCCGCTACTGGAAGGTTCCTCAGCCGCGATCCGGAAGAGGGAAAGCCAACCGATCCGAAGACCTTACATAAATACCTCTATGTTGGTGGAAATCCGATTCGATTTGTTGATCCGCTTGGGAAAGATGCTGAAGAAGTCGGCTTATCAACCACAAAGATATCGTTGGCCGCTGTAGTTGATCTTGGAGCAGAGGTGACTGTAGTCGGAACGGCGGAGATAACGGAGGGTACGGCAACCTTTTATGTTGAACTAATTGAAGGAAAAATGGCAAACCCCTTCAGTGTCATAAACATATTCACATCGGCAGCAACGGCGTTGGGCGCATCGAACCTGTATATAGTTGCATCCTTTGCGAACGAGGCCTTACAGACGATCGCGATTCAACGCTATGGTTTCGTAACAATCAATGGGGTCGAAGTGTGGTGGAGTGCTCTATAGGCGTCCGCGAGAGGAGCAAGAGAAAATGAAGTTAGCGTGGTGTTGGCGTTGTAAGGCGAAGGTACCGATGCTGGATGAACAGGAGTTTGCACTTGTCGAAGACGCCTATAGAGAGGGAACATTCAAAGTAAAGCTTGCGCGAAGGCTCGATGACCGCTCGCTCCGTGAGGAGGACGAGGCGACAATCCTCGGCACGGTTGCCCCGCGGTACCACCAGATTACGGGCTCCTCCGGTGAAGTTCCACGAGATGTTCTTAAGCATCGCCTTTCGCTAGTAGGTCCGGCCTGCGAGAGCTGCGGCAAAGAGCTCCGGACGCCGCTCGCCAAGAAATGCGTTGAGTGCGGCCATGTGCGTGATTCTGGCATCCTGGAGTCCTCGACTGTGGGCACGTAGGCATTTTTTCATTCCATCATCGGCTCTCAGGCTGCCTTCCTGAAGCCCGCGCTGCCTTTGGCATCGGCAGTAGGGGTGACACGTCATCCCCAATTGGGTAGCTGTGGAGCGCCCTTGGCGCTCCGGTGTTTACGTGCGTGAACATGTTGAGGATCAGCAACTTGGCTCGGTGGCGTTTGCAGGCGTAAACGCGGGTTTACG
>Ga0302188_10001767_pt1 | contig 16617 bp, 12 predicted proteins | sample II_Bog_E2_1_FD_198783 | JGI IMG/M metagenome (GOLD analysis project Ga0302188, IMG submission 198783) | Peat permafrost microbial communities from Stordalen Mire near Abisko, Sweden - II_Bog_E2_1 | ecosystem: Environmental > Terrestrial > Soil > Wetlands > Peat | place: Sweden: Abisko...
AACCCCAACCCCAACCCCAACCCCAACCCCAACCCCAACCCCAACCCCAACCCCAACCCCTTGTTCGATAATTGTTATTCGATATGAATTTATCAGCAAAATGATTCTTAGTTTAACTCGACATAGTTCCATTTTAGTTTTCAATAATTGATTAGCTTATGTTGTCATTTTAATACCAGTTATTCTAATGCTAATAAATTTATGTATAGGAAAGCAGCTCTCAAAAAGAAAAGATAAGAGTCCTTTATTTTATAGCAGAATATTACTGAAAGAGGTATACCGCGCTATGATGCTCTCAGAGATCCACATCTTGATGGCTACTTCTGTAATCCTAAAATCAAAAAGAATCTCAGACAAACAGGAGTAATATAAAAAAAACAAAGATTTTCGCTTAATCACCTAAAAAATATTATATCATAAAAGACTAAAGGGCCTTTGTCTTTTCGTATGAGATAAAACAGACAAAAAAGTTTAAATAAATCAGCACATCTGCTCCTTAATAATGATAGAAAGGTACCAATTCTGTAGATCCAAACTTAAGCGAAGCACGAATTGGGTAACGATAGTATTCCTCACCGAAAAATATATGTTAGCCATAAGTAAAGCAAATAAATTTGATGCTCTTCTTTTTATTATTGTTTTTTATACAATATGAATTAATCCAAAGAACATTTAAACGCCATTTTACGTATTTTCAAAGTAAGTTGAATATCTATTGCTTTCAATATAGTTATCAGTTGTGCTATATTTGTATATAAAAATGTAGCAAGGAACAGAAAGGCATTAGTAATCAATGGATGACTTAGCGACCGCATGGTTAAAATTCTGTTAATAGGCAACTCTGGAGTAGGCAAAAGCGCACTCTTACTCCAATATAATGATCATAAATTTGCTTACAATTACTACAATACCATCGGCGTCGATTACGTATATTACTTAACAAGTAGAAAATTAAGTACTTGACAGTGAGAGGACAACAGATTAAATTACAAATTGTAAATCCAACGATATTTAGTGGGACACAGCGGGTCAAGATCGATTCAAAACTATCACAAGTAGTTACTATCGCGGTGCCAATGGCATAGCCATTATTTACGATATCACAGATCGCTCCAGTTTTGATCATGTCCGCAGTTGGTTGGAGTAAATTGATAAATATACGGACTCTCGCATTAAAAAGTATATTGTCGGAAACAAATGCGATCTGTAAGAAAAAAGGCAAGTATCTCAATCAGAGGCGGAAGATTTTAGTAAATAATGATACATGTAGCAACTCGTCTGAATATTCCCTTTCGTTAGACTTCAGCTCGTCTAACCACAAACGTCAACTAACTATTTTAGGATCTATTGGAGAGAATTTTATTCGCAGAGGGTCAAAGTCAAACCCAGCATTCGGAAAAAGCGATTCAAGAGTAGAAACATCCAAAAAATTAACCATTCGAGATTAAAAAACTAATGAAGGAACAAAAAAATGAATAACGGACATGCTGCTCCATCTATTGATATTATCTTGAAGACTGCAGTTATACCTCCATTTTCAATTATCACTATCCCATCCAATTCGACTTTAGACTACCTCTGTTGGGTCGAATTTATACATTATTAAAACAGCCTTAAAATTAATATGATCTTCTCCCACAATTAAAAATTAAATGCTGCTTGGATCAGGCAAGTTGGTCAAGATTTTGCTCGATCATCTTAAAATGTTGGTAGTCTGGATTTTTCTAACCAACAATATCTCCCAGAATACTCAAACAGACTTTCAAACATTCTCTGGCTTTTAATGCCTCTTTCACGTTGGCATATACTCTTCCAAGATTTCCCATAGCCAAAGCGGACCAACGATTATGATCAGAACCATACAACCGTTTGTAAAGGCTAAGAGCCTCGCCAAAATCGTCAATTGCTTAGTTTTGCTGTCCCGAAAAGCTTTGTGAAATACCTCTTAGGCACAAAAGATCTCCTTTTTCCCGAGTTTACTTTTTGATCACAACTTGTTCATGATGGTGGAGTAAACTTAAGGCTTTAGTAAAATCTTCAGTCGCTAAATGATAGTTTTATCGTTTGTATTGAATTTATCCAAAATTTTTGACCACAAGAGCAAGCTAATAGTGATGATCCTCATCAATATTCTCATAAATATTTTTAGCTTATTTTAAATTGGAGTCGGCATCGGTCAAATACTTCTCTTGATGATCGAAATCCTAAAAAGAAGCTTGTTTCAAATAATTGTATCCCTTCTCACGATAAATCAAGGCTGTTAATAACTTTGCCTGGTCATTTAATTGTTATTTTTTGCGAGCAATTGCTAAGCACTCATCCAAAATGTTATCAGAAGCATTGAATTCTCCTGACTAGGTCTCTAATTTTGCTTCTTTAATGCGCATTCTACACCACTCCAAGGATTATTTTCCATCTACTCTAAATATAAAAATGATAACTTTGAAACTGTGTTGGATGCTGTGGCAGCTAAAGTTTTAGCATGCTGGTATTAATTTTTTTAGCTATGCACTTTGGAAAGGCCTTATAAGCTCCAAGCTAGGTCTAAATCATGCTAAAATTCATAATATTTTGAACAATCTATAGCTTTTTTATAATAAGTTTAGGCTTGGCCAAGTACTCCTTCTTGAATTTATTGTTCGCCCATAGCACGATAAATTTTAGCTGCTCTTTTGGCATAGTTGCATGAGCCTATCTTAGCAACAAATTACTTTCGAATTATCCTCGACAGTTGTCAATCAATGCTAATTATAAAAGAGCATTTGCTTTGCCAGAATTATCTGTGCTCGATTCAATTAACTCATATCCTTATTAATATTATTTCTTCCATTCATTCCACAATCCTAAGCGCATATAGGCCCAGCTGATTGCTAATTTTGTTGCTGAAGCCATCAAAGGAGTAGGTCGTGATATATGCTGCATAGAATTCAAAAGTTAAGTCATATTCTGATAAGAATAGTCACTTGAAGGCAATTTTGATTTTATTTATGCGATGCTAACTCTTTGCTCAGAAGGAGCAATCATGGCCTAGATTAGCGCTATAATCGGAAATTTCGGAGAATATATTTTATTTTGCTGAAGGAAGAGTTTCCTATCGAGGGGTTGTGCCAAATAAAAGGAGCAAAGCAGAGTTAATCCGAGAGAGTAAACATCACCTTGCAAAAGATTAATTTCTGATTGATGGCTCAATTCAGGGGCATTAAAATTACTTTAAAACCGAATTTTAGAGGAACTGTAGTTTCCTTCTCCTTTGAAGCAGTTGGAATATGATCCGAGTAAATAGCAATTCTTTTTGGCTGAAAAATACACGTTTGAGGGTCGAATATCATTATGGGAGATTCCAGCTTCATGCAAGGCAGATAATCCTTAAACTAAATCACGAGTAAGCTTTTAAAATTCATCCAAACTCCAATCCCATTTATTCTTGCGGCGAAACGCAATCACTTGATTTAAATTAGCATCAATTTTTTACATTACGATGATTTGACTATTTTGTTCTTAGAGAGAATCGATACCTGTGTGGATAGCATAACTTTCAATAAATTTATGGAGATTTGGAGTTGGAAACGTAGAAATTAATTCTGAAAAATGAATTTCACAGATAATATTGGCATATGAGTGGGTCTCATCGCTTTGGAATGGTCTAATCAGTATTGATTCTTCCTTATTATTGGTAGCGGCCGCAAAAACCCATCTTTAAGTGACTTAGTCATCTTCAAAAATATTTTAAATCACAATATCTTCTGTTTTGACATCAAACGCATCTTTTAACACTGTGAATACTTCAGTTTCAACCTGAAGTTCCTCTTTATAGGGTTAAAGAACGTTGATAACGTATCGAGTCATCCTTCCAGTATGTTTATGGAGGAGTTACCCAAATTTTCTGAAGGGAGGTACATATTTTATTGGAAGAGGAGGATTTTAAGACCTGACTAAACTCTCATCCATGGAGGATGTTTGTATTTTGGCATCAGAGTTACCCATATCCGCTCTGTTAATATTTAAATATGAATCAATAAAATCATATCTTGAATACAGTACATAATCAAAAATTAACCTATTAATTATTAAAATCCATTTTTTATTTTTGGAGCATAAATTTTGGGATTGGAAAGGAATAAACATAAAAACTCATATAAATAATAAAGATGATCATTTTTTATTTATGTGACGGCCTTTACGCTTCAGTAGCAGCTTTAGCCTTCCATAATATCTGTTTTTGATTTGGTTATCAGTCCGATTTTGCATTTCTTGCTGAATGGTTTTCCATTGAGTTCCATGCTTATTTATTAACTCAAGTATTTTCATATCCTCCTCCAAAGACCATTGATCCTTTTTGATGTCTGGTCGAAGATAATTAAGGTATTTGTCCCTAAGTTGCTTCCACGTTCGATCTATATACTATTTTATTTACTTGGAAAGTATGATAAAAATTGCTTCCATTCCTATCCATATCGTTGAACGAGTTAACAGAGCTTTGACTATTCTTCAGGAGCCCATTTTTATCTTGCTTAGGATTGCAATCTTCGAAATCGACTGTAACACATTTTTAAGGTACGATTAGGCATGTGGTTTTCAATTTATCTCCAAGGAATATTTTGAATCATAACTAACTACAATAGAAGTTAGTCTTAGGCAGTGGTCCAAGTGTTGCTTTTCTTCTAATAGCCGGCCTCTAAGAGTTCTTCCTTGGAAAGTTAAAGTCGTTATGAAATTTGAGTTGCTTGAATATCTGGCAGCGGTTTAATTTCCAATTAAACTTCTGCTGGAAAAGTCTAATTTTGAATGTCTGATTGAGATGTGATATAGTAAAGTGTTGGGAAAGGGTAATTAGGCAATAGATAGTAGGTTAACTGATTCATGATAAATTTAATATGATTATAACACAGCTTTCTAAATAAATTCAGCCATGACAGATAAACTTTCAAAAACTATTTAAACACCCTCAAACAAAAAGATTTTTCGCTCTGGAAGGCATGGCGATGTTTTTTTCATTTAACTATTAAATAAAACCCATTTGCAAATCAGGTTATTTACTCAAAAATATCATTTATCAAATACCAAGCTCAGAAGCATGAAAATAAGACCGTTTTTAGAGCCATCATGCCAAAATGTTTACATTTTTGCTCTTTTTAAAATATCGAATATTTTTGTAGTTTGATCATATGATCAAATTATTCGGAGAGCATTAATTAATTATGCATGATATGAATCACAAAGTTAAAATTTTATTGATCATAATTTGCCCAGTGTATTGATCAAGCGATATTTTATTGGGAGTAAAATACAATATACAACCGTTTCCAGCTGTATCGATCAGTCTGGTCATAATATTGAAGTGATTAATTTTTATGGTCTGTTCTAGATAAGTTAACTTATAAATCGAATATAAAATTTATCTTTCAGTCAGTCGGCTTAGGATAAAATGATGCGCTCGCCACCTACCAAGAGTTTATTAAATCAGCAAATTATCTATCCTGGCCAATCGTACTAAGTTTACACTCGCTCTTCTGATGGTCGAATCTTCCATACTATAATTCCTCAGGGCACGAATACTGTGAATGAGGCAATAGAGGAAGCTGTTTGCAGTTTTAATCTTTATTATTCCTTGGAACTGGAGAATGACTTATAAGCCTATTAATTATATGCTGCCAAAACAAATGGAACTCGATACAAAGGATATCCCTCTCTTGATTCTAATCAAGAGTTGTCTGAAATAAAATTAACAAAATTTTATTTGAAACCTCCAAAGAAAAGCAGGAGATATTAACAACCCAGTTTATTAAATTCTTATCTTATGACTACCTTTGAGTTTGAGAGGCAAAACAAGAAACCTGAAAAAAAAAGTAATACAAAAGAATCATGGTGTTTATCATGTATAGTTCAATGATTGGTTCTTCCTTACATTTTAAAATATATTGAATTTGATTGATTTATCATCTGAGTTTCGGTATCACTTTACAAATTCAGAAGAACAATCTCCAATGATTTAAAATGGCTATGAAATTTTATCCTCATAAAGTAGTTATATCTAGGATACACTTTGACATTGTAGCTTTTCAAATATAGTTTATGCTACGAAAGCCTAATCAATTATAATCAATTTAAAATGATAGTACACTTGTCCCTTCTCTCAAAAATCAAAAAACCATTATTTATATAGACCAATATCACAGCTCATTCCCTCAGCAAAAGAAAAAAATATCTCACTGTTGTCACGCCCACATTCAAAGAAGATAAAAAAATAAAAACAATTCGAGAAATAAAAAATGCCGCTTTGGGGACAAAAAATTTCAACAGTATTCGTCCAATACATTAACTTGTGATTAATAAATGCTCTGTTTCTCGCTAATAAAGATAGATAACTCAATTCGCGAGACTCATTCATAGAAAGGAGAGATGTAACAAAAACAAAAAACCGATATAGATAAAGTCTCAAAGGTTAGAATGGTCAGGCGAAACAAGGGCTTCTCCTCAAGAGTTACTGTCTATGCCAATTCCTGAAACCCCCATAAATAAACTACTTTCTGAGACGAAACGTGCGCTGTATAAATGATCGATGAGCAATTTTAATATAACTTTCTGGAATTAACAACTTAATCTTTTGTGTAATAGCAGGAATCAAAATAAATAATTTATCAGTCGTTAAGATCACGCTTATACTATTTCCTAAGTTTTTCAGCAGTGGAGTGCTTTTGAGTATCAATAAAACTTTATAAAATGACTCGAATGGCCATTTTTGCATCTTGCTAATTTGTCTCTTTTCGAAGATGCATTTTGGCGTGGGCTAAGTTAAAAATAGGGTACCTTAGCAGATTCGTATCATCGACTCCATGTGGCGCACTGAAATATTCATTCCTCCGCTTTATTTACAACTTTCTCGTAATTTGAGATAAATAGCCTGTATTAAGTCTGAACTTTTTGGAGATAACTTTGGAGAGAAGTTTTCTCTTGCGTATCTGATATATTTCTTAATAAAGTCGGAATCTTTTTATAATTGTTCATTTTCTTTGTGTTTTCTTCCAATGGAGACCTCTTTGATATCATATTTATCTCGGTAGGGATGACTCTTCAGATGCTGATTAATAACAAATTAGCTGATTCTTTAATCTATCGATTCATCACACTTATCCTTTATGACGTTTAGAATATCGAAACGAGAAAGGATGGGGTCTGTTAGATTTATATTATCTTTAAAGCAAATCTTTTCATTATAACGACCACTCAACGGATTAGCAGCAGCTATCACCGAACAACGAGCATTAAGAGTAGCTACTATACCTGCTTTTGATATTGAAATGGTTTGCTGTTACATTGCTTCATGGATGGAAGTTCTGTCTTGCTCAGTCATCTTATCAAACTCATCAATGAGACAAACTCCTCTGTCTGCCAAAACTAGGGCTCCTGCCTCTAATTTCCACTCGTTAGTTTGATGATCTCTTTTAACACAAGCTGTTAATCCCACGGCTGAAGCTCCTTTTCCTGTGGTGTAAATGCATCGATGAAAAATCCTTTGCACGCTCTTTAAAAATTGAGATTTTGCGATTCCAGGATCACCTAAAAGTAAAACATTGATATCTCCTCTGGTTCGGTGATGCTGAGCCACGTTATGTTTCTACACACCTCCAAATAAGCTCATTGCTATAGCTTTCTTTACCTGTTTATGGCCATAAATGGAGGGAGCCAAAGTATTATAGAACAGTTAATCAAAATCAACCGTGTTTGAAAATTATTAAAACTATTTTTGATCGATTTCATCTACATTTCGTAGTTCTTGATATGGACGAATGGAGTTGGCCTCAATAAGAGTGTTAAACACTGGAAAACCTTGCTTTACGTTTAGTGCACACTCGTAGCGGGCGATATATATTCCAACCAGCTCCACTTCGTCTCCAGGTTTTACCAGATCAATATTATCTCCAAATAGTAATGCCTCTTTGCTTCGAGGAATACGACCAGGGACCACATCTGACGGCGATTATTGAATGTTAATGGTTTGATAATTTCGATAGACTGATTTAACTTGATCTTTAAGGAAGGGTCCATTGGATTGGCATGAATAGCAATCGCCCAATACTATTTTGGTGCGATTATTTACAAAAAATGGTCCTTTTTGCAGACCGCATCGATAGCATTTATAAAATATTTTTTTTAGCTGACTATAAACTTCACATCTTGCTGTCACCATTCCTTTTACTAAATATGTTAACAATTACTTCTGATCAATTTACCTAAATGCTGATATGAAAGCTATCGAATTTTATCAGTGATGGGAACTGCATAAAACTTAACAAAGCACTCAGAGACTATTGATTTGAAGGAAGGAAAGTGTTTGCAAGCATGAGTATACAGGACAGTGTTGATTTACGGGATAAATCTGACGGGGTGTAAAGCTAACCACTGAGCCATAGTCGAATTGGCCTCTTTGAAATGGTTGAAATTAATTTCGATAGATTGTTAATTCTAAAAGCACATCTTTTTGAGCCGATTGTTGTAGATGATTTCTCCATCCAATTTGAAGTGATCTAGGAATTTAATGAAGTGATATTTTATGTACCTCCGTACTCCCTATAAATTAAACCACTCCCCAAAGTTTCCCCTCTCATCTTCCGCGTCGATTATCATTTTATCGTTTTATTCGTTGTACTCTGAATCACTATCGATTTCGTAGAATTTGGTTCTTTCTCGTCGAATTTACAGTTATTTTTAATCGTCTAAATACTATTCAACTTCGTCTCCTTCCTTCATAAAGTCTCTATCTCTTCGGTTAAGTTCCTTTTCCGCCAGAAGACGAGCTTCGGGATTTAGATATATTTCTTAGTGATCAACTCCGTCATCCTCGTATCTATCTAGTTCCTGGATAAGGTAATGGCTACTTCAATGGACTGATAATCTCTCTCAGGATCTTAAAGTAAATCTTCTCCCTCTGATTAACTGGCATCATTAATTGGTTCTTCGTCTTCGACTTAATCTTGAACTTACTCTGCTTCCTCTGAAGAAGGTTGAATATCCTCAGGATTCCTTCTTGACATATCTATTATTTGCGCTCACTGATTATTGCGCGAAATTTAAAGATAAATCCCTAATCCAATTTATTTTTTAAGAGCAAATAGTACAGCAAATCAACATCTAAAATGACTAATAAATCCACCTCCAAAACAACCATGCTAACTGATGACAAAAACTAAATTTATATTAATTTGCGTTTCTAAGGTACTTCTGCAAGCTGACCATCATCTGTCACTCATTTTATAAAAATCTCTAAAAAAGATATAATTTAAATTTAAAAATAAAAGAATGAATACCAGTGACAGGTCCGAAAAACAGCAGGAAGAAAGAATTTGTAACTGCCGCAATTCCAAGTGCATGAAACTCTACTGCGAGTGCTTTGCAGCACGACAGGAGTGCACCAAATTCTGCCGTTGTTGTGACTGCAAAAATCAGAATGTCACTGAACACAACTACTTTCAGAAAAATAATGGAAATGGCAATGGCCTTAAAACTGTCAAACAGGATGGTATTAAAGAGTCTAAAGGCTGCTCTTGCCGCAAATCTTTTTGTGTTAAAAAATATTGTTAGTGTTACCAGGAAGGGGCTCTTTGCGGGTAGAATTGCAAGTGCATTGATTGTCAAAACAATGAGTCAATGACTAATAGGAATGTGCTGTTAAATCTCAAGAAAAAGGGATCAACAACATCCAGCAACAACTGTTCTCTGTGTACACATCTAAATATACTTAGATCCAATCATTTTGAGTCAAAGTACTGAGCATCTGCATCATCTGATTGACGAATAAAATTCACTAAACATGGGAGGCAATGAGATCTAGGCTGAAGTTGCTGGTCTGTTTGCGATGGGTGTTGAGGGAAACACGCAATGTTTACTGAACAACTTCATTAATATACTTAAACGAATCGATAATAGAATTAATAAAATGTAAATGTAAGAAATGAAGAGGTAGCCGATGGATGAATGATCTTTTTAAGTTTGCATTTTCCCAAGTAACTGAGAAATATAATTATAACGTAATAATCATAATAATAAATTTAGCAGCAGATGAAGACCAATTTCGATATCAACATCCCCTCCATTCCAGGCAAAATTATTAAATTTAAAATACAGGATATCAAGAGCACGGCTTTTGGAACACAGAAAAATAGGTTCGATTAGAACAAGGCATTTCTTACCAAAAAGTTTATACAATCTTTTCAGAATTTTCATCAAAGGGAGGAGAAACAAGAGGATAATTTTTAGACCCAAGCAGACAGTAGAACCTCACATCGTGTGAGCAGTGAAAATTAGTATCGGTTTTTAGTGCCCGAAGAAAAGAAGTATATGCTTCATCACTACGATAAGTACAAAAATTATTAGGCCCCCATTCTCAAGTAGACCAAATTTAATCGTGGCTTTTCGTTCTATAAAACGGAAGACAAGTTAAATTAGTCTACCCCTGATGGAGGGGATTAAAGATAAAAATTATTTGCTGTTCAAAACAACACTTTTGTTGACAATCTGTATTTTACCAAAAATAAAGAGGAAGTCAAGCAGGAAGTTAAGCATATCAAGCCCACCTGTGTTTTTAAAAATTAAACCAGGAAAAGAGTCTACTCCAAATTTTAAAAAATAACTGCAGCTATTCCAGGACCAGGGACCTACTATCACCCTGTACCTGCTAAACCAGATAAATCACTTCCAAGAATCGGCGGTAGAAGAGACATGTCGCTTGACTATAAATAGCTTAAAAAAGTCATCACAAACATTGTATAATCTCAATAGGGAGAGCCTCATGAGGATGAAAAGGAAGTTAGTAAATAATAAATCAAAAATAATTACATGTTTATTGAGGATGATAGAGATAGATTTGGCAATCAGAAATATCCCATTGCCGCCATTAATAACGTCCCTGGTCCTGGAGCTTATTAGTTAAAAAATTCAATTGAATAGAAGGTCCATAAGATTGTCCTGGTGGAAGAACAGCGCAAATTACTGAAATAGTGGTTTAATAACTGATTTTATAAATTATTTTTGCTATTGTTACCAGACTTGCATTTTCTTGACTAACTGTAAACTCATCACCAAAGATAAACGATATTTATCACCTTACTTGATCATGGCGTCAGCACTTGGCATTGCGATTGATATTGACTATAGTAGCTGATGACAGCATTTGACAGTATTCCAGAATTTGCAGTATAAGCCCTGTAGCAGCCATTGACGTTGGTGTAGGACAGGCCCATATTCAAGATGAAGTGAATGGCCACGATGATCAATATGCCGAAATAAATGAGGTAGAACATATTCTTTGGAGATTTTGCTTGCATTTAATTCAAATTACACTTTAAATATCTTTATTATATAATGATTGTGAGTCAATTTATGCCTTATCCATGACTATTACTGAAATGAATGGTTACTTTGTTTGATCGAATTAACTCCTAATAATTGGCTTGCGAGTATAAAAGGTGATATATAAAATTAACGTTAGTATAATATGAAAGCCAAGCGAAACAACGTCAAACTCAATTTTGCAAATACCATAATGGCTCAAACATCAACTTAAAAAAACTACAGTTAAAAACGATTACTCGATTATTCGAGCATCATTGAGTAGAATCTCAATAGTAGTTATGTTCACTCCAAGGAGAGCAAGAAGAGCAAGCAAGTTGAGGATTATTATCGGATGTTGAATGATAAAATGGAGCAGTATCAGATATACTACATGTTTCTTATGGAAAATTAAGCCAAAAAGTATGACCAATACTATCAGCAGATATTTAAGATCATTTTTGATTAGTTTTAACTCGGAAAAATATACATCCAGAAACAGATACAAAGGGTGCATTAAACCTTTGAAAATAAAAAGGAGTAATTGAAGCAACTTATGTCCGATTTATGTCTCTATGGATCCAAAGATATCAAACTCGAGGAAAAAATGTAAAGGCTAACAGCTCATCAATTATTTTAGATCGACATCGTTTCCGTCAATCTCATCGATCTCGCTAACTTTAAGCACGATATTAAAAAATATTTGATGCGCCAGTTTGATATTAATTGTTCTACCAATTCAATGCAAAAGGATAGAAATCACTCCAATCAGAACAGTGCTTAATTTGATCATACAATTTATCCATCCTTTAACAAAAATAAACAGCAGTGCAGCACTCAAACATGCCCTGAAGAAGAGGCTATCCCGACCAATCAAATGACTGAGAACAAATCTTAAGAATCTTAAGATGATTTGCTGAATTGCGATGAGGAACTCGGTCAAAAGATGAGCGAAAGCACTCGTCGGCGTCGTAAGTATTAGGTGGGGAGGCAAAACGTGATAAAAGAAGAAGATGAGTCGGATTAGAGCAATAGTATCATTTAGAATTATATCTAATGACATTAATGATTACCGACATCTATTTTTTATATTAATTTACAGGTATTTCTATCCTTCAATTTGCTTTGGTGAATTAAGCGGTCGTATTTAATAATATTTTGATACTAAGCCTTCGTCCATGATGTAAATCTAAATATAGCAATTCGGTAGTCTTCTTCTCCTAATAATAATCAAACTCATTCATTCCTAATGCTATATCAATGCTGCATAGTTTCAATTATTATTATCCAGCGCACTCATGCTGGTCTCTCTCCTCTTCAACAACTGGCTGACTTATATCTGCTATCTCATCTTTATCGGATGGCAAACCATTCTTATTTTTAATATGAGCAGAAGCACGCTATTCTTCAGTCGACTTAAGTCCAATCATAATTACTCTAAATGTGCTGAACTCTTTTTTTCTATTGAAGACCAATAAATCATGCTTATCATTTATACTGTTGCAGTTTGGATTTTTATACGCATTACGTCTTTAAAAAGCTTATCATTCGATTTGGGAAAAGGATAGACTTTTGTGGAATTATTCCATGGCTGGAATTGCACTTTCGGATAGTTTTGGATTTTAAATTTGATTTGGCTCATTTTTGCACTATGTTCCTGGTACGCATGCTATTTTTTGATTAATAACGAGACAGATCGAAATCATCTCTACAGAGAGTATCTCATTAATTATAAAATCATCTATGATGTGGTAACCTTGCTCATTGTCGTCATCTTTAATCTAATTGCCTTCTTCAATAGTCAATCTATCCTCGCTTGCTCTATTTACTACGAGAAGGCAACACTTATTCGGATTATATGGTTTTGGAGTTATCCTCTATCCACCATATTTTTCTTCTATAAAAAACAGGGAATATTTTCTATGAAATAAACTTCAGACAACGCCGATCAGGGTATATAATTGGAATAACAGCTTAATAGAGAGTAAATTGACCGATAACACTCTCAAATATCCAATCATAACCAAATTCCCTTTGCCTGATAAATATATAATCTTTTTTACGAATTCATCTTTGGAAAATCATTTTTATCATACGACCCTTCTTAAATTGATGAGTTCATTAACTGCAAGAGAGTCGAAGTAATTTGCATTTTATTACAAATTTAGGCATTTATACTTAAAAATGTTTCGATTTTGATTGTATATTTTAATTCATAATTAGCGAAAATAGATAACCTAAGATGGGTCCATGTGGTAGTCATGAAGACTGTGTCATATCAGTCAAGAAAGCTCAATCATTAGGACACAAAGATCATACATCTCTACAGTAAATTCTCGATCTCGAGTAGAAACATATGCAATAGAAATATTCTGCACGTCGCAAGGAACTGGCGAAGGCCAAAGAAAGAAGGAGTTTATGCCCTGGAAAAGGGGTGTACATATGATTAGTTTAATGCATTTATTACCTCAATTTACAATAATTGTCGCTGGTTTAAATCGAATCATAAATTGGAAGAATTGTGGCTTTTATGGAATATAAGCACTTCTAATCATTAAAAATTAAGAAATGACCAAAATAAAGTAAATTTGTGGATCAAAGAGATTAAAGTGTAGTTTATAGGGAAGACAAGTTTATCTCCATTTGTAATTTCCAATTGGATAATCAAATTGAAATTACCTTATCCAGAAAATAAATTTATTTACGTTTTAGTTCAAGTCAATAGAATCGTCTTAAATACTTTATCATAGCAATGTGTTTTACCACTTAGAGTAATAAAATATTTATTTAACAAATTATATTCATATTTATTGATAATCTATTAACCCACAGACAAATCATCAGACCTTAATAATTAGATAAGTTATCACAATATCAGCTTTTTCTTAAAATTTACAAAGTCTGGTTAATCGTTATTCTTTCACGCCAATCTTTACGAGTCATCTTTTGGATGACTTCAACTAGAACTGACGGACACTGCTCATCAAAAACTAGAGGGATATTTTTAGCCTTGATGTCCATATCCAAATCATCCTCTCCATAAAAAGGCATATTCTCGTGGTAAAACACGTACATGGAGTATCCTACAGACCATATATCTGAAGCCTTACAGGAATATCCATCCGAAGCAGCAAATTGATGCTCTGGTCCCCTAAAGCCAGGGGTTCCAGTAGGAAAGTAGGAGATATCATCATTTTATTTATACCTGACAGTTGTAAAGTCAATAACTTTGACTTAATCTCCAAAATTAGTAGTTTCAGAGCAAAGAATGTTGTCAACTTTGATATCTCGGTTCGTAATATCGTGATCGTGCAAATATTTGATACCTTCACATATTTACAAAAAGACTATCCTTGTAATATCTCCTAAGTTGGTGGTTTTATATTTATCCGAGATATATTATACTACCTTTTTGTTGCGAACATATTTCATCTATAGCTATTTCCAGATCATTATCTGGCCTAGACTGCCTAATTAGTTTATTGTATAAATTCGGTCGCTACCGTATATTATCTCGTAGCATTTGGCAATATTTTTGTGTTGAATACGCTTTATTATGTTCAATTAGTTGTAAAGAACATCTAAACTGTTTGCAAAATCTCCATCTGCAGCAAAGAATCGCTGCTTTTATAGTCCAATTATGCTGCAAACTTTTAGAGCAAAGTAGTGTCCATCTTTTCTGACCTTGTAAACTTTACCAAATGCTCCTTAACCAAGCTATTAACAAATTTAATAAGCATTAATCATCTCATTGTTGTTGCTATCATACCATCTTCTTGCTTCGTAAACCTCAGCCGAGTATATTTCTAATGGAGGATCTGCCCTTTCCCTCAAAGAAGATATATGAAACAGTTCAGGCATGTCATCTAGTTCACCGAGTTCCTCATCAATTTCTTCAGTATTTTCCATTGACTAACTTTTAAAGCAAATATAATTAAATGCTCAAATTATTAAAAGTAAGAGCAATGAATATTCATTAAACTTTCATTGCATCAGTATTCATCAATATACAACATATAATACAAAAGTACAAAATATTTACTGCTGTGATCAGTCTTCATAATGGCCCATTATCAATATTATCATAATTATGAACAAACAAAATTTTAAATTCGGTATAGTAGGCATCATATTAGCTATCTTAACAATTATACCGGCAAAGGGAATTGATACCGTTAAGATTCCTCTAACTTATGCGTTCGATTGGGACTTAATAAATAAACTGCCGATTGAAATCAGTTTTAATCATTCGAATGTGTATTCAACTAGTCCTACTGATCAACTTTACCTGCTTAAATTCAACCTAACAGTTGATATTCAGTCTTTTCCTTCTCATCAAAACAGGGATAGGATTGAAATCGGATTAAAATATCCCTCTGATTTCATTTCAGCAATGGCTGCTACTTTTAAGATCTCTTATGACTCTGTGTAATTTGGAAAAGAGGACTACCTATCAGTTATTTTATTTGATGATAACTATGTGTAAAGCAGAGATCTCTTTGCTGACGGAGATTCATATAAAGTTCATGTACAATACAATTTTGGTGATGATATGACCATCGAAGATAAGCCTTGTAGGCTTATCGAAGGAAATGTAATATATTTTGAGGAGTATCTCATACGATAGGCTCTAAACAAGATGACCACGTAAAATATGATAAACTTCAAGTTTTATGAGGATAACCATACCATTGAATTGTTTGGGAATCTGTAAAATTTGCCGAAACTAACTCTGGTAAGAGATAACTACATCTTTAAGTTGACAATCGAAGGTAATATTATCAATTATATTTCTTCTCTTGAAAATCCCGATAGAATGACTTTGGTTGGGTACAAGTCATTAAAGGAATTTGACAAATTTAAGTTCGATGAAACATACATTATTTTTAAAAGGACATCTTTAGTCTATCAGGTCTATTTATTCCTGCTTTATTTTACTTTGATTAGTCTCCTTTTGATCTATTTAACGAGAAAAAACATCTACGATACAAGTCAGTTCATCAAGCACATTATGAAATGGATATTTTTAAAAGATAGAATTTCCAGAGTGGAGGTCCTAAAGTCAGAATTGGAGTGATGATTGATTGTTCATCTATTTTAATTTCAATATCCTCAAGTTAATTGATCATGATTATTTCGAGCATCTATAAAATATACATTGATTGAAAATTATAAAGGAGGAACAAGAGTTTAAAAGTGTCGACCCTAAAAGCCTTAATTTTTATCTAAAATCACAATTTTATAAATAGTTTTAGGCATTTAAAAATGATTCAATCACAATCGCTTGGGGTT